>Ga0351864_10169_pt1 | contig 13052 bp, 9 predicted proteins | sample TotcelHFGM3001L9_FD_206758 | JGI IMG/M metagenome (GOLD analysis project Ga0351864, IMG submission 206758) | Enriched cells from coal bed in the Powder River Basin, Montana, United States - Total cells FGM rep2 HSBNCT.FGM.300.1.L9 ... | reverse complement strand
GTCCGGGCGTCGATCGGGGCGGCGTCCGCCAGGTTCCAAAACTCCTTGTGGAGACGATCTTGCTCGGCGACAATCTCTCGAATCCGGGCGACCTGATCCGGCCCCAAGCCGAGATGGCTTTGCACCGCCTCTTGCCGGACGATCATCAGCGGCATGCCGCCGCGCATCACTCCCAGACGAAAGTACATGGAAAACAGACCTCGCCTCAGGGCCTCGTCATGCGGGCGTTCTCGAACCAACCGTTCCTGCGTTTGCAGCGAGTTTTCCAAGGCGACGCGGGCCTCCGGCGTCGATCCGATCACATCCAGAATCTTGGCGACCCGCAGATGACTGGCGGCCAATTCCGTCTGCAGCGGTGGGTTGTCGCGCGTCTGTTCGATGAAACTCTGATAGTACGGCAGACTGGCCAGCAGCAGGGCTTGGCGAATATCCTCGTCGCTTTCTTTCACCGCCAAGTCCTCGATGCTCGCCTGGACGAACGAGTCCAGCATTTCGCGGGCCTGGCGGAAACTCTGCTCGGCCAACTCCCGCTGCCTCGCTTCCTGGGCCAGCGCGGACGCCGTCTCGGACTGTTTGCGGGCGACCTCTTCATAGGCTTGCCGAGTCTTCGAACGTTCGCGAGCCACCAGGACGTTGCTGACGGCCAATCCGAGCACGGCCAGCAAGAGGGCGACCAGACCGAGCGCGACAAGGGGTTTGTGCCGCCGAGACCATTTATTGACCCGTTCCATGACCCCTGGCTTTTTTGCGTGAATCGGCCGGCTGTCGAGAAAACGCCGCAGATCTTCAGCCAGTTCCGCCGCGCTCAGGTAGCGGTCCCGGGGCTCTTTCCGCATCGCCTTGAGGATGATCGTCTCCAAGTCGGCCGGAATCGCGCGATTGATTCGGCGCGGCGAAACCGGGTCCTGCATGGAGACGCGAGCCAGCAGTTCCTCCCGGCACTGGCCGTCGAAGGCGGGCCGCAGCGTCGCCAACTCGTATAACGTCGCGCCCAGGGAGTAGATGTCCGTGCGGTGGTCGACCAATCCGTTCTTGCCCAAGCCTTGCTCCGGACTCATGTAACGGTAGGTGCCCACGATGTCTCCGGAAGCGGTGAGTTCGACGTCGCTGCGCAGCCGCGCCAGACCAAAGTCGGTGACCCACAGATTGCCGACTGCGTCGACCAGCAGATTCGCGGGCTTGATGTCGCGGTGGACGACGTCCAGATTGTGCGCGTGCTCCAGCGCCTCGGCCGCTTGGATTCCCAATCGCGCCACCGTTTGAAAGAACTGTGCCGCGCCTCCCGCCGGGACGGTCGACATGGCCGAGGGAGCTTGCGTCGGGGTTGCGGCCGCCGTCGGCGATGCCTGAAGCGATGCGCTGTCCGGCCACAATTCCGCCAGCACGTGCGAGTTGGTCTGCGGCGTTCGCGGGGCCGCGGCCTTGTCCCGGAAAACCGGCGCCGCCGCGTGTTGCCACTGGACAATGACATCGGCCAGACTCGCCCCGTCGATCATTTGCATGGCATAGTAGTAGACACCGCGCTCGCAACCGACCGCATAGACCGGGACGATGTGGGTGTGATGCAGACGAGCGGCGGCCAGGGCCTCGTTCTTGAATCGCTCCAGGCGGCGTCCGTCCAGGGTGGCAGCAAAAGGCAGCACCTTCAAAGCCACGCGCCGCCGCAACGAGATCTGCTCCGCCTCGTACACGATTCCCATGCCTCCGCGGCCGAGTTCGCGGAGGATGCGAAAGTCGCCCAGTTGCCCCTCAATGGCCGCTACGGCCCTGTCGCCGTCGAGCGGCTGGTTCGTCGGACGCTCGTCGCGCATGGCCTGTAATGCTGGCAAGACGTCCCGCAAGACGTCCGCGACCGCAGCAAATCGCTCGGCGTAAGCCTCGACATCGGGCGATTCGCCCTGCTCGATCCGCTCCAGGAACTCGTCCGCCGCTTGGGAGACAAGTAACTCTCGCGGCAGATCGCCCGCGTCACTGTCGGTAGGGCCCCCATCGAGTCTGGTCATAGCTTCGACCCTGTGATTCCTTCGGCGGCCAGCAGTCCGTGCAGTCGCAGCAACGCTCGTCCGTACCGCTTGCGAGCCGTCGCTGGCTCGATCTCCAGCACACAGGCGATATCGTCGTAAGCCAGCATCTCGAAAGTTCGCATCAGCAGAATCTCCCGATCGTGATCGGGCAACTGGCTCAAGGCGAGTCGGACCCGCTGGGCAAGTTCCGCCGCCTCCACCTGGTGACTGGGCGATTGCTCGTTGGCCAGCAGGTTCTTGGCCAGCATGACCGAGGACTGTTCCGGCAACGGCAACTCGCTGCCCACCGCCCGGCAGGCGGCTCCCAAATGCTTGCGGCGCATCATGATCAAGCGTTCGTGAGCCATCTTTCGCAACCACAGGTGAAACGGCATTGGCTGCCGTTCGAGATACTCCGGCAACCTGCGAAACGCCTCCATCTGGGTGTCCTGGACCACATCGGACGGGTCCAGTCTCGCTCGCAAGGCCGGATCGAACCGCAAGCTGACCGACATCCGCAAGGCCTCCCGGTGCCGCGTGAACAACCGGTCGAACGCCGGCTGCCCGTGACGCGCTTCGTTTAGCAGATTAGACGTTTCCTTGGAATCAGGCTTCAGATCGCTCATCAGTGAACACCTTCAATGAAACTGCGATGCGCAACCAACTGTGACCGGTTAGTTAATAAACGCTTCCGGGGCATAAATGTTCCGGTAATTTCTTGATATTCAACCACTTGCGACCTACTTCTCGGCCCTGCCGATCCTTCGCCGACCCTTCGCCGTACGGTTGCATTCCGTGGTTGGCCAAGTCACAATCCACGTCGGATGGCAGGTTATCCCGCAGCCACTCGGGAATGGCGCCGTGGGTATTTTCCCACGAAACGTTGGGGCGCCAGCGAGAGCCCCCCCTCTTGTCACTGTCTTTTAGGAGAGAACGAACGATGAAACGTCTAGGCACATTGGTTTTTGTTGTCATGCTGTCGGTGAGTTCGCTGGCATGGGCCCAGCCCGGCGGCGGTCGTGGCGGTTTCGGCGGCGGTCCCGGTGGCGGCACCGGTTTGCTGGGCTTGGCCCAGATGGAAGCCGTGCAGAAGGAAATCGAAGCCGTCGAGGATCAGGTGGCGGCGATCCGCAAACTGGCCGAAGATACGCGAGCGGCTCGCCCCGAGGGCCAGCGGCCCGATTTCCGCAACATGGACGAAGCGGCCCGAGAAAAGGCGATGGCAGAGGCGCGTGCCCAACGCGAAAAGGAAACCGCCGCAACGAACGCCAAGCTGGCCGAGATTCTGTTGCCGCCGCAGATCGAGCGGTTGGAACAGATCAGCTTGCAGATGCGCGGCACCGCCGCCCTGGCTGACGCCGCGGTGGCGGCCAAACTGTCGCTGACGGCGGACCAGAAGCAGAAGCTCGAAGCGGCCATGACGGCTAACCAGGAAGCGATGCGGCAAGCCTTCCAAGGCGGCGGTCGCGACCAGGATCGCGAGCAGATGCGTACACGGTTCCAGGAACTGCGGAAAAATGCGGATGAAAAGGTATTGGCCGTGCTGACCACCGCGCAAAAAGCGGACTTTGAGAAAATGAAGGGCCCGGCGTTCACGATGCCCGAGGGCGCGTTCGGACGTGCTCCCCAGGGCGGCCAACGCGGCGGCGACCAGGGCGGCCAACGCGGCGGCCAACGCCCCCAGCGTGGTGGGAACCGCTAGGCTAGGTTCGAATGGAGCTTTCACCGTGGGGCAGGTTTTCATGCCTGCCCCTGTCAGTGATGACTCGCCGCGGGAACGGACCTCGCATGGAATCTCTTCGAATGTAGACCAGGCGCCCCGCGGCTGTGAAAAATCGGCCTGGCTCCGAGCAGATATCGCGAAAATACGCGTCGAGTGTCGGCAGCGAGACGTGATCGAGCAGATTCTGCGTCACGCCGGCCTCTGGGAGGGGCCGCTCCGCACGCTGGCGGCCGCCTGCGAGCCTGTCGCAAATCCTCGAACCGCGGTGCGACCTGGAATTGGTCTTGAATCCCGAGTTTGCAGCGGCCGAGTCGGTCCACTCAGATACGCATCGGTCGCGCGAGCTGCCGTTGGTGCTCGAAGGGTGAGTTCCTCGAAGCCAGACCAGCGGATTTCCTTTCGGTCACCGGGGCGATGCGGGCTCTCTGTTTTCGCCGCGAACCGTGCGAAGCGTTCGCGCTGCGCGCCCAGATCACAGCATTTTCGCGTGTTCGTCGCAAGAAACTCCCCCACGGCGGGGTTTCAAGGCGACTTCTTCCCTCGAAGGACAATGGATTGCATACGATTCCGATTCCGCTACGGCACGCGTTTCGCTTTAATAGGAATACAGTTTGCGAAAAGTGGAGATCGCGGGAGAGACGTCATGAGCGCTGCATTTCGTCCAACGTGGCTGGTGTCGTGGCTTGTTGCAGTACTTGCGATACATTTGGTTCTGACTTGGGAGCCAACTGTGGTGCGCGGTGCAGAGCCTCGAGCAGATGGCGCATCGCGCGACCAGACAACCGAGTCCGGCTGGGCAGATGCAGAAACCGTCGCCAAGGCACGAACCGACGTGGAGGAGAAGAAACGCGAAGAGCTGCGAGCCTACGCGGAGTTCAAGCAAGCCAAGGAGCTGCAGCGTCCTTCCATCGAAGGGGCAAGACCCACTGCCGCCGAACAGGCCGAACGAAAGCGACACTACGACGTGAAGGCTCGGGCGGTGACTGAGAGGTCTATTGCCGCCGTCGAGGCGCAAAGGCGGCTGGACCGTGTGATGGCCCAGCGAACGGCAACCCAGCAACCGGCAACGCAGCAACCGAAGAACCAACCGGCATCGGATCAAGGGCCTTCTCCGGCGACCGGAGATGCCGGCAAGCTCGCGCGGCACCGGTTCGGCCTAGGGCCGACCTTCGAATACGCTAACGGGCTCGACCGGGACTTTCAGGGGTTCAAAGACTTGCCGGCGCCCAAGATCGTGGCGAAGCCGGAGGTGTATCGCGATCCATTCGAGGTGCAACTGGATAAATATCAGGCTCGCTACGACAGTGTCGTTGGCACCAAACCGGTCCCAGCGCAGGCCGTACCCGCTCAAGCGGTCCCGGCGCGGGTCGAGCCGCGGGTGCCGGAGGTGGGACCATCCGGCCCAGTGACCGTTCCCAGAACGAATATAGTCGGCACATGGGTAGGGGCTGGGGGGAAGGTCTTCAGCTTCTCTGCCAACGGACAGTTCAACACCAACTACAACTCGACTTCGGAGCGTCCCTTGAGTGGCTGGTGGCGGAGATCAGGAAACGATTTTGAAGCGGAGTTTACGACTGCCAATCGCATGGTGGCCAGCTACCAGATACGGTCTTCCTACCGATTCACAGTGCAGGGGGATCGGATGCGAGGGGAAGGGACGGTGACCTACATCCACGGCGGTGGCGCACCTCCGGGGGTGCCGTTGACTCCTTTCGAACTCCAACGCAGGTGATGAGGTGATGAGCACCGCCAGTGGCTCTGGCGGCTGAAGGCGATTTTACGATCCGTTGACGGATATGTCGAAACGCTCAATGAAGTAGGTGAACGCCATGTGCTATATAAGAGGCTTCATGGCAGTGCTGACCGCGATGATGCTTGTTGGGTCGGCCCCTTCTGCGGCTCAGACTTTGCCGCCTAATGTCGGCGCCGCCGCCGAGTCGGTGGCGGCTGACACGCGCCGCCCCATTTGGTTATCGCAAGCTTGGCCGCAGATCGCGGCGGCGCGGGAAGCGCTGCGCCGCGGAGAAGTGGGCGCGATGACGGAGCAGTTGGCAGGCAAGGATTTTGTCGTCAAGGCCCACGATATCCCCGATGCCCAGGGGATGGAACCGATGGTGGAATCGGCCAAGCAAGATTTGGTCTTCGGCCTGACCCAGTACGCCGCGGGAAATCTGCGCGGCGCCTACGCGGGCGCGATCCAGGTTGTTCTGAACAGCACGGCGGGGCGCGACGAACGGGCTGACGCTTACCTCCTGCTGGCCATCACGTTTCACCGCATTCAGGTTTTCGGCTTGGCGCGATTCCACGCCGAAGCGGCGCAGCCCATCAGCCCCGACCTCCCCCTGCATCAAAGACTTGCTGGGGTGATCGATATGTCGGCCGGCAGCAGGTTGAGTCTGGCGGATTCCTGCCGTAATCAAGACGTCAACCGGCGGGGCTGGCTTCTATACTGGCGGTCGTCTGACAACGCACCCGGCACGCGTGCCGGAGAGGTGGTGTGGATGCACAAGCGGAGCGGCGACCCGGACAGTCCAGTGAATTGGAACTGGAGCGGCAATCCCGCGTTGATCGGCGCGCTGACAATTGACGTGGCCGACGACAGCACCGCCAATCAGCCACACTATCAACTTGTGTTCCGAGATCTGGATGCACCGCCGCTGGTAGTAGCCGACTGCCGCGGTAAGATTCCAACGACGCTCGAAGAACTCCTCCCGCTGGTCGCACCTTTCAGCGCCAGCCTACGGCGTGACAACGACCGCTCGGTCTTGCGCGCTCAGATGGAAGCCCGTTGGTACCACGAGGCCGGCCTGGCGCCGCTGGCCGCCGCTTGGGCCCGTGGCAGGTTCGAGGAGGAGGTCGAACAGCCGCTGAGGGCCGCTCGATCCTGGAAATGGGAACTAGTTGGCCGCTATCCGGCGGGCGCCGACCGTCCGTGTCCCTACGAAGTACGGGGCTACGTTAATCGAGAGACAGTCCCCTTGGTCGCCTCGGGAAACATGCCCGACATGCTGGAACATTTCCATTTCGCCGCGGTTCACCGAAATGACCGCCAGTTCGTAGGAAGCTATCGCCTCGTGAGCCGGCGCCAGGAGGGCGACGAACGACTGTTCATGATCGAGCGGGTGGCGGAGTCGCAGATTTCGATCATCGAGGTGGACACCGAGTTGCCGAGCTACGAGCAGATGCGTGACCAGGTGCTGTCTTGGATCGGCGGAATGGAGAGCTTGAACGGCGACGAGATTGTTCAGGTCGATTTGGAGAAGTTGGATGCACAGCCGCTCCGCCAGGCGATCGAAGCACGACCGGCCGAGAGCGTTCAGGTCAATTTCGACGACTTGGTCAATTTTGCGGCCGTGTTGCTCGATAATTTGGACCTCACGAAAAGGAAGTCAGCCGATAGATCCGGCGGGCAGGCGAAAACCGAGATCCTCAATCTTTCCGCTTGCCTGGATGGCTACCGCGCGGACGTAGGAAGGTTTCCGACCACCGAGCAAGGGCTCGAAGCGATTGTGCTGCCCCCTGTCGATGCTACGTGGCGCTGGCGCGGACCCTATTATTATCGGTCGAACCTCCCCATGGATCCTTGGGGGCACGGGTATCGTTATCAATCGCCGGGAGCGCATCGCCCCGAGGGGTTTGACCTCTGGTCGCTTGGGCCAGATGGGCTGGACAAAACCGAGGACGACATCGGCAACTGGTAATATATACTTCGCTAGCCCCGAAAAGTACCTTGATCGCCAGCTCAAGCCGGGATTGGTGCGTCTGCGCGGAGAAGAGACGTCGGCGGTTCGTGAGGTAACGGTTGGTGGTCGGCCTGGAAAAGCTTTCACACGCGATACGTTTGACTTTTTCCCACCGGACTCGTTGGATACGAAAGAAATCCCCGTCCGGCGCGAGCACTTTGTAATACCGCACCGAGACGGATTCATCGTCATCCTCTTTTCCGCACCAACCAAGTCACATACTCGCTGGCGGCCCGTGCTGGAGCATCTGCTGGAAACGACGCAGTTGTAGCCCCGTAGGGATTTAGGCGACGTCTTGGACTGCGCCAAGAAGTCGAGGCCGCTGGCGCGGCAGTTGGTGTGAAACCTGAACAGGAAGTTGGAACGGCTGACCGAAAGATAGCGTCCCCCCGTGGAAAGGGCGTGTCGCAGTTCACGGATTTTCTGAGGCATGGCGGCGGTGTGCAAGGGTGCATGAAATCGGGTTGGGTGTTGTGTTAATGACCACATGCATCCGATCGCCGAGCAGCATCGACCGACGGATCCCAACCAGAAAGGGCTGTTTTGTATCACGATTCATCTCGTCCGCACTCCGTGTGGTGGAAGTCAGAGCCACGGCCAGCGGTTCTAATCGGCCAGAATAGGGAATACGCGGCGCGGGCCAGGCAGGCCAATCGACAAGGCGAGCCACCCCGACTCGCTTTCCCGTGTTTTCGCTTTCCAGGCCTTCTTCAAACGGGGGTGACTTATGGTCTGTTTCTACGCCGCGGTCTTGGGTTGCGTCTTGATGGCGGACAGTGTGCAAGTTGAAGGTGAGAACGTGAAGATCGGCGTCGATTTGATGGTCGGCCCGATACCCGTTCAAGACATGCTCACGAAGAAGCCCCGACCGACCAGAAGTTTTTACCTGCAATGTGCCCTTATGGTGCAAGACACGAGCAGCGAGAAAAGCATCGAGTTTCGGGGCTGGGGAAGCAACCCCGCCAAGGCGTTGGCTTTTCTGAAAGACGACCTTGGCAACCAATACAAGGTGGCTGACCTTGGCGCGACCAGCCAATTCCCAGGAAAGATCAAGACGGTGTCCGTGAGCCCTGGCAAAGGGGTCGTTGAACTGCTGCCTTTCCAGATGCCCGGAGCCAAGGCAAGTTCTTTCACCTTGACACTGAAAGGCCAGAATGTGGGGGAGGACCGCGACCTTGTGGTACAGTTCACGCGTGCTTCGATCAAGGACCCAATGGGAGCGATGAAGCCCGAAAAAGGCGAGAAAGTCCGTGGGCAAGAGGAGGAGCCTCGTAGACCACAAGCGGGGGGGGCCACTGCAGAGCCACAACGGACGAAGGAAGCCCTTGACAAGGCTGGATGGCGAGTGTGGACTAGCGCTAATGGCAAGTACAAGATCGAAGCCAGGTTGCTTCGCGCCGAGTCGGGCAACGTCATCCTCCGGAAGAACGACGGGACAGAAATCGAAGTAGCCGAAGTGAATCTGTCCAAGGAGGATGTGGATTGGGTCAAGAGCGAAAAATGGAAAACGTCGCCGTAGCGGCCTTTGCGGAATCTCGGACGGGTGGCGGTTTACGACACGCAGTCCCGTGCCTACACGGCGCCGCCGAAGCGACTTGTTGCGGGCGGCAGCGACTGCCTGAGCTCGATCCGGCTGGTGACCTCGAACGTCCCATCCGCGGGCTCCCGGCCGCGTCTTGAATCAAGATCCGCAGCCCTCAGAGGCCCAGCGTGATCTACTTTGCAGCCCCCACCTTGCTGTACCCCGCGCAGGAAGCGGGCCGGCCGTAATTCAGAACGAAGTGGGGATTGCCGACGGTTCGTCGAAGATCTGCCACTTCTCTTCCGGCAACTTGCCAAAGGTGGCTTGGTATCGAGGCGTATCGGCCGCTTGGCCCGTGACGTCGCGGATGTAGATCCGCAGCACCTGTTCGGGACGCTCTTCTGCAATTTTGGCGTAAACCTCCGGATCGCGCTCGCCGGAATCGCCCACCAGGATAAAGCGACGTTGGGGATAGGTCTCCATCAACGGCTCGATCACTTGCAGCTTGGCAGTCAACGGGTCCGCCAGCAGGGACAGGACGCTACGGTCCTTCAGCCGGATTCGCCGCAAGTGGTACGTGCTGTGGGGAAATCCCGCCTGACGGGCAAAGTCGGCCAAGGGCTCGTACAGCTGCCACGGGCTGGCCGAGACAAAATGAAACGTTGCGCCGCGACGCGCCCACTGGCGATATAGGCCGGCCATGCCCTCGACTTCGCGAAACGGCAGCAGAAAGGTGTTCTCGACCAGCTTCTGGCGATCGGTCACTTCGCTTACTTTCACGGTGTCGTCGATGTCGCTGATCACCGACACGCCGGTCGGCTCCAGTAACCGGATCTGGCCCGCGAACTCACGTTGGTCACGCGGGGCCATGACCGCGGTGTAACGCAGCCAGCCGTCGCGGGCCAAGCGATCGGCGGTGCGAACGTCCAGACGCACGATCCCAAAAAAATGGCCGTCCTCTGCGGACGGCTCCAGCTCGAAGGTGCTCGTCCCGATGCGTATCGAGATGCGTTTCCCGCGCTCATTATCCGCCAGGAACGGCCTCGCTCGTTGCCGGAAAATGAGCGTTTCCGCTTGCTCTGGTCCCAAATCCAGCAGGGCGAGAAATCCCGCCAGGCTCGCGGTCCGCAGCCAGCTGTCCGATTCGGCCTCGAAAATCCAGCCGTGGACTTGAGCTACCCATTGGCCACCATCGTCCGACGGATGGGCGAGCGTAGGAAAGAACACGATCGTCTCATCCTCTTTGATGGCGGACGCACACGCTATCGCAGGGCACGAGTTCCAGACGACGAGCGATGTGCAACCAAGGAATAACGCGAAGCAGGCCTGCATGGTATTGGGTCCCTGAGACTGGCCGAATGTTGGCGTCAGAAAGACCGAAGAATGATACCGCAAACAATTCGACGATCCTGCACCCCACTCCGGCGCGTTGTGGCTAGTCACCGCTGCCAGTGCATCCGCACCACCGGCGGCGACCGCCCAATGCTACTTAGCGTCCGCGAAGAAATAACCCGTGCAATTTCAAAAAGTAGCACGGACTGCCAATCCGTCCCACCGCCAATAATCCGAGGTTAGCGGATCTTGGCGTCCGGCAGTTCCTGTTTGATGCCTTCGTCCAGCGGCATTTTGTCGGTTTCCGGCGTCAGCCCCGTGTCCGCCATCAAACGGCCCAGTTCTGCTTGCAGCCGTTTGACCACGTTAGCGTACTTGGGGTTCTGGATCAGGTTATGGCGTTCCTCGGGATCAAACTCGACGTTGTACAACTCGGCCATGTGCCGATCGGGGCTGCCGTCGCCGTGCGGATAATGGACGTACTTCCAAGACTCCGTACGCACGCCGCGGACGTTGGGCGTGTATGGAAACTGCTTTTCGTAGTTGTAGTGATAGAACCAGCTCGTGCGCCACGCCGGATCGCCGCGGCGGACCAGTTCGACCCACGAGCGGCCGTGGAGATCTTCCAAAGGCGGCGCGCCGCACAGTTCCAAAAGGCTGGGCGCGATGTCCACGGTCAGCACCTGCTGGTCGACAACTTTCGGCTCGCTCGGCGGAACGAGGCCCGGATAGCGGACGACCAGTGGGATGCGGATGCTGGGCTCGTGCATCGTCCGCTTGTCGACCATCCCATGCTCGCCGTTCAGGATGCCGTTGTCGCTGAGGAATACGAACACCGTGTTGTCCAAGTCGCCCCGTTGCCGCAGGTGCTCGTACAGGCGGCCGACGCTGTCGTCCACCGAGATCAGCGTGCCCCAGTAGGCGCGTGTCATGGCCTCGAAGTCCTTGACGGCCTCGGGCCGGTCGTCCGGAAAGTTCTTGCGCCAGTCGAACAGCGGGCCGTAGATGCCGTGCCAGGTGTACAGCCGGTCTTTGATCCAAGCCGGTTTGTCGTCCAGCATGAACGCTGTCTCGGGATACGGCACGCGGACGTCGTGGAAAGCCCCTTCGTACTTGGGCTCGGGGAAATAAAAACTGTGCGGCGCCTTGTGGCCGACCACCAGCAGCCACGGCTTGTCGCCTCGCGGCCGATCCAGCCAATCGATCGCCATATCCGTCACAACGTGCGTGTAGTAGCCCGGCACCACCTCGCGCCGCTGGCCGTTAAAATTGAACTCGGTGTCAAAGTATTTTCCTTGGCCCTTGTGCGTGACGAACCAATTGAACCCGGGCCGCGGATCGTCGTTTTCCTCGCCCATGTGCCACTTGCCGACGTAGGCCGTTTCGTAGCCCGTGGCTTGCAGCACCATGGGGAAGCTCTTGAAACCCGTCGGATACTCGGTGAAATTGTTCGTCACGCCGTGCGTGTGGGCGTACAGGCCGCTGAGGATCGAGGCGCGACTGGGCGAACACAGCGACGTGGTGCAGAAGAAATTGCGGAAGTGGATGCCTTCCTTGCCCAGTCGGTCGATGTGCGGCGTCTTCAGGTGCTTGCTACCACCCAAACCGATCGCGTCGTCCCGCTGGTCGTCCGTCAGGACCACCAACACGTTCGGGGGTTTGGCCGCCGCAGCCACGGACAGGAAGGAAAACGCCAGCGTCATCGCGCCGGCCAAGAATACCGTCGTTTGCCATCGAATCTTCATCGTTGCGTCTCCCGCTTGCCGCAAATCACCGTTCTTCGCGGAACATCAACTTCGGTTGTGCCTGCCATTCCGATGGGCGGCACTCGTTCTGGCCGCCCGCTTCACTCTTTCGCTGCTGCCGCCAACTGCTGCCGCAGTTGTTCGAGGCCCGCCAGGTTCGCTCGCAACGTAATCTCGGAATCTGTCTCGCCGCGGTGGTCCAAGATCCCGATTGGTCCGCGCCAACCGCTGTCGCGGATCGCTTGCAGCAATCCCAAATCCTGGTCGCCCTCGCCCAGCGTAAGGATCTTCTTGCCGACTTTGTCACCGTCGACGACCATTCCGTTCAGATTGAGCGCCAGCAAGTGCGGTTGCATCTTGCGCAACAGTTCCGGAAAGCGGGCCAAATGGCCGTGTCCGTGGTGCAGGTTGTACACGATTCCGACGTTGGGCATCTGCAGATGCTCGACAATCGCCACTTGATTTTCCGGTTCGCCGAACCAGCCTCCGTGATTGTAGAGGGCCACGCTACAGCCGATTTTGGCCGCGGCCTCGGCGATGGGGCGGATCGTTGCCGCCGCGGCGTGGACTTTGTCGGCTTGCGGGGATTGCGGGGCCGGATCGCCCAGGCTGATCCACAACTGCGTCTTGACCTGATGACGTTCCAGGCAAGCCAGGATCTGCTGGGCGGCATCGTTCAGGCCGCCAGGAAACCACCACGCCGTGATCTCGATTCCGTGCCGCTTCATCGTTTCGACCTCGAGGTCGAACGTCGGAATGTGTTCGTCTCGCCAATCGTAGGCCAGACGTTTGAGGCCCAGGCGATCCAGCATCTGGGCCCGTTCTTCGGGACCTCGCTTCTTGGCATCGAACGGCACGATGCACCAGGCCACAAGATTGCTGGGGGCGAACAGGCCGTCGTCTGCCGCAGCGCGAGCCGGTGCGGCGGGCCACGCCAAAAAACTCGTGCCGCACATCGCAACGGCCAGGATCATCAAGCCGCCG
>Ga0351864_10373_pt1 | contig 13099 bp, 9 predicted proteins | sample TotcelHFGM3001L9_FD_206758 | JGI IMG/M metagenome (GOLD analysis project Ga0351864, IMG submission 206758) | Enriched cells from coal bed in the Powder River Basin, Montana, United States - Total cells FGM rep2 HSBNCT.FGM.300.1.L9 ... | reverse complement strand
AGCGCTTTTGCCAACGCTCGGCCAGGGGGGGCATCTGGTGCATCATATGAATAGCCGCGGATACGGCGTTTCGGGCCGAATTTCTCAAGGGAATCAGACTGCCGAACACCGCCACGATGGAATCACCGATATATTTGTCGATGGAGCCCTGATGCTCAAAAATAATCCGCACCATTTCCGTAAAGTACTCATTGAGAATTTTCATCAGCTGGTCACGGGGGGTAACCTCCGTCATTTTGACAAAATCCCTGATGTCAGCGATTAATACTGTCACCTCCTTGAGATCTCCTTCCAATCTAACCTGGACATCTTTTTTCATGATGTCCTCCACCACCTGGGGAGAGAGATAACGGGCGAGATTAGTGCGGACCGTCTGCTCCTTTTTGATTTGCTCTGCGAGTTGGGCATTTTCTACGGCTATGGCTCCCTGATTGGCCAGGGTGGTTAGCAGGTCAATGTCCTCCCGGGTGTAGAATTGCCCGGATTTTTTTCGGCCCACCATCAGGATCCCCTTCACCTCGTCCTGAAAGATCAACGGGAGAGCCAGACTGACTCCCAGGGCCTTAAACCTTTCCTGGCATAGTTCTTTGATGGGTGAATAGCCGGGTGCTTCGAGAACGTCATACTCAGTGATCAGCCGTTTTTCCCGGCTGATCGCCACCAGCAAGGGATCATTATAGGGCAGGTGCATGGTTTTAACCATGTTGCCGGAGTGTTTTCCCTGATCCGAGATAAACAGGCTCAGGCATGTCTTTTTTTCCGGGTCCATAATCACCACCCCCGCCGAGTCAATGGACATTCCCTCCCGAACCACACTGATAACCCGGTTTATGACCTCGGTAAGGTTCAGTACCGAGATCAGGGCGCTACTCACCGTGAGCACAGCTTGTTTGTAATCCACTACCTTGCGGAAAAATAACCGGTCCACACTATCCTGGACTTTGCGGTTTATGGGGCTGAAGAAAAACACCACGAGCAAGGCAAAGAGGAGAGGATATACCTGCTCGGAAAATTCTCCGAAGAGCGGTTGGAAGACCGCGGTGCGGAACAATACCTGCATCATGAAATAAGCTGATCCCACCAGGCCGGTCATAATGGTATAGCCCAAGGTTCTCTTGATATAGACATCGACGTCAAACAGGTTGTGTTTGACGATGGCATAGGCGATGGTGGCGGGAAAGAAGACCACCGGCACCCGCAACCAGGGGTTGCCGATAATTCCCAAGTTCACGGGAAAAATGCCATAAATGGTAAAGATATTGGCCAGGGCTGGAACCGGAAAGGCCAGGGCCGCCCCGAACAGCACCACTTTGGCCCGCTGGCGGGCGATGCCCGAGGCGCCGGCGAACCAGGCGGAAAACGCTGCAGCCAGGAGGGCCGCAGCGCAGCATAAGGTAAAAAGCGTTACCAGGCGGTAGACTTGCGCAATAACCGGGTCTGGATAGAGAACCTGGAGAGAGATGATTAACAGTGCCGCAAATCCATAAGGGAGAATTTTGAGGTAGGGGTATCTGAGAAAAGTCCTTTGGGGTTCAGGGAAAACGAGGCTGAGATGGATGGTTGCCGCCGGGAAGAGGGCGCTGGCCAGCAGATATACCCGAATTAAGCCTCCGTGGGTGGCGATGACGTCGAAGTTCAGCAGATAGTATAATCCAACAAAATAGCAGGCAAGCAGGAAGGCCCAACTCACTTCGGTATCCGGTTTCATGGCAAAAACCAAAAAACCGCACAGCCCATAGATAACCCCGGTTATAAAATAAAGCCCGAAGATGTTAAAAAAATCATAAATATCAAACGGCATGGTGGGCAAGGTAACCGTAATTACCTCTCCCCGTCTGTCCACTTGATAGGCAATGGAGTCCCCGACCGGGGTCTGCCCGACGACTCTTTCTAATACCTGACTGGTAGGAATCTCTTGGTTATTGGCCCGGACAATTTTGTCGGGGTATTGCAATCCGGCTTTGTTCCCGGTCCAATGCGACCGGCCGATACCGGTGACGATTAACCTTTCATTAACCAAAAAACCGGGAAATGGTTTGTCAATCCAGGCCAAGGCCTGAATAAAACATCTCAGGCCGATAGCTAAAAAAATCAAGGCCATGACCACCAGGCCCACCCGGGTGGAAAATCTAGTCAGCGTGGCGCCCGGCAGCGGTTTTTCTTCCTGTGTGGATGTCTTAGTCGCCATCATAGGCTTTTCGATAGACTCTTTTAAAAAGAACCAACAAGAGTAATGAAAGCAGGATTACCATATTCAAATATGAAAAGGCGTCGCCATACTTAGTGTAGAAACTGATCTGTTGACGACGAGGGAGAGTTTTCGTTAAAAAACCTTCTACGAAGAGATATTTTCCCTGGTTGGTCACTATCCCCGCTATCCGCCCCCAGGGGTCGATCACACAAGAAATGCCGGTATTGGCGGCCCGGGCGACGCTGAGGCGATTTTCCACCGCCCGGAAAACACTCATCATGACAAATTGGTGGGGGGCAGCGGTATCTCCAAACCAGGCTTCATTGGTGACATTGACGATAAACTCGGCGCCCCGGACTACAAACTCCCGTACCAGGTCGGGGAAAATATTCTCCCAGCAGATGGCCACCCCAAACTTAATCCCGTTGAGCTCAAAAAGCGTAAAGTTCCGGCCTGGAATAAAGTCCCCGGCATGGGCCGCGAGTCGTTTGGGCCAGGGCCAGGCATCCCGGTAAGGGAGGTACTCGGCAAAAGGTAAAAGATAGATCTTGTGATAATAGCCGGCAATCGTACCCTCGGGTGAGAGGAGAAATACGCTGTTATAGCGGTGGGTCAGCACCTTATGCCCCTCTCCCAATTTAGGGCGCTGAGCGCTCCCCAGCAAAAGATGGGTTCGGAGGCTTTGGGCCAGTGTGAACACGGTATGCGTAGCCTGGGAGTCTTGCAAGAACGCTCCGGGAATCGCCGACTCGGGCCAGACAATCAGGGTGGGACGGTCAGCCTGGGCGGCTTGAGTGGTCAACCGGCAATATGTTTCCAGAACCATGGTTCGATATTGGTTCTGCCATTTAATGGCTTGGGGAATATTGCCCTGGATCAAGCTGATATTGATCCCGTCTCCTGCGGGTTTGGCTGACAACGCCGAAAATCCATAGAGGAGGGAAACGGTCACCACCCCAAGCGTGGCCAAGGCAGAGGGTAACAGGGGCATTTCGCACCGGGAAGGACTCTCCCGGTCTCCGGCGACCAGTGCCAGAAGAATTTCGCTCAGGAGAGCGTTAATCATGACGATGATAAAGGAGATGCCGTAGACCCCGGTGAACGCCGCCATCTGGATAACCGGCAAAAGCCGGTGTTGAGACTGCCCCAAGAGGGCCCAGGGCAAGGCCAGAAACCCCGCATGTGACCGCAGATATTCCAAGCACACCCAGATCACCGGGGCCGTCAGCACCGGAGAAAATCCACCCCGGCGAGTGAGGAAACTCAAGGCCAGCCCGAACAGACCCCAATAAGATCCCAGGTAGACCCCGAGGAGCACAAAATCTGTCAGGGTGAATCCTGAAATTACCCTGATCCACGAAAAGGTCCCCATGAAAAAGCCGATCCCGGCCAGATAGGCCAGGGCCCCGGCCGTGGCCGGACGGCTTCTTCTGATGGCTGCCAACAGGGGAACCAGCCCGATCCAGGCCAGATAAGCCGCCTCGAAACGCGGGAAGGCAAGAATGAGCAAGGAGGCCGCAGCCAATGACAGAAATAGTCTGAGCATGCACGATTCTAAACTGTCGGCGCAACCGGATGGCCCCCTCGTCACAAAATGGAGATCCAGTTGGGCCCTTATTGGGTCTATTGTTGCTCGCTATAGGCAACCTTAGCCTGACCTGTGGCCTCCAAAACTTCCCTAACCCTGCTAAAAGAAAATATTGAGAAGCACTCGGATATATTGGGTGGCCAGAAGTTTATTGTTGCCCGCGAATCTATCCCGATATTGTACGGAAAATGTGAGAGGTACCGGAAAACTGCCCCTTTTATAGAGGGGTAAGGTATTTAGACCGACGCTGACCCGATATATCTGTTCCATATAATTAGTCTGGGCCTCCAAGGGTGCGTAATTTAATCTTTTATTGCCAGTGATGCGGTCACCCTCTTTATTGCCATAGATATAGAGCAGGCTAACGTCCCAAATCTCCAGAAACGTGTATCTCAAGGTGGTTTCAAACTCAAAAATATTGCCGTATTTTCTGCTGATACGATCAATAATGGGCGTAAGGGGGCGATCGGCGTCGCTGGGCACTCTTAGGGTTCGGCTGTCAGGGAGATAAAAGTCATATTTAAGACTGATGTTCCAGAGAAAGTTATTAATAAAAATGAAATCGTTGTTTAATCGGAACAGAAGGGCATAGGCGCCGCGGCCAAAGGGATAATCTGCCAGGTCGTTAATATCATCCAACTGGCCTGTGGGTAATCTGGCCCCGACAGTGGTTGCCAGGCGAAAGATTTTGTTATTGAGATATTGATAGCGGAATCCGACTTCGATATCAGACAGGCCGTCGCCGGTCCAGGTTTGCAGTCTTTTAAAACCGAAACCTGGAATGTCAATTTTGCCATCGCCGTTGATGTCGAGGCCGCGGCCGATAAGGTTCTGGACATCGGCGGTGGTTAAGGGAACCGTGGGGCGGAAACCCGGGATGGGCAGGTTGAGATTGAGGGGCGCCAGGGTATTCAAAGAGGTGTTCTTGCCCACCGTGGCCGTTGAAGTATCCAGTCTGGCCGAAACGCTGTTCCTGACGAACCAGTAAGGTATCCTGACGCCAAAGGTCAATTTGTCGGTAAGTCCGTAATCAAGACCGAAGGTTACCGTATTAAACCGGTAATTAAAATTGACTACACTCCGCCCAACGGTGGCCGAACCCGGAGGCAGGCGAAAACCAAACTCGATTCTGGTTAAATCAGGGAAGGCCAGGCTATTGAGGTTGGCATTGAAATCAGCCGCGGCGCTTTCTCTCTTCCCATCCGTGCTATATCTAGTCTGGGTGGGAAAATAAATCCGGTCGTCCACCCGGAAACGAAATACCCCCTTGGGCAGGACCTCGGCATCCTCCTCGTAAGCCTGGGAAAAGGCGTCGGCAGGGAAAAACATTTGCAGCCCTACCATCCAGATACAGACAAAAGCAAGGCACTTCTTTATCGTCACCATATCTCACCTCCGCAATGATAAAAAAACCTCCCAAGGGGGTCAGTCCTTGGAAGGTCGGGAATCAAACCTTACTGCACAATTCCAGATGCAGAGAATGACCATTGTGATGGCAACTTATTTATCGCGGGATGTTTAGGTGCTCCCTCATAACAGAATGCCTGGTTTCAGGCAACCCGGTTATCTCATAAAAACGCAATGCACGGCTTTTCGCCCCCGCCTGGCGGCGGGTTTCGCCTTGAATTGAATTTCATTTTAAGCAGAATAAAATGGTTGTGTCAATTAATATTTACATAACAATATATTAAACTATCTTATTGTTAACATGCCCATTGTTGTCCATAATCGGATTACGAACAGATAACTCAACCGGATTTCCCCCTGGACAAGGAGGTCTAAAATCTGTTCCGAGAACTGCGGCGTCCAGGTCTGCCGCATACCGCGGCTTAACCCATCACCCAGGTAATGTTATAGTCCGACAACGCCGACGGCCCGGCAAGGTCGGAATATTTTTCCTGGATGGTGGCCCAGCAGGATTTATGATTCATGAATTCTTGCTGGTTGTCCTGGGTATGTTCCTGGTCGCAATATTGGGTAACGATGCTGTCGCACACCTCCATGATGCACTTGCTGCTATCATTGTCGTTGCAACAGGTTCCCCCCGGGTAGCCGAGCTGGTTTTTGTATTCGTCGTAGAGGCCTAAAGCATAATGGCTGAACTCGTGGAGAATATACCACACTAACCAACGGTCTTCGTGCAGTAACGTGAAGTAACGGTAAGCCCATCCCAAGCAGGGATTTTGGTAAGGCCAGGTGGGGGAAACGTTGTAACAACTTGATGCCAGGCACGACAGGCGCGAGCCTGTGTACTTGGGACCATAAATGACGACATCAGCTTCTTTCTTGGGGTCAACCTTCGGGGTAAAAGATCTCCCTCTGTTGGCTGCCATGATCGTGCCGAATTTCATTTTGCCGCTCGTGGCCTCAAAAAGCGACCTTGAGGCGAGGTTAAATCCATTTTTCCATTCCTCCAGGTATTTGGTGGCGTCGTAGTCAAAAGAGACGTAAAGGGAAAAAACCCCTTTTTCGTAAACCCCTTTCCCCATGAACCTGTCCTCCACGGATTGGTTATCCCGATTGGTGGTTGGTAGAGAGTCGCAACTCTTAACCGCAAAACCAAGTTAGCCGATAAGGGGAAACCTTTCACCTTAGGCGCGAGAATGCCGGCTCCCCAAAGCGGATCCTGGCCCCGGACCTCGTTGGCAAGGGAGGTTCTGGACCTTAAACGTCAGTCGTACCGGCTTTGCTCAGGCAGACTTATTGGCACTGCCTCTGAGGCCAGGGTTTGGCCTCAAACCTCTTAAGTTAAAGTGATGGGGGGACGTAGTAACTCAACTGGGTGTGAACCGTCGCCCTGGGAAGGTTACCGTCCCAACTCAGGCTGTCAAAGCTTTTAACATATAAAATTCCATCTCCCTGAATTGGCAGGCCTTGGACTTTTTCCGCTTTTAAATCAAGCGTCGGGGCGCCCAGGAACGCGAAACTGAGTGACTCCAGCGTCAACTGATAAAAATCAAAGGTACTTAACGTTACAAAGAAAGTTTGAAACTTTACCTGGACTCCCTTCTCCCCGGCTACCGGGATAAAAGTTCCCACAAAAGTGGCTTTCACCCCGGAAGCCACTGTTTTGGAGCCCGGCCAAGGCCCCGTTTCCGGCTCCAAGGTGGTTACCCCGTAGATATAAGGGCCGGTCAATAATGAAGGGTCTACAACCCCGGCAGGTCCCCCTCCGGCCAGGGCCGGCGCCGCGGCGCCCCCAATTATCAGCGCCACCCCCAAGCAGGTTAGCCACCACACCAAGCGTCCTTTAGAACACAACATCGGTTTGTCCTCCATTATCAGGGTAGATGGTTTTCCCTGGATTAATAAGTCCAGGGTTCTGACCATTTTGACTTTCCTGCCCCAACCTCCCTCAACTCGACACCCCTGGTACTGACTATTGGCTTTGTCGGCTCCCGAGGGCCGCGATAAAGCATTACTCCGGAAAAATCCCCGTTGCCGCGCGCCACGTTGCCATAAACACGCCAGTAAGTGGATTTTGGAGCACCTGGTTCTGCCGTTAAGGAAAAAACCGATGAAATAAGCCCCTTGCTTATTTGCCAAGGGGGCAGACTGGTGGTTTACTGAGAAGGAGGGTATGAACTGGGAGGATTGGCCATCTTAAAAAGGTACAGAAGTTACCCCCCTCAAATTTAAATCCTTGTTTCCCAGTTAGCATAGTGCACCTTATTTGTCAACAAATAAAACAAGGTGAAAATCCGGCGTCACGGTGCCGCATATAAGGAGGGGGCATGTGTAAAATCGGAATTGTATGGATTCTTTTCGCGGCCTACCCGAGATCGCGGTCGTTTTCTCCAAAGCAACCTTAGTCGGTAGAAGCGCGGCAGAATAACTTGATGTGGTGGTGAACCACCCGGAACTATGGAGGAAAAAACGAGGTGATCCTCCAGCATCAGATTTTCTATCTCACCCATCGAGTGCATAGGAAAATTTTCTGCCATGGAAAGAAGCAAGGGATAGCAGCTACCTTGCCATTATCCTTTCTTCTCAAAGATTCTAATAAGTTGAAGGTATGATCTGCATAGCGAAACCCTTCAAAATGATTTTTAGGAACGGAGATATAGCAGCTATGCGCTAATAGTCCACTTCAGAATTTCCTAAATAAAGAAACCGGGAAAGTAAAAAATATTCTGGTGCCTACTCCAATCTTGCTTTGTATTTCAAAGATTCCACCCAGCATTCTCACCCTTTCTTCCATGGCTGCCAGGCCCAATCCCCGTTTGGCCACGTTCAGGGCCCGGACTTGTTCCAGGTCAAATCCTTTGCCGTTATCTTTAACAGATAAAGAGAGCTTGTCGTTCTCTTTTTTAAAGCTTACGGCAACCCGGGTCGCCTGGGAGTATTTACCAAGGTTGGTGAGAGATTCCTGAAAGATCCGATAGATGATAATCTGGGCCTGGGGGGATAACAGATGTTCGACGTCATCCAGGTCCAGAGAAAATTCAATGTCATGGAGGGCGCAAAACTCGTCAAACAGGCGTTTCAGAGATGCGAGTAAACCAATATCGTCTAAGAAGGGAGGGCGCAAATCCCGGGAGAAGCGGCGTACATCATTTATAATATTATCTATAAGTACCGTTTGGGAAGCCAGCAGCTGTTTCAGTTTTTTCAAGTTTTCAGGTATTTTTCTCTGAGTCCCCCGTAATTGTAGTTTTAAGAGAATCAAGGATTGCCCCAGGTCATCGTGCAAGTCTCGGGAGATCCTCTGACGTTCCCGTTCCTGAGCAGTGAGGAGTTGCCTGGCCAGGTAGTGCAAGTTCTCCTCGAATTCCCGCAGTCTTTTCTCTGCCCGTTTGCGCTCCGTGATGTCAAAGAACACACCTTTGATATAATTGATTTTGCCAGCGTCGTCGCAGAATATCTGTCCCCTGTCCTGAATCGAGCGAATCTCTCCAGCTTTGCTCCTGATGCGGTACTCCCGCACAAAAGAGGCGTCGCCCTTGAGGGCCGTGATAAAAATATCTCGTGCCTCAGTGAGGTCTTCGGGTAATATCAGATCAGCCCATTTGACTTCCCGGGAATCGAACTCTTCTTTACAGTATCCGGTAAGGGCTTCTACTTTCCGATCGAAGAAATCGATGCTCCAATCAACATAGCCTTGATAAACCACAGCCGGTATTTGATTAACCAGCAGCCGGTATTTCTGTTCACTCTCCTTTAACGCCCTCCCGGCCTGTTGCCGCTCGCTGATGTCCCGCACCAAGGCGAGCTTGAGGCGGCGCCCCTCGTGGTTAAAATTGCCGGTCCGCACTTCCACCGGAAAGGTTGAACCATCTTTGCGGCGGTGAGTCCCCAAGGTCGTCATTGGAGAAGCAACTTCTTGCTTCCGGTTCTGGGTCAAGTTTTCGGGGTTATTCATTTCGAAGTCTAACACCGACATACCCAGAAGTTCTTCACGAGTATAGCCGAGGCTATCGCAGGCGTGTTGATTAACCTCGATGATCCTCCCCTTATCAAGCAAAAAAAACGCATCGGGAGCCTGTTCAATCAACTGGCGAAATCTAACCTCCTTATCGTGCAGTTTCTCTTCAGCTCGCCCGGTGATCAGTGATATCATCCCTCATACTCAGAACTAAGGGGGAAACATTAGTGTCGGGAGGCAACCCTTTGGATACCTCCAGTTAATGTTTTGGCCAAGGCTGTGACTTAGGTACTCGTCGTTGAAAAGAAACTGTCCAGACCCTCGGCTTTAACCTCTGGATCCTAAACGCAGGCCACCATGGATAAAGAAGGTTTCCCCCGCAATGGCTTCGTTGCGGTAGAGTTCCCCGATCAATGCGGCCACCTCTGTCGGCTCGACGAGACGGCCGATGGGCACCTGCTCCAGAATTTTTCCCAGGGCCTTCTGGTCCATGCCGCGCACCATGGGAGTGCCCACATAGCCTGGGGCGATGGCCACGCAGCGGATTTTGTCCGCCAGGCCGCGGCGGAAAAACTCCGCGGTAATCACTTTGGGCATCACGCTCATGGCGGCTTTGGTGGAAGAATAACTTATCTGCCCGGCGGTGCCCAGAGAACTGGTGGAGGAAAACAGGCAGATCAACCCCTTGCATCCATGGTTGATCATGCGCTCGGCGCATTCCCGAACCGTGATAAATACCCCGGTCAGGTTAATATCCACAACGGCCTGGAAATTTCCCAAAGACATTTTTTTGGTGACTTTGCCGGTTTCCCGGTCAGGAGCCAGCAGCAGACCGTCCCGGATGATACCGGCGCAGGGCGCCACCAGGTTGATGGCACCAAAGGCCGCGATGGCCATGTCTGCCAGTTTGCCGCAATCGTCCTCTTTGGTGGTATCACAGACCATGGTGGTCACTTGACCGCCCAGGTCCCTAATCTCAATCTCCACGCGGGTTAAATCTTCGGCGCTGATATCCGCCAGCACTACTTTGCCACCTTGCCGAACCCAGTATTTCGCCAACTCTTCGCCGATGCCACCGGCCGCTCCGGTAATCACTGCCACCGCGTCTTTAATTTCCAACATAGTAAATCCTTTCCTCGGTCAGAGTTATGGCCCTATAAGCCTCTCGGTACAGGTCCAGGAATAAGATTGTTTAGGCTGGATTGCCGTCGGGGTTAGCGGATTCGCCCATGCCTTTGAGCAATTGCTGGAACTGCTCAGCCTGCTTTTTGATGAGCCTCTGGAATTCCATGGTCGTGGCCTCCAGTCCCAATCCCTTCTCATCCGCCAACATCCGCAAATGTTTTATGATTTCAGCCTGTTCAGCGACCTGTGCTTGGAGTTCTTCATTTTCCCGGGCTAAGGCGGCATATTCCTCCCGAGGCACCCCCCCCAAGAGGTTGAGATAATCTTTGAACGACTCCCGGAAATCTGTTTCGGCTTTTTTCCACAGGGCCAGATAATCCGGGTTGTCCTCTTCCACTTCATTCAGGCCATAGGAAGTTTTGAAAAGCTGGGTATAATCCTGAAAACTCAGGAAGCCGCGCGGCATCCATTTTGCCAGGTCTTCCAACTGTTTTTGGCTCTTGGCCGCCTGCAGCAGGGCCTTCCCCCAGAATTCCAAAAAGTGGCGATTCATCTACCCTCCGGTTTCGGAACATCGCTGGGCTGACCCTTATCTTGCCCGTCTTTTATGGGGGCTGGCTGAGTCTTGGCCTCTTTCGGCGTCTCAGTCGCAGCAGGTTGGGTCCTGGCTGGTTCTGCCTTTATTACCATGGGAGGCTGAATCTTGGTCCCTTCAGTTTTTGAGGCCGCAACAGGCCGAGCCTGGTCGGATTCGGCCTCCAGGTCAAGCTGGAAACGCACCGGGCCGCGGTAATCCAGGAAGCAGCGATCCAGGGAACACTCGGTGGTGGGCAGCGACCAGCTAGTGGCAATGGCCACGTGGCCCTTGGGGAAAACGGTGACCTCCGCTTCTACCCAATCCAGGGGAGCCAGGGCAGACTCTTTTTCCACCAAGTCATCCTTTTCGGCCACGCAGATAAGCCATTTGATTCCCTGCTCCTTAATGCGCTTGAAGTTCAAGGGGCGCCCGAAGAGGGAGACCGGCAGCGTCCCGTCTTTGGCCACCGGAATGGTATAAGAGTCAAAGCTCATCTTGCAGATTTCTAGAGGCAGGTCGCTCTGATCGTATAACAGCCAGTAGTTAATGGCCGCAGCCGTCTTGTTGATTTTCAGATTCCGCTCAAACAACTTCAGGTCCCGGTAGAAAGCGATGATGGGGTTATCTTTTTCCAGGCTCTTGAGCTTGTAGACCCAGCTCATAAGCTTGCCGTTCACCACCCGGTTGCCGTTGGGCAGGGTCTTGATGGCAAAGCCAATATCCTCAAAACGTTTGGGGATCTGCGCCAGAAAATCCGACAAGCTTTTGCTTCGGGTGCCGTCTAAAGGGGCGACACTGGTGATGAGAGCATCCACCAGCCCGTCCAGTTCACCCGACAGGTAATTCACGGTCACGGTAAACCCTCCCTGGCAGTAACCGCACAGGGTGACGGGACGACCATGGGCCGCCTTTACCTTCTTTAGGAATAATTTGGTATCCCGGCAGTCATCCTCGCCGGTCATCTGCTGCACCGCCGGGTTGGTGTAGATATCCTTAACGATGCGGATATAGGTGGGAATGCCCTGGTTGGCGAAGCAGTGCACAAAACTCTTCCCTTCCCCGGGCAGAAAGGCAAGGATATTGGCCCCCAGCACGTAAGGGGGAATGATCACTATGGGTTTGCCTTTTTTTCGGACTTTTACCGATTTGTCCCAGGGAAGCACCTGGTAGAGACAGAAGCGCTCGGTTTCTGCGGTCTTGATGTAGTTGCCGTCATCAAAGTGAAACCCATACTCCGACTCGATATTGCGGATGGCCTGGGGATATTCGTGGACCACCAAATTCATCAACCGGGCTTGCCTGGCCATGAACGTGGCGATGTCTTCTCCTTTATGGTGATCAAGGGTGTTGAGCCAGGCCCGGTAAACCTGGTCTAACTGGTGGGCATGGTAGTCGTTGATGGCTTTCATCCCGTGAGCGAAGCCTTTTTCTGCCAGTCGCAGGTTGAATTCCCATAAGGCCGTGTAGTCCCCGAGATTTTCCTCGGGGGAGTTTTCCTTCAGCCTGTCTTGCTCCACGGCCCGGAAGCTTTCCATGGCGGAAAGCGACGGCTCCATAAAGTCCAGAATATACCGGCACATCCCGACCCAGTAGGTCTGCATCATCCGGGCCTGATCAATACCGGCCGAGATGATCTTGGCTTGGGTTTCCAGGGTCAACTCTGACGGGCCCGTGGTTCCCTCGCATAAGCTTTGGGTCGTAGCTTCAGACTCAGACATTCTTGTCTCCTGAATATTGCCGGCAATCAGGTCCGGCTTTGGGGCCACCCTAAAAAATTGACCGCTACGGACAGTTCACGAGTCCGGCGAGATGTCTGGGACCGGCATCCCGCCGATCCCTTAGGCAGTTTTGGCCATCTTTTCGGATTTTTCCGCTTCCGCGACAAAAGACTCCAATTTTTTGAAGCTTTCATCCATCATTTTCTTAAAATCTTCGCAATTTTTCTTGGAGGATTTGGTCCACTCCGCCAGGCCCTTTTTGGCCTCGTCAGGGAGATTGACCATCTGGCCCCAGTACATGCTGGTCATGCGTTCCATCTGTTCCTGGAGCATCATCATGGCGCTGAAGGAATTGTTAAAGGTGGTTTTGTAAAAGTCGATCATCTGTTGGCCCATCTTTTTGGGATCCATCATTGGTTCTCTCCTAGCGGCTGCGTTAGCCGGAATTTTCTTTTAAGATATATGTCGGCAAGGCGTCTGTCAAGATAATATTTTGCATTGCAAAAACATTCTATTTAATGAGGCTGCTTATAAT
>Ga0351864_10366_pt1 | contig 13350 bp, 16 predicted proteins | sample TotcelHFGM3001L9_FD_206758 | JGI IMG/M metagenome (GOLD analysis project Ga0351864, IMG submission 206758) | Enriched cells from coal bed in the Powder River Basin, Montana, United States - Total cells FGM rep2 HSBNCT.FGM.300.1.L9 ... | reverse complement strand
ACACGGGGGCGGAGCTGAGTCGGCTGTCCACAGAGGCCACTGGCGGCAGCAATCCCCTGGTCGCGGGCAACGCGGTGCTGTGGCAGGGGCTGCGAACGATGCTGGCGGCCGATCTGTCGGGCCGCAACGTCCGCCCGTTTGCCGTTTGGGAAGCGGGCGAACCGACGGCGGCGGCGATCCTGCACGCGGGCCGCGTCTACCTGGGGATCGCCGGGCGGGGCCTGGTTTGTCTGGGAGGCGATGGGGAACCATGAGTCGGATTCGCTGGCTGTATCGACTTTCGGAGCCCTGGCCCGCGGATGCGGAGTTGGCGAGTTCTCGAGGAATTCGCAATGGTCTTGGTTTGGGTCTTGGTTGGGGTTCTGAGCGGGAGAAGTTGCAGGATTCGCTGGTTCACGCGCCGGGGCCCGGCGTGGCGCATTGGCTGGGCAGCAAGGGAGCTACGCTGCGGTCGCTGCACGCTGCGGGGATTCCGGTACCCGCGGGGTTCACGATCACAACGGAGGCTTGCCGCCGGTATTTTGCGCTCGGCCACTGCCCGCCGGACGATCTCTGGTCGCAGGTGGCGGTGGCGGTTAGCGAATTGGAGGCGGAAACCGGCCGTCGTTTCGCCGCGGCGCCGCAGCCCCTGTTGCTGGCCGTCCGCAGCGGCGCGGCCGTCTCGATGCCGGGCATGTTGCTCACGCTGCTGCACTGCGGATTGACGTGGCGACTGGCCGAGGCGTTGAACGATGCCTCCGCGTGGCAGGCGTATGCCGAGCTGATCGGCCAGTTGGCTCGGGCGCAAGGCGTGACACTGGCACCCGCTGCCGACGCTGCGGAAGATCAGGCCAGCGGGCGCGAGACCTGTGCGCGGTTGTTGCAGGACTATGCCGCCCAACGCGGCCAGCCGTTTCCGCAGGATGCCGACGAGCTGTTGCGGAGTGCCGTGGTGGCGGTGTTCGATTCCTGGTGGTCGGCGCAGGCGACGGCATATCGCCGAGTTCACAAGATCGACGATTCCCTGGCGACCGCCGTGACCGTGCAAGCGATGATCGACACCCAGGTGGCGGGAGTCCTGTTTTCCAGCGATCCGCGGAATGGCGAGTCCGACGCTGTGGTGGTCGAAGCGGTTCGCGGCACAGGCGAGCGGCTGGTTTCTGGGCGCGTCGAGCCGGAACGGTATATCGTGGCGCGGGCCGATTTGGCAGCCGACCCTGACGGCATGGCACCGCGCGGGGCGGGGACGATGGGAAAACCCGTCCAGTCCGTCGCGGCAGCCACGGATCGTACGAGGCTGGCGGAGCCGCTGTTGCGAGACTCCCAGCTGCAGCAACTGCGGTGCCTTGGCTTGCGGATGGAAAGGCTTCTGGGCGGCAAGCTGGATGTCGAGTGGGGACTGGCGGAAGACCGGTTTGTCATTTTCCAAGCTCGCGCGATGGGCGAGACGCAGGCCGGGTCACGGCTGGCGCAAGTCCGCGCGGCGGAGATCGAGCGGCTCGAACGCTGTCGGCGCCAGCAGGGCACGCGGCTGTGGGTGCCGCACAATCTGGGGGAAACGCTGGCCGCGCCGACGCCTTTGACCTGGGATCTGATTCGCCGCTTGATGAGCGGACGCGGCGGGTTGGGACGGCTGTATCGCAGTCTCGGGTATGTTCCGTCGCGGCGGGTCTGCGAACACGGTTTTCTGGAACTGGTTGCCGGCAGGATCTATGCCGACCCGGATCGGCTGGTGGAAATGTTCTGCGCCGGCTTGCCTTTCGGGTACGATCCCGCGGCCTTGCGAGCCAATCCGCGGCTGATCGAACGAAGTCCCACGAGCTTTGCGCCGGAACGGACGGACGCCCTGTGGCTGTTTCGCCTGCCGGCGATCCTGGGGACGATATGGCGGGCGGCACGGCGGCTGAAACGCGACGCCCCGCGGGCAGCGGAACGATTCGATCGGCAGACCTTGCCGGCCTTTCAGGCTTACGTCGAACGCGAAAGCACGCGACGCCTGGCGGAGCTTTCCGACCGTGAACTAGCCGACCTGTTGGACGATCGTTGTGTGCGCGTGCTGGACCATTTCGGCGCCGAGTTCCTGCGGCCGGGATTGTTCGCGGGCCTGGCGGTAACCGCGTTGGAGACCCGGCTGGTCCGTTTGCTGGGGCCGGAGGAGGGTGGCCGCAGTGTTCGGTCCCTGGTGGCCGGGTTGGCGTTGGACGAAGATGCCGCGCCGGAAGCGTGCTTGTATCGCCTGGCGCATGGGCAAGTCGGCGTGACGGAATTCCAGGCGCGATGCGGTCATCGCGGGCCGAACGAACTGGAGTTGGCCGCCCCCCGCTGGCACGAAGTCGCGGACGAAGTGTCGCGATGGGCGAACTGGTTGCAGGCCTCGGCCGCACCCGATCCGGCCGAGTTGCAGGCGTGTGCGGCGGCCGCTCGCATCCGAGCGACAGACGCGCTGCCCGATGTCTTGCGGGCCGCCGGCGCCGGCAGCTTTGCCGGTCTGGTCACCGCCGACGTGCAAGCCGCCCAGACGCTGCTGCCATACCGTCAGAAAGCCCGTCACCACTGGATGCGAGGCTATGCGCTGATTCGCGAGGCGGTTCTCGAAATGGCCCAGCGCCGGGGGCTGGGTGAGGCGATCTTCTTTTTGCACTTGGAAGAGATTCGTCAGTTCCCCGCGGCGGCCGGCGACTGGCACGACGTCATCGAAGATCGGCGGCAACAGTGGCTGTGGCAACAGCGGTTGACGTTGCCGGACGTGATCGACAGCGCGAGGCTGGACGCCATCGGCAGTCGGGACGTGGCGGCACCGTCCGCCGAGGTACGGTTGGAGGCCACGGTCTTGTCGCCAGGCACCGCTCGGGGGCCGGTTTGGGTCCTCGGCGGAGGGCGTCCGACAAGCGACTTGCGGAACGGGTGCATTCTGGTCTGTTCCACGCTCGATCCCGGGCTGGCTCCGCTGATGCTCGCCGCGGGGGCGGTGGTCGTCGAACGGGGCGGTATCCTTTCGCATGGGGCGATTGTCGCCCGGCAGATCGGCCTGCCGGCCGTTGCCGTGTCTCAGGCCACACGCCTGTTGCGAGACGGGCAGATCGTGGTGGTCGATGGCCATCAAGGCTGTGTGCTCTGCCTGCGGGAGGACGAGTCATGATGGCAGCCTGGCAAACGGTGGCCTGCTCGGCCGGCGACTTGGCGGCCGGTTGGATCCTGTGGCTGCCCCGCGACGCCGCGCTGGTATTGTTGGCCGTGCTGTCTGCGGCGCTGGCCCTGGTTCTGCGGCGTTGGAGTACGAACCCGCAGACGCGGCGAGTGATCCAAGACGATCTGAACCAGCTGAAGCGTCTGAAGCGGGCGGCGCGAGCGTCGGGAGATCGCGCGTCGCTGGCGAGATTTCGCCGCACGACAACCGCCGTCCGCTGGCTGCAATTCCGTCACGAGTTCCGCGTCTTGCTGGTGTCGTTCGTTCCGCTGGCTCTGCTGGTAACGTGGGCGTCGCAGCGGTTCGAGTTCCTGCCTCCGGCGTCCGGGCAGACCTTTACGCTGACCGCCCGGCTGCCGTCCACAGCAGCCGGCGGCGTGGTGCATCTGGTGCCCGAGGACGGCGTCGAGGCCGCTGCGGGTTGGGTCCAGGAGATCGTCGCATCCTCGCACGGCGGTCAGCCCCGCGGTCTGGCGACGTGGACGCTACGGGCTGCGGCGAGCGACGAGGCGTATGCCTTGACGCTGCGATTTCGCGGGCGCAGCGTCCAGCATCCGCTGCTGGTGGGCCAGAGGGTCTATCGCCCCCCGCAGCAAGTCCACGGGGACGATTTCGAGACACAGGTCGAGCTGCGCCCGTACCGGCCGCTGGGGCTGGATCGCGTCGCACGATTGCCGCTGCCCGCCTGGCTGACATGGTACGCGATGGTGATGCTGTTGGTCTACCTGGTCGGGAAACGATGGTAAGTCATGCATCGAAACGCAAGCAGAGCGAGGGCATTCCCGGCGTCGATCGTCAGGATTCCTGCTTTAGCGCGCGTCTCTTCTGCATCGCCCGCTGGACCGCTTGGCCCATATCGGCGGGGCTGTCGGCCACTTCGATGCCCGCTTTGCGCAACGCGTCGATCTTTTCGGCAGCTGTGCCTTTGCCTCCAGAAATGATCGCCCCGGCGTGCCCCATGCGTTTTCCCGGCGGCGCCGTGCGGCCGGCGATGAACGCGGCCACCGGCTTGGTCACATGCTGCTGGATGAACGCGGCCGCTTCTTCCTCCGCCGAGCCGCCGATTTCGCCGATCATCAGGATCGCCTCGGTCTGCGGATCCGCTTCATACAGCTTCAGCAAGTCGATGAACGACGTGCCCACGATCGGATCGCCACCCAGGCCGACGCAGGTGCTCTGACCCAGGCCCAAGTTCGTCGTTTGCCAGACCGCTTCGTAGGTCAGCGTGCCGCTGCGGCTGATCACGCCCACGCAGCCGCGTTGGTGAATGTAGCCGGGCATGATGCCGATCTTGCATTCCTCGGACGTAATGATGCCGGGACAGTTGGGGCCGATCAGCGTCGCCTTCTTTCGCTTGACCACCTCGACCACGTGGATCATATCCAGGACCGGCACGCCCTCGGTAATGGCCACGATCACGGAGATGCCTGCGTCGACGGCTTCCAGGATCGCATCCGCCGTGAAGGCGGCCGGGACGAAGATCATCGTGGCGTCCGCGCCGGTCTGCTCGACCGCCTGGCTGACCGTGTCAAACACAGGAACGCCCTCGACCGTCACGCCCGCTTTGCCCGGCGTCACGCCGCCAACGATGTTCGTGCCATAGTTCAAGCAGCCGGTCGTATGGAACGCCCCCGCCTTGCCGGTAATGCCTTGACACAGGACGCGCGTGTTTCGATTCACCAAGATGCTCATGGAACTTGTCTCTTGCTGAGTAGAGGACTCGAAGCCACCGCCGCGACGACCTTCTGGGCAGCGTCGGTCAGGCCATCGGCCGTGATGATATCGACGCCGCTTTCCGCCAGGATCTTGCGGCCTTCTTCCACGCGGGTGCCTTCCAGCCGCACGACCAGCGGCACGTTGAACCCGACGGTCTTGTACGCCGCTAAGACCGCCTCGGCGATCGTCGTACACTGCATGATGCCCCCGAATATATTCACCAGCACCGCTTTGACGTTGGCATCCGACAACAAAATCCGGAAGGCTTCCGTTACCTGTTCGGTGTTCGCGCCGCCGCCGACGTCCAAAAAGTTCGCCGGTTCGCCGCCGTGCAGCTTGATGATGTCCATCGTACTCATCGCCAGCCCGGCGCCGTTGACCAGACAGCCGATGTTGCCGTTGAGTTTCACGTAGCTGAGTCCCGCCTGCGCGGCGCGGATCTCGGCGGGCTCTTCTTCGGCCAGATCGCGCATCTGTTCCAGGTCCGGATGCCGGAACAAGGCGTTGTCGTCGAACGTGATCTTGGCGTCCAACGCCACCATTTCCCCACGGCGATTGACCACCAGCGGGTTGATTTCGGCCAAGCTGCAATCGTACTGGACGAAGGCCCGGCACAACGCCTGCATGAATCGAGCTGCGCTGCGGACGCTGCCGCCCGTGATTTGCAGTTTTTGGCAGAGCTTGCGGACCTGATAATCCATCAGTCCGATGCGGGGATGGAAGTGCTCTTTGAAGATCTTTTCCGGTGTTTCGGCGGCCACCTTTTCGATTTCCACTCCGCCTTCGCTGGACACCATCAGCACGGGGTTGGCGGCGGCGCGGTCGACCACGATACCCAAGTACAATTCGCGGGCGATATCACAGCCTTCTTCGACCAGCACTTGCCGGACGGTCTGGCCTTCCGGACCGGTTTGTATGGTCGCCAAGCGGTTCCCCAACAGGCGTCCTGCTGCGTGGGCGGCCTCTTCGGCGCTGCGCACCAGCTGGACCCCGCGCTGTTCGGGGAATTCGAGAATCTGCCCTTTCCCGCGACCACCGGCATGAATCTGGGCCTTGACGACGGCGACCGCCGAGCCCAATTCGCGAAATGCCGCGGCCGCTTCGTCCGCGCTTCTGGCCACGATACCACGCAGCACAGGTACGCCAGCGTCGCGAAGGATCTGCTTGGCCTGGAATTCGTGGATTTTCATCGGGATGTTCCCCTCAGGAATCGAACCACAAAGATGCGATAACGTAGCCGAAATCCGTTGCGAATAAAAGGGCTGTGTCGGGATCTGTCGGCGGGATCTGTGTCGGGATCTGTCTGTCGAGTTCCCAGTGGGCTCTCAGATCGCCCGGGGAGTGAAAACGCTCGTAGCCGATGATGTCAGGCGGAAACATCGCCTGCAGGGCGACCAGATAGCCTTCGTCGTGCAGGCCGAGATAGATGCCGAAATCCCCGTCCCGGACGTCGTCGCCGAACGGATAATTCCGACTGACACGCCGCACCTTGAGCCAGTACCAAGCTTTCCGGACAGGGCGCTGGCGATTGCATCCGCGGCCGTTTCGATGCCCTCGACGTAGGCCGGGGTCGTCACGTCGATGCCCGCACAAGCGTGCGCGAAGATCAGGGCTTCCAAGCCGGCCACCGCCGCGTTGTACTGGCGGGTGAGCCTGTCGTTTCCGGCCTCGTGCAGGTCGCTGCGGATCGTCCCGGTTGCCGGCTGCCTGGCGGTCGGCTTGTGGTGCGCGCGCAGCGCCGCCGGGCGGGGACCTCCGCGTCTACGACCCGGACAGTGAGTCGACCTCCCAGGAACCCCGGGAGTTGACGTTTGTGGACGAAGCCACCTTCTGGTCCACCTTTTGGTTTTCTTTTTCCCGACGCCAACCGAATCGTGGACGATGCGCGCGGAGCTGGGAATTTACCCCTGATTTGCCGCCGAAACGTCGTCAAGCTCCCCCAACCCGCTTCAAGAAGTTCCCACAAACCGCCATCCCTCTTGACTCACCACGTTTCCCTGCTTAGCCTCAGTCTTGTGGCGAAAAAGCAATTTCCTATCCTTTTATCCTTTATCATTCATGTTTACGTTCAAATGCGAGCAGTGTGAACACACCATCAACGTCGCGGATTCGCCGGCCGAGGGAAAGGTGAAATGTCCCAACTGCGGGCAGTTTTTAACCGCGCCAATTCAAACCGATGTCGCCCCGAAAACATGCGGTGAAGGGCGCGTCATGCACTGGGTGATGAAAGACGAATTCCATCCGGATACAGTCTCGCGGGCGAAACAGATCGTTTCCGGCGCCCAACTCAAAGCCGCCGAAGTGCGAAGCCTAATGGCATTGTTGCATCACAGCGGAGGCGACCCCACGGCAGTAGTGTCCATCAATCAAATTCGCGAACATACCGGTCGGACGAAGGGGTTACAGTTACGACCGTTGATCCGGGCCGGACTTGTAGAGATGCTCCGAAACGGCGAATACACCCTCACTCCTGCTGGTGTGAAGTGTGCGTAACGCATCACCACTTCGGCGACTTCGTCCGGCGTGGATTCAGACCCGACTGAGTTCGGTCGCAAAGAGAACTCCCCTACCGAAGGTGTGCAAATCAGCCGAGCGACTGGAGTTGCAGACCGCAAAGAGTCGGGGAGTTGCACAGACGTCTGCTTGCCTCCGCCAGTTTCAAAGCAGCCGTCGAGAGTCTCGCAAAGTTGCACGGAGAACGAGGCTGTGCGAATCATGCAGCAGGCCGGGGCTTGTAGTCGCTGTTTTCGCAGCGGTTTTGGCGTGCAAGCAACCAGATTCACCATTCCGAAGCCACGTTGGATCGGTGAACGATACTGGTCATCAGCTCCGCGCGTGGTCGTCGTTTTGATTAACCCGGGTGCCGGGATGGACCAGAGTGAAGAGTTTCATCGACAAGAAAGGGTTTTGTTCACAGAATTCCACCGCACCGGCGACTATGCCCCAATCCGTGACTACTTCCGCCGCTGGCGACAGTATGACGAGTTGTTCTCTTGGTACACCAACAATTTCGGCATCGGCTTCGAAGATAGGTCGCAGATCAACATCGCTTGGTGCGCGACGCAGGACAACAAGTACCCTTCAGGAATGCTACAAAACTGCTTCGAGCATTACACAGGCCCCCTGCTCGCGGCGCTGCAACCGCACGCCGTTCTGTTGTCAGGCTCGGCCGCACACGGATTCGAAAGTCGCATCAGGCAGACAATCCCCGATGTGCGGACACTTTGTATTCTTCATTATGCGCATCGCGAGTCACGGGAGCGGGAGGTGAAGGAGGGCGAGGAAGTGCGTGCCTGGTTGGCGAGACTTAAATGACGGGTGTGAACTGCGTGAGGACCGACCGGGAGTCTTGCCGGATCGGAGACGGACAGGCCTCTACGTCGCCTACGTCGCGATGCCACAGGCGTGGACAACAACGGGTCCAACGTCCCCCCCCAGACGCGACATGGGCGAACGTGTGGCCACGTGGGATGTATCCCGTGCCCAAAATGACCACACCGCTTCTCCTGTGCGTTTCGAAAGAGATGCTATTCACGCCATCAATCCGACGGACGAACAATGTACGACGCGAGACAAATTGACGATATAATACGCGAGTTGACCGGTTGCACGGGGCGACCGTTTCTGTGTGACGGATTCCCAACGGGCTGCAGAGTAGCCCTCGTCGGGATAAATCCAGGTACGCCAACGGACTTTTGGTCCTGCTGGAATGCGAATACTGGCTGTGACAAAGGCGCATGGATTCAACAATACTTGTGCATCCACGGCCGCCTTAAAACGACTCGTGATCGAATTGAAGCCTTTTGTGATGCCTTGCTGCCTGAACGATGTCTTGAGCTGAATCTGACTCACCACTATACGCCTGACGAAGGGAGCCTTGCTAAGGACCAGATCGAGGATACAAGAGTTTTCTCGTACATGATTCAATATGTTCGGCCAGAGATTCTTCTCGTTCACGGGAACAAACCAATCGCTCACCTTGAGCGAGTAATGAACGTCTTCCTCGCGAAAGATGCCTTCACACAGGCCGTATACCAACGTGTTCCAGTTCAGATCTACGCTGCGAGGTCCCATTTCTCCCGCGGCGTATCCAGGCAATACGTGATCGAGCTTGCCGCCGAAATTCGGGGGCGACTGTCGCCACATCCTAACCTAGCCGAAGCCTCAGAACGGTCGATGAACGTGATTGTCGTTGGCCCGTCTGCTCCAACCGTGGATCTTCCGAGATTGGATTCCACACAGCGATCACGAAGCGGAGGAGACATGACAAAACTAAACACGATTTTTCGTCACATTTCCAAAGCCCGGACGAACGTATGTCGGCGTTCAAAGTCCAACGTAAGAAAACAAGGTGGATCGATATTTGACTTCACGCAGCGGTGCAGAGCCGAAGGCTATTTCTTCGCTGAATTGGGCGACGATGTATATGCCATCAAGACCAAGGAGGCACTGAAAGATTTTCTTGAAGAACATCCCGAGGCAGATGTTCGCTAACTCTTGCGACCGGATAAGTCGGATAGCTGGGTGGGTTACCGCGACAACGTATCCAACATTTCTGCTCGAAGGTCGGTGGCCTCGCGGACACCGATTTGGGAATCCCTTTCGAAACCACGGCGACCTCTGGGCAATGCCCAGGCCAGCCTACGCCCCGCCGGTGAAGAACCACAACCTCAGACCAGCCAGTTCGGGTCCCCCTCTGGATCGTAACAGAAGGTCAGGGGAACGCGGCGCCGTCACCCGTTCGCATTCCTGCCGGTACAGGTCCGGGCTCAGTTCCTGCAAGTAGTTCGGCGGGTCCACCGAGGGGAAATCCCACTCGATCTTCAACAGCCCCTCCAGCGAAATGGGATAATCCGCCGAGTTGAACAGGCTGCCCAGCCGCTGCCGGGCCGCCGCTTGCAGGGCTTCGTAGCGGCGGTTCAGGGCGGTGACCGCCTCGTTCAGCTCGCCGCGGAACGTGATCATCTGCGAGTCGAACGGCTCGATCGCATCCTGGCGAATGAGCCGCAAGCCGGGTTCGGGATAGGGCAGGCTTAGTTCCTTCCAGTACTTCACGGCGCGGGTCCGCACCGCCGTGACGGCTTTGTACGCCGGATGCCGGGTGTCCAGCAGCTTCTTGCCGGCGGAGAGAAAAGCCCCTTCGGCTCCGAACGTATCGGCGGCCTGGGATTTTTGTTCGGCGGTCAGCGTTTTGCGCACGCCGAACCAGCTCAGCGAGACGCGAGCGGCCGCCATGGTGGTCCGCAATCGTTGCGACGGCGAAGTCGACGGGCGGACAACCGATTGTTGCGGTTGTTGTTGCAGAACGGTACTCATGCAGTGGGTCTCCTTAAATAGCGTTGGGATGCGATGACCGGCAGACGACTGTCCATCGACGGGGGCCGAGGTGATGTGGAGCGATGGACTGGAAAATCCCCATGATCCGTCACGCGCAGTGGTGACAGCGGCCGTGCTCTGGGGGTGTCTGCAAGCGCGGCTGCACTTCGCAGACGAAATCGCTGGCATCGAATTCGCCGCGCAAGGTTTGCTGGATGTACGCGAGCGACGTGTCGTAATCACACCAACCGAAGGTGATCGACTCGATTTGCAGCACCGGGTCATCCGGCGTCCGGCGTTTGAGGACGGCGAACTCGGCCGCGCCGTCCGGCGACGTGGAGTCGTTCAACCACAGGTAACCGCCCAGCTCGAACGCTGTGCAGCACGTCCAGACGACGGTGGTTAGTTTCCTGGCCAGTTCCTCGGCCGACTCGACGGGCTCCACGCACCAGGTTCGATCTTGATGGAACATCTGCGGCTCCTTGCGACGGTTGGAAGCAGAACGAACAGGGACGATGAGCGTGCGGTTGCGGGACGTTTTCAGGCCGGGACGGGTTCCATCACGGTGTTCAGCCGTTCTCGAAATTCTTTCACGTCGTCAGGTGAGCCGATCACAAGGTCCCGCTTCGCGGCGAGGTCGAGCCACGAAGCCAATTCGTGGTCGCCGCAAATAATCGCTTGCGATAGTTTCTGTTGTGCCTGGCCAACCCGGATCGGAAGCGTGGGCCTTCTCGTCCGAGGCGGCTTCCGTGCTTTGACGGCGTTGGTCTTGGCGCGGCGTCGACGCCAGAACTCGATTGTCATAGGCGATGTCTCCTTGAAGGGGGTTCAGACGCGATGATGTACCGAGCGGGCTACGGAGGCTTGGCGGACGTGCTGGCGCAGTTACGTCCAAGGCTGTGGCAGCGGTAACGCGAGCACGGCGAGAACAGGAAGATGGGGCGCAGCCGCAGGACGGTTGCGAAGACGCGGAACGCGATCAAGAAAGGCGGGGCGGGCGGGTGATCAGTCGAGTTCCCAGTGGGCTTTCAGGTCGCCCAGGGAGTGGAACCGCTCGTACCCGATGATGTCAGGCGGGAACATCGCCTGCAGGGCGACCAGGTAGCCTTCGTCATGCAGACCGAGATAGATCCCGAAATCCCCGTCCCGCACATCGTCGCCCAACGGATATTTGCGACCGATGCGCCGCACCTTGAGCCAGTATGAGTCGGCTTCGCCAAAGTCAGCTCGGCTTCGGCGGGGTTTCAAGCGACCAGTCTTCGGCGTGGCTTGGCAGAAGCTGAGCGCCGACCGAGCCGCATCTTGCGAAATCGTCATGATGTTGTTCCGCACGGGGCATTGTCTGACACCAGATCAGTCAGCAGTTTCTGGGTTTCGGCAGCGCCGAACTGCTGGACCAGGAATTCGATCTGGGCAGACAAGCCCCGGTTGTTGAGGTTCGATGCTGCGACGCCTACTTGGTCGTGAATCTCGTCATCCAGGTCTTCGGGCGACAGTCCCTGCGATTGCGCCCAGGCGACCAAGTCCGCCGTGCTCATAGCGGGATGTGCCGTCGTTGGCGGAGTGCAATCCTGCTCTTCTCCGGGAACAAGGCCGTACCGCTGCAGTCTTTCCTGGATGGCTCGGCAGACGTCCCAGCTGTTCCAGTCCTTGGCAGGATTCCAGAACTCGCGGTCGTCCTGTCCCAGATCGAGATACAGCAGTCCTTGCACCGTGCTGACGATTTCCTCCAGGGCTGCGCGGGAAAGTTCACTTGGCAGGACCAGACGTGACATGGTGGTTCTCCTAACGGTCGAAACACCGTGACTAGAATTGGTTCTCCAGCGCGTTCAGGGCCGCTTGGATGGCCCTGTCCGTACCGGCTTGATTGTCAACACTCAGCACGCCTTCAGCCGCCAAAGCCAGGAGTAGAGATTCCAGGCCGTCGAGGGCGCCGTTGTAGGCTCGCCAGTTTTCGCGTTCATCGACATCTTCGTCGTCGCAAGGCTCCTGCTGGATACCACCATTGCCGTCTGGCTCGCTGGGATCGATGCGTTGTAGGACAGACGTGATGTTGGCTGCCCCTTCGTCGACGTCGATCTGAATCTGACCGCCGAGCAGGTCCAAATGGCGACCGGCAAGCGTATCCGAGCTGGCTACGTGACACGGGCCGAAATGCGGCTCGTCGTATTCCTCCATAATCCCCGGCGTGGACAGGGCGGTCTCCAGGAGCCGATCGTGGGCGTTCGCCAGATCTTCCGGGTCCGCGTATGCCGGGTTGTACTCAACCTCCAGGCACAGCCGGGCTTTCTTGGTTCGCTTCGGCTTCCTCGGTTTGCTCTTGGTTGTCATGCTCGCCTCCCTTGAACCCGCACGTGGGCTCGATCGAAAACGGTTCTAATGGCGGCAGCTGTCGCGGCAACTGCGCGCGCAGCAGCTCCAGCGCCGTCTGCATCAGCGACACCGTGTTTGCCTCGATGTCTGTTTGGGCCAGCTTGATCGCCGCGTCCAGGAGGTGCTCGACGGGTTCCAGCTTCGCCGCAACGACGGTCGGCTGGCCGGCATGGTTGACAGCCAGGGTGATCTCATCGAACACGGGCCGGTATTCGACGATCTCAGGGTCGTACTCGTAGCGTCCCTCGGTACGGCGAGTGAAGGGAATCTGGTGCTCGCGCAGGAACCGCTCCAGATTCTCGAACTTGCCCCAGGACGCTCGCTCGTCGCACAGCCAGAGCAATCGCTCGAGCTTGTCGTTCTCGCGAAGGCTGGTCTCCAGGTCCCCCGCGGTTCTCGGTTGGAAGGGGGACTCGCCCCATTCGAGAGCGACGTCTTCGTCGGTGATGGCGGCGCAGAGGTCCGGAACGATGGATTCCGGGACGTTACCCCCGATCCAGATTTCGGCTGACAGATGCTCAGACATGGTGGTTCTCGTGCTTGGTGGTGACGATCAGGTCAGGATGGTTAGCCGTTGACTTCGTCTTGCGAGAAGAACCCACCGTCCGAACTCGGCGGATTAACGGCCTGGTACGGGTCGCCGGAAAACAGCATGGCGAAGGGCGCGAATGCGATCTCGCCGTCATCCAGGCGATTGGCGGCGCAGATCACGGCCACCCGTTCGCCGGTGGCGACAAGTTGACATTCTAACAGGGCGGCGTCCCCGGCCAACATGGCTC
>Ga0351864_10245_pt3 | contig 13609 bp, 12 predicted proteins | sample TotcelHFGM3001L9_FD_206758 | JGI IMG/M metagenome (GOLD analysis project Ga0351864, IMG submission 206758) | Enriched cells from coal bed in the Powder River Basin, Montana, United States - Total cells FGM rep2 HSBNCT.FGM.300.1.L9 ... | reverse complement strand
GAAGCGCGGGGTGAAGCGCGGGGTGAAGCGCGGGGTGAAGCGCGGGGTGAAGCGCGGGGTGAAGCGCGGGGTGAAGCGCGAGGCGGCGTCAGCCTCTTGCTGAGGCAACTTGGCAAAGTTTGCGGACGGCTGCCGGAGGACGTTGCTGATCGCATCCGCGGCTTGCCGTTGCCGCAGATCGAGGCCTTGGGCGAAGCCTTGCTCGGCTTCCAATCCCTGTCCGATCTGCAGAACTGGCTGGATCTGAACGAAGGTTCCGCGGACTGAAGTTCCGGCCCCGTCGGATTCCTGCCGTCTTACGCACAGGCGCAAAGCTCGCGAAGCAGACGCCGATACCGCCAAGTCTTCGCGCCTTCGCGTGAAACGAACGGCCGGCCGGCTCAATGGCCGGATTGGAGGCGCAAGAATCGCTTGGGGTTTCCGACCGGGCCATTGTCGACTCGCAGAAAGGACGCCTGAGCCCACACGAGCCAATCACGTGGAGATCACCGTTTCGCCGAATCTTCGCGCCTTTTGCGCCTTCGCGTGAATCAAAGGGCCACCGCGACGCCGTATCTTCATGCATCTTGCCTTGACGCGTACCCCGGGAAGGAAGAGCAACCACTGTACCCGCGACTGCCGCTCGGAGGGTTGCGGGCGTTTCGTCGAGCGAGCTTGCACCTCTCGATCGACTGCCGTCGTTCGCTTGTCACCATCCGCACGCCACGGCGATTCCCGTTGTTTGCGTGAGTTGGTAAAGCGGGTTTGCGAGCACGATCCCATGTTCCTGTTCACTGCCGCCGCGGCGGGCGTCCTTGTCCGTTGATGGCGTTGACGCATGGATTTCGCTGGGTGATAATGAAGTTGCTGATGCGACTGAGTGCTTACGGAGCAATCTCGATGACTACGGTCTCTATTGTGCCTATTTCAGCCGAAGAGGGCGGCACCGCCTACCGTGCGCTCTCGGGCCGGCGGCGGGGCGCCGGCAAGACGCCGGGCGAGGCGTTGGATGCAATCCTGGAGCAGGACGAATCTGCGACACTCGTCGTGATCCAACGAAACGGTCCAGATCGGTTTTTCACCGCCGACCAGCGGAGACGTCTCGAAGACTTGATGGTCCGGTGGCGTGCCGCACGCGATGCAGGTTCGACACTCGCGCCGCACGAACAAGAGGAACTCGAAGGGCTGGTCGAGGCGGAATTGCGTGCGGCAGGACACCGGGCGGCGGCGCTGGCAGACGAGTTGGAGAAATGAACCCCCACTATCACGCCGTGGCCACTCGCGCTGAGCATCGCTGTGAATACTGCCATGCTCCTGAAGCCATCTTCAACTTCCCGTTCGAAGTCGAACACATCATCCCGCCGAACCGTGACGGGGCTCAGGATGACAGGAATCTCGCGTTGGCATGCCGGGCCTGCAACCTCTTCAAGAGTAATCATGTGGAAGCAACAGACAACGAGACGCGGACCACGGCCCGCTTGTTTGATCCTCGTCGCGACAACTGGAATGACCATTTCCACGTCGATGCCGCTAACGGTCTGATCATCGGCATCACACCGGTCGGGCGGGCTACTGTTGAACGGCTGAAGATGAACTCCTCGACGCAACGCACAGCACGCCTCCAGTGGATCAAATTAGGATTGTTTCCGTAGCCCGTGGAGCTGAGCCAGGTGGTGCGAAGAGCCAGGCGGTGCAACCAGCCGGTGGACGTGCTGGTCCGGATGCGGTTGCTGTCAGACGCCGAACAGTGGATTCCGCGTGAAGACGAACCTAGGATTTTGGGTTGGCGATTGAAAATGGCCGACCCACGGCGAGCGATTCAGCGTCCTACGGTTGTCGCTCGCCCTGTGCTCCGCCGCAATGCACGCGTCCCCCTCTTGCACTGTCGCAGGTTCTCCGTTGCCCGCTGTCAAACCGCTGGCGCCAAGCATTCCGGCTTGGCCGGAAAAGCATCGCTGGCACAGGTCGACATGGTGGTTCGCGTGCGGTACGATGCGATGGATCGGGCAAGTCGGGCGGAGGCTGCTACGATGCAAATCACGGGGGACGATTCGCACTGCGCGTTTTAAAAAAAGTCTGACGGGGAGCGAAACCATGCCATTCATCCAACACCGACACCGCATCTCCATCCAAGCCATCCTGGTCCTGACCTGCATCGCCACGAACGGCGGATTTGCGGCGGCGGAAAAAGCACCGGTTCCAGACGAGGCGGCGGAGCAAACGGCCAAGAAGGCGGCGGGCGAGTTGTTTGCGGATCGTTTCAAGCAGGCCAAGACAACGGCCGAGAAGACGGCCTTGGCGACAGACATGTTGGACGCGGCGGGCAAGGTCCAGCCCGGTTCGGCAGATCGGTATGTGCTGCTCAAGATCGCCCGCGACATAGCGGCCGGAACGGGCGACGCGGCAACCGCGCTTCAAGCGGTCGAACGCCTGCTCGAGCAGTTCGACGAACCGGCGGCCGAACTGATCGGCGAAACGCTGCTGGTCGCGGCTCGCGAGGCCACCACATCCGCCCAGCACAAGGCCGTTGCGGAAGCGGCCCTGAGCTTCGCAGGAAAGCTGGCGGATGCCGACCAATACGACACGGCGTTGCGACTGTGCGAAGCCGCACGGTCGTCGGCTCAGCGGGCCAGGTTGTATCCGCTGACCAAGGAGTTGACGGCCCAGATCGAAGGTATCAAATTTCAACAAGTCCAGTCGGAGGTGTACCGCAGGGCGTTGAGCATATTGGACGACGAGCCCACGGAACCGGCGGCGAACCTGGCCGCGGGCCGGCATCTGTGTTTCGTCAAGGGTGATTGGAATCGCGGCGTGCCGATGTTGGCTTTGGGAAGCGACGAGGCGTTGAGGGCGGTCGCGATCAAGGATTTGCGCGGGGCTAATTCGGCCGAGGAGCAAGCCGCGATCGGCGACGGCTGGTGGGATTTGGCGGAAACCAAGCAGGGCGAGGAGCGGGACACGCTGCGGCTGCGAGCGGGACTTTGGTATCGGCAGGCCGAGCCGAAGCTCGCCGGAGGACTGGCTGGGCTGAAGGTCAAGCAGCGTTTGGAGGTGATCGCCAAGCTGGGCCGCGAGATTCCGACGGCGCCGAGCCCGCCGGCGAGCCCGCAGATCCCGCCGCTGGCGATTGCCCCGTTCGACGAACAGACCGCCAAGCAGCATCAGGCCGCGTGGGCCAAGCATCTGAAGGTTCCCGTGCTGTGGACCAATTCGATCGGCATGCGTTTCGCGCTGATCCCGCCGGGCGAATTTGATATGGGATCGACGGAGGAGGAGGTCGCTCGAGTGCGGGAAGAATCCAAGGTGCCGAAGGTGCCGGGAGCTGCTCCCGGACGATTGCCTTCCGAAGCCCCCAAGCACCGCGTCAGGATCACGCGGCCGTATTATGCGGGCATCTATGAAGTAAACCAGGCGGAGTACGAGCGGGTCATGGGAACGAACCCCAGCCGCTTGAAGGGCAGCCTTCGGCCGGTGGAAGATGTGACTTGGCACGAAGCGGTGGAGTTCTGTCGCCGGCTGAGCGAAAATCCGAAAGAGAAGACGGCCGGCGCGGTGTACCGCTTGCTCACCGAAGCCGAGTGGGAGCATGCGTGCCGCGCGGGCGCCACAGGCCGGTACAATTTCGGCGACGACGCGGAAATCCTCGGCCAGTACGCTTGGTGGGCGAAGACGTCGGGGAACAAGACACAGCCCGTGGGCCAGTTGCGGCCCAACGCATTCGGGTTGTTCGACATGCATGGGAACGTGTGGGAGTGGTGTGCCGACTGGCACGCCGACGACTACTACGCCATCTCGCCTGCAGAAGATCCCGCGGGCCCCGATTCGGGCTCGTCGCGTATATTGCGCGGCGGTTCGTGGCGCACCGCTCTCCAGGACTATGGCGAGGCGCGTACCGTAACTTCCGCGTCGCCGGAAGCCCGTTCCAGCGCTTGGGGATTTCGCGTGGCCAGAACGTTAACGCCTTGAATCGTTCCCCTTTGCCGCTTTGTGCGTCCCGCAAGCCCGTTTAGCATCTCTATGCATTCGCTGCCGGACATGCCGTGCGACACTCTCGAGCTTGATCTGGCAAATGGCCGCATCGATCCGATGCGAAACGAACCGTTTTCCGTATTTTTCAATATAAACTGAGAGCTCTTAGCCGATTAGCGATAGAGGGGGGGACAATAACCGCACGATTAAATTGTGGCAAAAAAGCGAGTCCTGCTTGGTCGCGTCCCGAAATTCAGCTAAATTGTTGGGAGGAAGACTTGTCTTCGGTTCAAGTTTCTTTTCACTTCAAGACGCATAGGAGCTTGAGATGCGCAGTGTCAAACAGGCTGGTCGGCCGGCGTTCACCCTCGTCGAGTTGTTGGTGGTTATCGCCATCATCGGGATTCTGGTGGCCTTGTTGCTTCCTGCGATTCAGGCGGCCCGCGAGGCGGCCCGCCGGACGCAATGCGTAAACAACCTGAAACAAATCGCGCTCGCCCTGCAGAATTACCACGACACGCAAAATACGTTTCCTTATGCATCGACATACAACATCGCCCCTCAACACACGTGGGTCGAGTTCATTCTTCCATTTGTCGAGCAGGCCGCAGTATTTGACCAAATGCGTTTCATCTACGCCAACAACGACACTGCCAACAGCACCAATCGAAGTCTCATCGAAAACGTGCGTTTCCCGTTCATTTCGTGCCCCAGCAGCCCGCTGGGCGAAGGAATGAGGGACACCAGCGGTTCCTGGGACAACAACTTCAATCACCAAGGTCTTGACTATCCGTTGTGTGCCGGCACGATCTCACCGGATGGCGCGACTCCCGACTGTGCGACCGTACCGAGCTTTTGCATAAGCTCCGCGACGATTATGTGGGGGGCCGGCCACAATTATCAGGATCGACCCGGGATCTTCAATCGAGGTGTGTTGGCACCCAAAATGCGACAGATCACCGATGGAACAAGTAACGTTTTCATCGCCGGCGAGAGACTTGCTCAGATGTGCAGATGGGGCGGTGCGTTCTGCCACAACTTTCCCATCGCGTTCATGGCGCAGAAGCCCAACAGTCCATCCCGAAACACGACGACGACCGATTATCGACGGAATTGCGGCTTTTCAAGCGCGCATCCCGGCGGACTGAATATGGCGTTGGCGGACGGATCGGTGAGTTTCATTCCCGATAGCGTCGATTTCCAACTCTGGTGCTGGCTGGGCGATCGGGGCGACGGAAATCCGGTTCACTTGCCGTAGAGGATGTTTCCAGGATCGCGAACGGCATGGGAAGCCGCGGACCATGCCAGCGCGAATGATGCACGCATTCACAATATCTTTAAGAAAGGTACGACTGATGCAACCACGCGTTGTTACTTCATGGTATTGGAGGGCAGTCTCCCTCGCGTGCGTTTGGATCGCACTTGCGGCCGTCCAAGGATGTGCGTCAGGCTCACCGATCGGTTTGGTGGCTGTCAGCGGCACGGTTACGTACAACGGTCAAGCATTGAAGAAGGGCACCATTACGTTCATGCCCGCCTCGGGGACCAACAGTTCGACAGGAGAGATTGTCGATGGCAAGTATTCTCTGAGCACGTTCAAGAAGGGCGATGGCGCGCCTCCCGGGCAGTATCAGGTAGCGATTGCCTCGTGGGATAGCGAACCCACGATGGACACGCAGGGCGTGCGAGCGATCCCGGAGAAATACTTCGATGCGAAGCGATCCGGCTTGACGGCCACGATTGCGGACAAGAGCCCTCAAACCGTTGATTTTACGGTGACGGCAGAATAGCCCGCGCTCGACGCATGGTATCTGAGGATCCTCTGGCGATTATGCAGGTCGGCCTCGAACAAAGTCCTTTCGGCTGGTCCACAGCCTTCTTGACGGCGGTTTCGTCTTTGGTTGGTATACGGGGCTTGCTGGACGGTCTATTTCTGGTAGCCTTATCCATTCACGCCGCCTCTTGGAGCAAGTTGGCGTCAAGGCGGTGAAGCGGATACAGGTCCGGACAACAAGCCGATGTCACTCTTGCGAGAAAGGCTCACAGGGGTCAGAAAAGGTGTCAACCGCCTTTTCGGCTGGGGTTACCTTCGGCAAGAATACTCGAAAAACACGTTTTTCGCATTTGCGCCCATAGCTCAGTTGGATAGAGCAGCGGACTTCTAATCCGCAGGTCGTAGGTTCGAATCCTACTGGGCGTGCCTTGCTTGACAGCGGTCGCCGAACGATCGTCCGGCCAGCTACTTTGGCCGTCTCGACGTCGACGAATTCTCGGACGACTCGGATGCCATTGTCCGCCGCGCAACCCCGCAGGAGCTTCGCTTGGGCGGGAATCGAGAAGCCCCCCTTCTCCTGCTCGTCGGAGGACACGCGGGCGTACAGGACGGCTTCGATTCCCTGGTAGTTATTGTCACGTGGCATAAGACGCTCCGTAGATCAGAGTTGCCGACGGACGAAATTAGACCAGTCCGAGCACCGCCGCCAATCGGATCAACAGGGTCACACACGGGATCACCCGGATTGCAGCGGAGCGGACCTTTACTTGCCGGCTGGGGTTGGTGAGCACCGGGACCACAACGGGGCGACCCACCGGTGACATTGGGGTGAAGATCGCAGCGGGCTGCAATCTCTTCATCCGCCTGTCGTCCCGCCCGATTCCACGGCAGCTGCAACTCCTCGGATCGGCTTGTCCAACAGCCATTTCCACTCCCAATCGCCGTCCCACTGGCGGGCCTCGGTGCGGTCGGGATTCCTCGTCACTTTGACGTTGGCCTTCACTCGGTATGCCGCGCGCAGGCGGTCGCCGCGGACTTGAATGACGAAAAAGCCGTTCTCCGTCTGACCGTCGTTGATGCAGGTCCAGGTCTTCTGTTCGCCTGCGGGGGCCCACTCCCGCACGCCCGTGCCGCTGTGGCCGTACAGGTTCAGCACGATGTTGTAGTCCTTCACGGCGTCGTACAGATCCTTCCAATCGGCCGGCGTCCACCAGTCGGTATCGAAGCCGCAGTGGCTCATCAGGACGACGGGGCGGCCGCTGGCGCCGACGCGCTTGGCCAGATCGGTCTTCAGGAAGGTCAGCGACCCCTGGGGATCGTGCCAGACGGGCGAATAGCGGACGCCCGCCCGCTGCTGATCCGCAGGGTAGAAATTCAATTGGACGAGGTGGACGTCGTCCCAGTCCCATGAGTAGTGCAAGCCGTTTTCCGAAAGGTTGCCGATCCAGCCTTTCTGTTGGCGCACCGCGTTCCGCTTCTTCAGCTCGGCCTGGAAACTGAACCCAAAGCGTTCCTTGCCGACCGGGGGGCCGTCATGATTCCCCCAGCCTTCGAAGACGGGATACTTCAGCAGGCCGTCCGTGCCGTCCAGGCCAAAGTCGGCACGGAAGAACTCGTATTGGGTCCGGGATTGCTGTCTGCCGTCCACCACGCGGTCGCCGTCGTCGATGCAGTCGCCCAGCACAACGACGCCCCGCGGCCGCTCGACGTTTCCACCGCCCAGTTGCTCGGGCCACAAACGTGTGGCGATGGCGTTCATCTCGCGGATCGAATCCCGGTTGCGTTCGTTGCGGGCCTCGTTCTCGAAGGCGTCGTAGTGGCAATCGGAAGTCGAGAGGAATGTGATGTTGCGCTCTGCCGCCTGGGCGAGGGCTCTTTCGGCTGCGGCAGGCAACAGCAGCGCTGCACATAATATGGCGAAAAGTCTCTTTGTTGGCATGGAATGTCTCACTCCTTTGCGGTCGGTACTCGGAAATGCGGTTGTTCTCTTCCCGGATGCCGGAACAGCGGTTCAGCACGATGGACGGCTGCGTCGTTTGCTCAAAGCGGTTGCCTGCGATAACGCCGCCCAGATTGTCCTCCCGCGTCCTACTCATGACCAACATCACCCGTCTTCACGTTGCCGGCGCACTTAACGGCAAATGGATCGACAACTTGTGCGCCACGTCTTCTTCTTACGTTCTCCAGAACCTGCAAATCCGAGCAAGTGACCGTACCGGCAGCGTGATCACTGCGGCCGGTTCACCCGCTTCGGTGGCGGTGCCATCGGAGTCGGGTCTTCGATCTTTCGCAGCAGGGCTTCAACATCGCCCCGCTTGAACAGCCGGTAGTTGTTGACCGGGTGCCGGTACTCGGTCAGCTTGCCGCTGGCCGCCCAGGCACGGACCGTGTTTGGGGCCACCCGAAGTCGAGCCGCCACTTCTTTCACCAGCAGAAAATCGTCGCCTTTCACGATCGTTTCCCCTTTGGCCGGTCGCCTTTAGCGGACGAGCAGGTCGATAATGCAACACCTTACCAAGGGTTCTGAGTGGGTACAACCACCCGTCGCCCCGCCTATGGCGGAAAGCGGACGGTATAGACCAGTTCTGGATTCGAGAACGCGATTCTTCCGGTTACGGCGAGTTTCGCAGACAACCGAGCGGCGATCCAAGGTAGGCGATTGCACCTGACCGCGACCTAAATTTCTGCCCATTTTGCGTCAAAATAACATGGAGGGCAGGCTTAGATAAGAGGGGGGCTCCGGGGACCGAACACCCCTTGTCCCCCCACGCATCGCCCAACGAACGCAGCACGGTGGATTGAGACTGTCGGACGCCAGTAATCTTGGGTCATCCAAGACCGCGGGCCATTCCTGCCTCAGTATCGACGAACCGTCGCGGCCGGTCAAGCAGGCAATGCCTTTCGGACCGTAACGACAGGGATCAACCGGCCGCGACGGGCCGACGCGGCCACATCGCGCGAGTGGAACGCGGCTCGGTTGCATCCCTTGGTCTGCGGTCTATCGGCCGGTGAACGACCATCATTCATCCGGCCGACGGTCATCATACTGCACGCTGGAGGTGGCGGCAATCAGGTTTTTGGCGAACGGCTCGCGCGCGGATCGCCGTCCGATCGAGTTTCGGTGGGACAGAAAAATTGATGACAGAAAAATGGGACCAGCCCCCGGCTTCAGCCGCAATATCTTTCTGTCATCAATTTTTCTGTCATTTCCGTTCGAAACTCTGAGTTCTTTCCGAGCGGATCATCCATCAGCGGTGCTGAACCGGGTTTCGAATCGCAGGCGGAGAAGTTGCGCATTCGGGCGTCGGCACGGTTTGGCCGAAGGCCTATTCCCACCGTAGCCTGGGGCAAACGCCCCAGGACCGCGTTATCATTCGGGCCTTTTTGGCCGAAGGCCATCTTCACCGTGTTCCGTCCGCCAGGATGAAGATGGCCTTCGGCCAAAAAACGGCTGTCCGCATTTCTTCCTGGGGCGTTGCCCCAGGCTACGTTGAAAATGGCCTTCGGCCAAGATTCCGGTCCGCCGATGCGCAACTTCGACCGTCGTGCTCTGCTGGCGAGAACGGATGCGATCGCGGAAAGACGTGGCCCGTCGCGAACACATCGGCCAACCAAGCCGCTCGGCAACGCAGACGCTCCGCACCGCAGATCGGGGGCCGGCGGATTTCTGTATGCGCGAACGTTTAAGCTCAGCAGCGGCGGCCGCGCCGAACGACATTGGTTTTTCGACTGGGTAGGCGTTTTATGTGGTCCACATAACATGCAGGCGCTACCTCTGCAGCGGCCCCTCGGATGGCCATCGGTTTTATGGGGCAACTTTCCGGCGGCAGAAGACGCATTAGCCAGTAAGCAGCTGGACATAAATAGCCTAATAGGCGATGCCGCGTGGCGTCGCGACTTTGGGGACCAGCTGGAGCCGCCATGCCGACCGACACACCGTCCGACCTGACCCTCGTCCGAGCCGCCAGCAGCTGGCGGAAATCCTCGCCCCCGGCGTGCTTCGCCTGCTGCGACAGCGACAGGTGGACGCCCGCAAAGATTCCACGAAAACTGCCGCCCCAAACCTTGATGGCCCGCCCGCGTCGAGGCTCAATGTGCCCTGGGGTTAACGCGTGTGAGCCCCAAAGAGCGAGCCGACCAGGTGTTGTCACCACCTCGCCGGCTCTCGCCACAACCACGCTTTTTTAGGCAAAGGGCATGTCATGACTGCCTCTGATTCTAGCCGCACTGCGGCTCTGCCGAAACGTGGCAAGCGGGCCAAACCGGCTGAGGGCGTCGACGCCGAGGTCGCGGTCCTGCAGCAAATGACCGTGGATGAACTGCGACGCACGTACGCCGCCGTCATGGGCGAGGCGCGCAATCGAATTTTCGGTTTCCGACAAGCCTGTCGAACAACGTCTTGGGGCTACAACGCGGTTCGCGACTGCTCGGCGCGCAGCTTCAGGGCGAGACAAGCGGAATCGCGCCGCACTATTTCACGCCGGTAGAAGAACTCGCTCGTCCAAATATGGTCGTCCGACGAATTTCGGACAAGCCTCTCACAAGCGTCGTGGGACTCGCTTGGTGTCCTAACAAAATCATCGCGATCACCGAATAACGAGCGGTTTGCGCACACGAGTCCATCCAAATATGGATATTCTCGGTGGTCACTATCTCACGGTCGCAACTCTCCTCCGTGCGACAGCAGTTTTCCTAAGCCCAACCCGAGTAAAGAATTACTAAGAATTACTGATCTATTAACGGCGTTGGCCCGGTGATAGTGGTACAGGCGGAACGCGGGTTGCATGGCGAATTATCGCGTTTGTAGGTGCATTACGTTTGGAGATGCCTGGCCGCTCAAGAGAAACGCAGACACGACCGGCTACTTTCCTGCCTTTTCCAGGTCGGATACGGGTCCTTGCTGTGCTTGCAAGTCTGGCCGTTGCGCTCGACGGAAGCGTTAGTGAACCGCTGCGAACGGTCGTCTGATCCTTGCGCTCTGGACACATTGCATGGGATCCAGACGTGCTCGCGTCCGAGGATGACCTGCGAATTTTCGCAAGTCAGCCGGCGGCGGGTTCCATCCCACACAGCTTTATGGAGGTTACAACATGCGTAAGAGGCTTCAGCGGCAGCGACGCCGCTTGGCAGTGTCTCTGGAACAGCTCGAAGACCGCCGTCTGCTGTTCGCCGCTCCGGTCCACGGCGAGTTGATTGAGGCCGGGCTTTTCGCCGTCGTTCCGGATACTCAGGCAATCATTACGCAGGCCAGCGATGCCCAGCATCTGTCGTTTGCAGTTAACCGCCAGGACCACTTTCACGGCAGCGACTTCACCGGAAGCGCCGCGCGGATCAATGAACGCTATCGGGCGGCGGTCGAAGCGGCATCGCCGGAGAATCCGGACTGGCAACAGCTTGCGGTCAACTTTGGCAGGATCCTGCACGCCGCGCAGGATTTCTACGCTCACTCGAACTGGACCGACTTGATCGCTGGCGGCTATCTGGCCGCCAACTCCCTGATCGAGACCGGCCTTGCCTATTGGAACGATCTGACTCCGTTCACCCTGCAGGCCGCCGCTCCGGTCAGCAAGGCCGACAGCGGACTGACCTACGAAGGCGTGATGTTGGCTGAGGTTTCGCAGTTGATCGAACCAAGCCATCCCGACACGCCGTTGGGTCCTGCCACCGGGATCGGAAAGTTTGTGGAAACGTCGGCGGAGGAAGGCGACCTGCGAATCGCCTGGGTCCAAGCCGCCGGCCGCCGGTTCGCCGCCGTGGTTTCGGGGACCTTTCTGCTGCAAGGCGATCACACGCCCGACGCGGCTGATTTTTCACATGCCGATTTGGACAAGAGTGCCCCCAGTCATTCTCTGCACGACCGAGCCCGGGCGCTGGCCGAAGCGCAAACCCGGCACGAACTGGCCCGGCTGTTCAAGTTGGTCGAAGACTACTGGGGGACCCACGAACACCTGCTCGAAGCCTGGATTCAGGAAAACGATCAAGAATCTTTCCGCACCCTGCTGGCCGCCGCGAGTGCCGAGGGGCGTTCGCTGAATCGCCTGGCCGACGAGATCCGGGGCGGCCAGATCCAGCATGTGACGGTCGTCACCCACGGCTTCCAGCCGAGCAACACCGACGGCGATTCGCTGATGCGTCTCGCCCAGGCGATGCATCATCGCTCAGGCGGCTGGTTCGTCGACTATGACGTGCCCGGCGAAGGACAGCGGGGCTATTTCCAACTGCACCGCCTGCCCGATCAGCTGGTCGAGCAAGCACCCGGGCAAGATTCTCAGTCGCGAGGCAGTGTGGTCCTGTTGTTCGATTGGGCCGCGGAATCCAACGAACCATCGGCCGGCTGGACCGAAGCGGCGGCCGACGCCTTGTTCAACATGCTGGCGGACTTGGGGATTATCGAGGCGGCCAAGGACACCAATCCGGCAATCCAGCTGCACTTCATCGCCCATTCATTCGGCTCGGCCGTCACCACCGAAGCGATCGAGCGACTCGGTTTTCACGGTATCCGCGTCGACCAGGTGACGCTCCTGGATCCCCACGATTTCGATCAAGGCGTTCTGCCCGTCGATGGCAGCCAGAACCAGGCCAGCTTGGGGGCTCCGGCCGGCTACGGCGTCACCGTGTGGGACAATGTTTCTTTCGCCGACGTGTACTATCAAACCGAATCGCCGCCCGACGGCCGGCCCATCCCCGGCGCGGTCAACTACAATGTCACTTCCGATCCGTTGGTGACGATCCCCACGTCGCACTCCGACGTGTGGCAAGAGCTTTATCGGCAAACGGTCATCCAACCCGACTCGCGGAACTTCGGCTACCGCTTCACCGCCGCTTATCGCCACGAGAACACGGGTTCCGCGGGACCGAACGACGTCGCGCGCCCCTCCCCCGCCTTTCACTCGCCTCCCGTCGGTTACTCCGTCCCGCAGGATCACGAGCACACGCCGCCGGGAGCGCTCAATCCGCCGATTCCCGAAGGATATCGGGCCGCAATCGCATGGGAGCCGTACCTTGTCAACGGTGACTTTCAGTTCGCCGGTGACGAACACGACGGGGTTCCGGGAGGCAGCAATCTGATTCCCGGCTGGTCGCATCACGACGGAGGTGGAACCGGCCGGGTGGTCAAATCGGGCAGCAACTATTTTCTTCGGTTGAACGCAACCGGCTCCAGCCGCACTCACAATGCGTTCTACCTGGATCCGCAAGCGGCGGTCTTGGAATTCGACTGGAACGTCTACGCGGCCGGCCCGGCGGACCGTCTGCTGGTGCTGATCGGCACGAGCGTTATCGGCGAATTCGCGCTGGACCAAGCCGGCGCCCAATTTACGACCAGACGCCTGGCGATCCCGGTGGAACTTCGTGGCCGAGGTCAAACGCTGACCTTCAAGTTGGTTTCGGCCGGCGCGGCGGCGATCGACGCCGTCGTAGACATCGACAATGTGGCGCTGCAATTCGGGGGACGCACCGGCGACATCATTCCGCTGGATCTCAAGCAAGCCCGCCCCGGCGACGCCGGATTCGAAGTTGTCGGTTGGGAATTGCTGTCCGCCAGCGGCTCGGGCGCGAATCAGGTCTTTGCGATCGAGGAAAACAGCCTGCGCGGCGACCATCACTTGCAGGCCGGAGGCGAGACGATCGCCTACGTCTTGTTCAGCGATCGCATCGAGGGCGCGGCGGGAAACCCGGGTGAACCCTTTCACGATTCGGGGCGGCTGTTCGTCGCCCCGCCGGCCAAGTCGACGTTATCCCAGGACCGCTCGCCGAACGAGCGGGGATTTCAAGGCGCGATGCGGCTCTGGTACCGGGTCGGCGAATCCCCCCTGGCCCAAGTTGCACCGATGAACGCCGCCAGCGTGCTGAACGAGTTAAACAGCGCGAAGACGGACGCGGAGAAGA
>Ga0351864_10010_pt1 | contig 13970 bp, 9 predicted proteins | sample TotcelHFGM3001L9_FD_206758 | JGI IMG/M metagenome (GOLD analysis project Ga0351864, IMG submission 206758) | Enriched cells from coal bed in the Powder River Basin, Montana, United States - Total cells FGM rep2 HSBNCT.FGM.300.1.L9 ... | reverse complement strand
GAATACAGACGTTCACGTCGTCGGCGGCAATATGCGTCGGCGGCAGTTCGACCGACGCTCCCACGAGATCCTGCCAAGCTCGAATGCTCCGGCCTATGTCTCGAGTCAGGAACGCGGTATGCAGAAATTCGGTTGGTTGAACCATGGGGTTCATGCTCGTCTCCTCGTCGAACTCACGGCGGCGCCACCGATGTTCGCATCGGTGGCCGCCTCGCGCTAGCGGAGATATTCGATGTTCTTCCAGTTGCTGAAGGCCATCCCCGTGAAATCTTGCAGGCGCCGGAAGTCGTCTCGGAACCGCCCCGCCAACCGCTCGCGGTGGGCATCGCTCAGAACGGGCTTGCGAATCGTCTCGCCGCGCCAGGTTGCGATCCGTTCGATCGTCAAGTGAACTCGCCACGGAAGCTTGCCGTTCAGCCGCTGTTGCATGCGGGGTGAATACAAGAGCCGGCCGACAGCATTTCGTCTCCGCTTGTCCGGCGTCGTGTTCAAACGTTCTTCCAGACGGCTGCTGGGAATCGCATCCGGCTCGACGCCGAGAAAGGCGCACAACTGACGAATCTCGCGTTGCGGATTCTCCGCTAGATTCTCCAGCGTCATGACGTGGATCGATCGTGCGGGAAAAAACGCGAGATACTGTTGGATCTGAGCAAAGTATCGGCCGGCCTCGAAGTAGATTTCATACTCGGGCGTGTCGATGATCTCCGAGAATTCGCGGCATTCATGCAGGGATCCGACACGTTCGGAATGATTGGACAACATCCGCTCGACGGGATCGCGGATGATGTACACAAGTTTGCAGTGGGGAATCAAGGCGTGGATCCTGGCCGGTACGTCTTTCTCGCGGGGAAACCACGTGTAATCGGGCGTCGCCTCGCCGCAGGTTCGGCCGTCGTCCACGAAGAACCGCTCGTACCACTCGCGGCCCCGATGCCAATTCTTGGAATTAAAAAACATCAGTTCCTTCAGGGCCGGCAGGAACAGTTGCGGATGGAAGCTGAGATAACGGTGCAGACTGGTCGTCCCACCTTTCTTGGTTCCAATGATCAAAAAGTGCGGCAACACGTGTTGTTCTCTTCAGGTTAAAGGAAACAGGGTGCCATGCGGCGACGGACGCGCGGCTGGTCTATGACGCGTCGTCACGAGACGCCCGCCCATGCCAGCAGAGGCTTCCGCGGCCACACCGCGAGATAATTGAACGGCCGGTACTTTCCCTCGAGATAGAGTTGTCGTCGCGAGGCCGACAGCTGCGTGGCGTTCTTGATTTCGTGGTCCCGGCACGGCCCCAAGCACAAGACCGTACCGCCGTTTCCGGCCACGAGCTGTCGCAGATAAGCCAATTCCGGACTGATCCGTTCCAGTTGCGGGTCGAAGAACCAGCCGGTTCCCGCGACGCCTCGGACGGCGGGTTGCCGATCGAGCAGAGCGGCCACCCTGCGGTAGAATTGCCGCCAACCGTCGGGCGTCGAAGTCCGCATCGCCGGCAGATCGCGGGAATCCGTATGCATTTCGTAGACCGGCCGGAAACCGCCCAGGTTCAGCAACAGGCGTGTGGCGCGAAGGAGTTCTCCCGGCCGCTTGCGCAGAAACCAGCTGCGAGGAAGTCCCCGCAAGCAGATCTTCTGCGGACCCGCCGGAATGAGCCGCATCGTGCATAGCGCCAACTCCTTGCAGAACGTCGGATACAGATAAAAGCCCGGCCCTTCGCGGCCCGTGTCGATGTCCGCGATGATGCGTGCGAAGTTCTCGCGATACAGGCAAGGAATATCGGCCGGCAATTGGCACCGCTCCAGGCGTTCCCAGGCGCGGAGAATCAATGTCACCAACACCAGCTTGTGATATGTTTCGAGGGCGGGCGCCCCCGCTTCTTGAACAATGGAATCGCAACGGTTTCGGATCTGGTCGCTCACGTGCCAATACGAGGCGAGCGGAGGATACGCATCGAGGGAATCGATGTAGCCGCTCGGGGGATGTTTGTCCAACAGATCGGGACTGGACCGTTCCAGCTCGGCGATCAGATGGCCCCTCCAATGGGCCGCATTTTCGATCAACATGTTCATCAGATAAGCGGAAACGCTTGCGCGGGTCCCCTGCATCAGCGAGGGACACTCGCCGAGGTCCGGCTCGTCGAATGCTCGTCCCGCGCGCTCAAGCCGGCCATGGCTTGATCCAAGCGGCCGAACGAAAACCGCCGCAATAGCGTCTCCAGCTTCCGTTCGGTCGACGACAGATTCAGGTAATGCCGCAGCCGCCCCGTTCGGGAACTGGCCTGCAGCCGCGGCTGGCCGGGATCCAGTTCCCAGGGGTGGATGTAGAACACGAAAGGATGTCCGGTTTGACGGCGGACGGCGGCCAGCCACCGCATCGTCCAGCGGACCGGCAATGCGCGAAAGTAGCCGCCGCCGGAAACCGGCACGTTCAGGCCCGCAATGCGATGCGTGGCCAGCGGAAATTGCCACAGCGGTCCGGCGGGAGTGACGATCCGATGCGGCGCGCGCGGGGCGTCGGGAATCCCGTAGCGATCGTGGTGGATCGGATAAATGCTGCTGTCCACCTCGAAGCCTTCCTCGGCGAGAATTTCCAAGGCCCACAGCGATTCTCGGACGATCGAAAAGCTCGGCGCCCGATGGGCGATCACGCGTTGGCCGATCAGGTCCACCAGGATGTCCCGCGACTGCTGCAGATCGCGCCGGAACTCTTCGGGCGTCTGCTGATAGATCTGCCGATGCCAGTAGCTGTGCGAACCGATCTCGTGCCCGGCCGCGTGGATCTCTCGCACCAACCCGGGATGGCGGTCGGCGACCCAGCCGAGAACAAAAAACGTTCCTTGAACGCCATGCCGGGCCAGCAAATCGAGCAGGCGATGCGTGTTGGGCACCACGCGACTGGGAAACTCGCCCCAGCGATCGCGGGCGATGCCGCCCTCGAAAGCTGTCACATGATAGTAGTCCTCGACGTCGACCGTAAACACCCCGGCCAGGTCGCGGAACTGACTGGAGTTTTCGAGGCAAGCCTCCGCGGATATGCGAACTCGCTCCCCGCGTTCGAGACACGCCGTCCCCGCCCGGTGGGGTTTACCGTCACCGTTGCCCGACGGGTGCGCGAGGGGAAGCAAACGCGGGTCGTTCGTGGCACGCGACCGCTCTGGGCGCGGAATATCGTCTCGGCCGATTGTCGCCGCCCGCTCGGCGGCTTGCTTGGCGACTTCTTCGGGTGTGGCCCCACGGCGGGCCGCTGCCGCATTCGATTCGGTGCCGGCCGCTTCCCCCGGCAACGCCACGCGACGGTCGAGCTTCATCAATCGCGCGGCGCGATCTCCCGTGAGGCCTACCAGGCGCAATTGCGTGCACAGCAGTAATCGCAAATCGAGCCAGATGCTGGCCGAGCGGATGTACTCCAGATCCAGGATCTGCTTGCGGCGGACGCTGTCGATGTCGGAGTCCGGCGGAAGATTGATCTGGGCCAGGCCCGTGATGCCCGGCAATGCAGCCAGACGATCGGCATAGCCCGGAATGTGCTGAGTCAGCACGCCGACGAACTCGGGACGCTCGGGCCGCGGACCGACCAGCGCCATGTCACCGCGAATCACGTTGAACAGCTGCGGCAATTCGTCCAAATGCGATTTTCGCAGCAATCTTCCCAGCGGGGTGATGCGGGGATCGTTGTCCTGTGTCCAAACCGCGCCCGTGCGGCCTTCGGCGTCGACGTACATGGTGCGGATCTTGTAGATATAGAATATCCGGCCGCATCTGCCGACGCGCACCTGGCGATAGATGCCCGGGCCGCGCGAGGTCAACCGCACGAGTGCGACGGACAATCCGATCAGCGGCAAACCCGGAATTAGCAACAGGATCGCCAGCAAGCGATCGAGAACGCTCTTGTAGCGAATGTAACGTGCGCAGGGCCACTCGGGGCACTCGACGCAGTGCTGTGTCAGGTTAACTTCGTCGTGTAACTGACTCGGAATGGCGGTCCCAGTACTCATAGTATATCATCCCCATGCGGCGGCGCCGCAAGCAAGATCGAAAGGCTGGATAATCCCCCAGTATTGGGGGCCAAAGGTTGCCGAACCCAATTTCCTCCTTGGGAACGTAGAAGTAGTGAAACCGAATTCATCCGCGCTACGATTCTGTGCTCGCAAATACGTGCTGAATAAACACGGGTATGAAATCTTCCAGAAAGTCTTCGCCCGGGTCGTTCTGGGCCGGATCGGACCCCGCCGGCAAACTGGCTGCGACCTGGATCTTCAACAGATAGGGAAGGCCGGCACAGCTGAACCGTGGATTTTCCGGCGCCGTCCACCGGCCGTCCGAGGACCACGCATAGTGGACCCGTAACAGAGATTTGTCCATCCGCGTCGATTCCAGAGTTGCAGCCCAGAACTCTGTCCGTCCGCCGCCGGCGTCCTGGATTGTCACGGCCTGCCGCGATCCCAGCACGCGATATTGAACGCTGGAGTAGCAGACGTCAGGCGTATGCACGGAAATCGGGCCCGTGGGCCCCAGAACGACGAAGACCGAGACCGCCTGCCCCGATACTTGATGGACGTACTGCCGATTGATGAACCCTCGGCATTGAAGCATTTCCTGGACGGTGGGAGACAAATCGAGCGTCTCGGCCATCGTCCATGAACCGAGTTCGGCGGGAAAATCGCGCAAGCGATCCGCGATGCGCTGCGTGTCCTCTTGCGAACCCCACCGGTCTGTGAGCGAGCCGTGCAGAACGCCAAAGAACGCCGTGAGTCCGATCGCGGAGGTCAACAGAACGTAGGTGTTGATGCGGCGCATGGCTCTTATATTTGGTCCGTGGTTCGTGGAAGTAGCAAATGACGAATTCCCGTTATTCGTGTGCCAGGACTTTCTTCAATTCTTCCAACAACCGGTAATCGGCCGGGGTCAGCACTTGCTTGGTCAGCCGGTTGTCGAGGGCCGTTTGCAGGACCGTACGAGCCTCGCCCGAATCGCCGACACGGTGCAGCGCGACCGCCAAATGGAAGTGATGCCGCGGGTCGGTTTGAGGCCCTTCGACCGCTTTCCGCAAGACGGGAACGGCATCGGCAGGCCGGCGGTCATGGACCAGGATCATGCCTTTGGTGTCCAGCAGCGCCGGCTGATGGCCTCGGATTCGAATGGCTTCGTCGATGTACTGAAGTGCGGCCCGGATCCCGCCCGGCTCTTCCGAGAGCAGCGTGGCCAGATTGTTCATCGCCACCGCATCGCTGGGACGCACCCGGAGAACCGCCTCGTAAAACGAGATGGCTTCCCGGGGACGATTTTGCAGCACGCGCAGATTGGCCACGGCAAGCAACAAGTCAGGATTCTGGGAATGATCGCCCAGGGCTCGCGTCAACACGGGCTCGGCGAGTTGCAGTTGTTCCTCCGAGGCTTGACCGGCGACGAGGATGTCGGCGAGGATGACGGCTGCCTGAGCCGTGCCCGCTTGATTGGCCGCCCGCAGGCACACCTGGACCGCCTCCGCCGTCTTGCCGTGGCGAACCAGCGCGGAGGCCAGCGGCGCGTAGTAGCCGTGCTCCAGGACGACGGCTTTCCGATACCAGGCCGCGGCCGCGGCATCCAAGGCGAGCGAACTGCAGAGTTCGCCGAGCGCAGCACAGGCCCGTGCCCGCTGCTCGCCGTCCGGGATCTTCTTTTCCAGGCCTCGGCCGAATGCTTCGAGCAGCGGCGGGATCTCCGCCGTGCGGCCTTGCCGTTCGAGCCAGCGGGCGCGCAGCAGGGCGGATTCCGGACGGTTCGGAGCCAATCCTTCCAGTCGCTTCAGCGCCTGGTCGGCGGTCGGCCAATCCTCACATTCCAACAGGAAATCGACGTACAGGACCAGGTGCCACGCTTGCGGCTCGGAACGTCGGCAGAGCGCCTCGTACTGTTCGCCCGCCGCTGCGAGCTTGGCTTCGCGTGCGGGTCCCATCAGGCGTTTGCTCTGCTCCGCGTAAATCCGGGCCAGCAAGATTCGATCGCCGTCGTCCGTCGTCCCCCGCTGATGGACCAAGCCCGCCAGCAATTGTTCGGCGCGATCCAAGTCAGGGATAGGGCGTTGAACGAGCAGCAACGCTTGGAGCCGTGCGTTCAGCTCTTGCGTCCGCTGGTCGCCTCCCGCCTGGCGCAGCAACTGCATGGCTTCATTGAAGTCGCCCTCGTCGCCGCGCGCCGCCAGCACGCTGGCCAGGATCCGTCGCGCATTGTGAGCCACCTCCTGGCTGTTCGCTTGCCCTGGGGCGAGTTCCAGGACGCGGCGCAGCGACGCTTCCGTCTGCCGGGTGTCATGTCCTCGATAGAATTCCGCCAAGCGCATCTGAATGGCGATCCGGTCCGGAGCCTGTTCAGCGGCCCGGCGGAAATGCGTTTCCGCCGCGTTCCGGTCGCCCAGCATCTCGTATCCCTGCGCTTGGATGAAGCAGCGTTCGACGTCGGGCAAGTCGGTCTGCCGGGCCAGGTCGTCCAGCAGCCGGCGCGCATCCTCGCGGCGGCCGCTGCCCAGCAGGAAGTCGAACAGGCCGTTCCACGCACGCACGTCGCCGGGAGCGACGGCGACGGCCTGTTGCAGCGCTTGTTCCGCCCCCGCCGGGTCCTGGTTCGACCGCAGCACTTGCCCCAGCCAGATCCAAGCCATCGGATCCGTGGGCCGACGATCCACGGCCTGCCGGGCCAGCGTCTGGGCGCGGTCCAGGTCCTTCAGCCCCGCCGCCACGGAGATCGCCAGCGACGACAGACTGTCCGACGCGGCGATCTGGTCCTGCAGGCAGGCCAAGTATTCATGGGCCTTCGCAAACTGCCCCGCCTGACACAGCAAGGTGGCCAGGCGTTCATAGGTTGCAGCATCCCGGCGACCCAAGCCGGCCGCCGCTTCATACGCTTCGAGCGCTTGCTGCGGATCCTGCTGACGTTCCGCGATCAGCCCTTGGAGCCGGTAGGCCGCGGCCCAGGCCGGACGCCTTCGCTGAATTTCCGCTTGCAGGCGAATGGCTTCCTGCAGCGGAGCGTCTCCGGGCCGGCGACTTTCGCCCACCAGCCGCAACGCTCGCACCAGGCGCCAACTGGTCCCCTCCGGTCCCTCCATTTGCCGCAGACGGTCCTCCCAGGGCGTTATGTGCTGCAGCGTTCCCAAATCCAGCGTTCGTTCGGCGATTTGGCGAATCGCCGCCAGATCCGTCAGATCCGCCGGGCGAATCGCAGCCAGTTCCTGCGCCGCCTGCTGCGATTTGCCCTCCGCCAAGCTCACTTGCATCAGCCCGACGCGCAGCGCCCAGTGCTGGTCCTTGGCAATCGTGTCTAACCCGCCGCGCAACATCTGGCGGGCTCGATCATATTGTTTTCGTCCCGTATAGATCCGGGCACTCAGCAGGCACAGCCGCACCGGGTCGCCGTCCAATTCGGCGGCGCGGGCCAAGATCCGATCGGCATCTTCCTGGCGCTGCATCCGTTCGTAGCGCAGGGCCAACTCCGGCCCCAGCGATGCGCTGTCCGCGATTCGCTGCTCGGCACGTCGCAGCCAGGACACCACGCGCTCGACCGCCTCCTGGTTCAAGGGGCCCGCCTCCTCGGCACGCACCAGCGCGTAATCCGCCTGGAACAACTCGAGACGCCACGGTTCGGACAGGCCCTCTTGCTCCGGCCAGGCCGCGAGAACGGCGAGTTCGCTTTCCAGCGGCTTCCAGTTGCGTCGGGCGGGCGGCAAGCTGCTCTGCGCGGCCAGGCGGGACCAAGCCAGCCGGAGCCGCGTGTCCAGCGAATCTCTGCGCGCCAGAGCCCGCTCCAACTGTTGGACGGCCTTGTCCGGCTGGCCGGCGTTGAGCCAAGCCAATCCGGCGGCGCGATGCGGCTCGTCCTGGGCGGCGTCCAGTTCCGCACCTTGCTCATAAGCCGCCGCCGCCTGATCCCATTGGTTCAGCGCGGCGTACGCTTCGCCCAGCAGCAGCCAGGCGCGCCGTTGGTCGCCCGTTTGGGACCGGCTGTCGGCGGCCACCGCTTCGGCCAACCGGACCGCTTGCCGCGGCTGGTCGCGCTGCAACAACAAACGGGCTCGCAGCAGATCCCTGACCCCCACCCACGAAGCCGGAGAAAGTGCGCCCGGCGTCTGCTGCACACCACCGGCTACCGGATCCAATCGCCCCAATACTTCCTCTGCCTCGTCCAGCCGATCCGTTGCCAGGAGTTGTTCGGCCAAAGGCAAGCCGAGCGCGATTTGGTTCGCACCATGCCGTTCCAGGCCTTGTCGCCAGGTTTCCACCGCTTCGTGGGTTTTGCCTTGCGCCGCATAGACCGCTCCAAGCCCCACATACACGGCGACCGCCGGCGATTTTTCTAATTCGATCACCCGCCGGTAATAACCGGCGGCCGTTTCGTACGACTGCTGAACGTCGTCCGGCGCAGCTCTGGCTCGCCGGGCTTTCTGTACAAAGTAATCCGCGGCGACAACGAGCACCGCCGGATTGTCGGCGCCGCACTGCAGCGCGGCTTGGATGTCCTCCTCCGGCCCTGCCAAGCCGTAGCGCGTGCGATAGTGATACCGCGCCACACGAACGGCCGCGTTCTGCGGATCGGCGGCCACGAATTCGTCGACCACCGTGTCCGCTCGCCCCTGCCGATCCACGGCCGTCGGCAATTCCTCGCGCTGCGCCTCGGTCAGCAGCCCCGGTTCGTCGCGCAAGACACGCGCCCACAGGGTGGCTAGTTCGAGGTCCCTCGGGTGGGCCTCTCGCGCCTGCTGAAACGCCGCACCCACAGCACCTTCCGTGCGGAGTTCTCCCGCCAGCGTCCCGGTCTGGAATTGCCCCCACAGCGTCAACGCCAAGATGCGCTGCGCCTCGGGCTGCTGCCCCTCGGCCTCCAGAATCTTGCGCGCCTCGGCTTCGGCTTCGACAAACCGTCCCGTCTCCAGCAGCAGTTGGGCCAAGCGAAGCCGGAGTCCCAGCCGCTGCGCTTCGGGCGCCACGCCGAGCGCCGCGTAGTACAGCTCTTTCGCCCGCGTCTTCTGGTGGGCGGCGGATGCGGAACGGTCGAACCGCTGGGCCAGTTGAATTCGCGCCGCGACGTCGTCGGGACGCACCTGCAGGTAGCGATGGGTATAGTCGGCCGCTTGCGACCAGTCGCCTTCCTGCTCGAATGATTCGGCGCGGGTCAGCAACGACGTCGCGATGCGGCGCAGTTGGAAACCGTACCAGGCATAGGCGCCGGCCGACAGTGCCGTCACGCCGATGATGGTGATCACCAGCAGCGGTACGTTCAGGGCCCGGCGCGTCACAACGGTGTTGGCTTTGGTCAGGGACATGGGACGTCAGGTGACAGGGATTGTGGAGCAGATTTCGGCATCACGGATCAGCTGGTGGCGGCCTTGCCATACTCGTAGTGGCCGTAGCGGTAGCGGTACTCGCGCACCGACACGCCGCTGAACACGCAGCCGACGACGTTCGCATCGGCTTCGGCTAGTCGCTCGTGCGCCTTGCGCACTTGTTCGTGACGGCTGACATCCCGCATCGTGCACAGGATTGTGGCATCGGCGGCAGCGGCGATCACCATCGTTTCCCCCGCCACCAACACCGGAGGAGTGTCGATCACGATGTGGCGATACAGGGGACGGGCCTCTTCGAGCAGGGCTTTGAGGCCGCCATTTCCCAGCAGCCGGTGGGGACTGGATTGAAGGCGGCCGGCCGGCAGCACATGCAACCGCTCGTACCAACTGGCCACAACTGCGTCCGCCAACGAGGACCGATGTTCCAGAAATTGGGCCAAGCCCGCTTCGTTCTCGATGTCGAAGACCTGATGCACGTCCGGCGAACGCAGGTCGCCATCGACCAACAAAGTCGGTTCATTCGTCGCTCGAGCGAGGCTCATGGCCAATTGCGAGGCAATGGTCGTTTTGCCTTCCCCGCTGATCGCGCTGGTCACGGCCAGAACGTGCATTTCCCGCAGCGATTTGGACAGGATCAAGCTCGTGCGTAGACTATCCACGGTTTCTTCAAACATCCGCACTCCGCTCTTCACCCGCCGCGACCGCGCAAAGCGGCTGTGACGCGACAAGACCGGCAGGTTGGGCACTTCGCCCAGGACGCGCAGACGCTCCTGCTCCTGCAATTGATCGGCGCTGGTCACGTGCCACGACCGCAGATCGTGCAGAAAAACCAGCAGGAACGGCAGCCCAAACGCGGCCAGACAGGCCAGGCCCATTTGTTTGAAAGGCAAAATCTCGACGGGGTACATCGGGATGGTCGCCTTCTCCACCAATTGAACCCGTGCCGGAGCGCGCTGCTCGGTGCGGAGCAGGAACGCCCGTTCGGCAATCCTATCCAGCACCAGGTTGGCGCGAGCCAGCTCGCTCCGCTTGACGGCCAGCTTCAGCGTCTCGCCGCTGAACTGCTGGATCTTCGCCAGTTGTTGTTCGTAGTTCTGCTTGAGAATCTCTTCTCGGATTTGAAACTCCTGGAGTCGCCCCTGCAATGCGGCCAGCTTCTCCCGGCGAACGGCCGCGGCGGATTCCATCAGGTCGGACTTGACCACTTGCCCCAGACTCGTGCGAAACGCGGCCTGGGTCTCCTCGTAGCGCTGGATTTCGGCGGCCAACGCTTGGTAGCGAGGCGAGTTCTCTCCCTGCACCGCTTTGGCCTTCGTGTCTTCCAGCAGCGCCCGTTTGGCGGCCACCGCCTCGGCGTGCGTGCGAATCTGTTCGTTCTGTTCCACGTGCCGGTCGATCTGGGATTGCTGCACTTGGGGCGGGTTCGCAGCGATGTCTTCCTGCAACGCCGCGACTTGCGCCCGCAGGACTGCCTGCTCGACGCCGACCGTGGTCAGTTGGCCCTGCAAGCCGGCCAGCGGGTGCTGGGATCCGGCGCCCTCCTGCGGCGCCTGGGCCGCGTAAGGATCCAAGCCGGTCTGGTCGATCGTCATCGTACGGACGGTTTCCCGCAGATGGTCGACGTCCCGCTCGCTGGCCATCCGCTCACGTTCCAACAGCTCGATCAAGCGGTTCGTGCGACCCGCCTCGTATTCGTTGACCAACGCGAGATAGGATTCGGCGACCGCGTTGGCAACCGTGGCCGCATCGGTAGGACGGGTATAGGTGCAGGTGATATAATAGTGCTCGACGCCCCAGGCTGGGGCCACCTGAATCATCTCGCGCAAGGCATCGATCGGCTCTTTCCGCCCGGTATTCAACTCGGGCAGGCTCGCGATTTCCGGGCGGCCGACCACCGGAGCGACCACCAGCGAGCTGGCGATCAAGCCCAGCTGGTTCGCGACGAAATCCCGGTTTGCGTTGCGATCCGCTTGGACCAAGTACGGCTGCTGCGGATCGATCCAGAGCAAAGCCTTGGCTTGATATTGGGGTTTGACCACGAAGTAAACGCCCGTCGCGGCCAGCGCCGCCGCCACGCAGCTTGCCGGAATCGCGAGCTTCCACCAGCGCCGCAACACGTCGAAAATAAAGGGCAGCGTAATCCCCGGCTTCGGCGGCTGCCCGGCAGTCTGCGGCTTGCGGGTCTCCCGGGCGTCGACAATCCGCTTGGGAGCCGGACGTCCCTCGATCACATTCGATAGCGTATTCATCGAAGCTCCTTTCCTGTTCTGTCCATTCGCATCACGGAACGAATATCCACCGGTTCCACGCTGTGGAACAACCGGTCCAGATACCACAGAATCGTTCCAAACAAAACGGCGGCCAGCGGGATCATGACCCAGCCGGCAAAGTCATGCGCGAATTGTCCGGCGGCTTCGCCGGATACGTGTCGCGCCAAGAGGGCGGTCAGCACGATCCGCAACGAGTTCGCCGCCAAGGCGATCGGGATCGTGCTGGCCAACAACAAGACGTTTTCCCACCATGTTCGCCGCATCACGATCATGCAGGCGAAAGCCAACGCGACCGTGCTCATCAAGACGCGCAGCCCCGAACAAGCCGACGCGACCTCCAGCTGATGCTCTCCCAATAGAATGGTATGCCCTTCGGCCAAGGCGGGCTGGCCGAGGCCCTGCAGGATCACGCAACTCAGATTGGTCGCCACGCCCTGCAACGGATAGCTCAGCATGTGCTCGGCGCGAAACGGTAAGGGCACCATGAACCACAGAAACCCAATCGCCGGCCCAGCCCAGGCCAATGTCCGCCAACCGCAGAGCAACCACACACTGCCAGCCACCCAGGGAATGATCGACCAAGCGTCAATCGCCTCGATGTAGAACCGCGCGGCGACGAGCCGCATCACACCACTGGCCGCGATCAGGCTCAACCCCGCCCATGCCGGACGCGCTGTGATCCCGGGAAAGCGATCGCGGCGAACCCACAAGAAGAACGCGGCCAACGGCACGACCAGATAGCCGTGCGAATAATCGGGCTCGCGATTCCAATCCCCGACCAAAGCGATCAGTGTCGGACCGTAAGCCCAGGCAAAAACGGCCAACAGTGCTGTCGCCGCCACGAGCTTGACATGCCCCAGCTCCGGCGCCGCTTCGGACGCCCCGTCCACCTGGTCGCGGCGCGCCGGATCCCGCTTTGCCAGCGCCTCCGGAGCCCCCAAGCGGCCGGACCGCCGCAATCCTCTCGACTTCTTGTTTTCGGGGATTGTCACGCGTTATCTGAAATAGAAATCAAAGCGCGGACAGCAAGGAAATTTGCAGTCCTGCGCGGCGTGCAGAAGAGAGCCTGTCGAGATACACTCCGTGCATCTGGGTTGCATAAACCCGGTGGGGACCTGCGCCGCGTTTCGTCCACTGGACGACTGCCCAATGCAGCGGCGTTGTGCCCACGCGAAACACATGCGACGGTAGATGTTATTGCCGCATTCGTCTCCGGCAAGTGGCACACCTGAGAAAAACAAAAAAGTTTTCCGGGACGCCGGCCGGACAACGAAACCCACCATCGATCTTGCGGATTCCAGTTCGCCGAGGCTGACCGATGGTGAACGCGGTCATTCCATTGGCCGCGGCCCCGCTGGAGAAAGAAAAGGAATTTCGTTCGCGACGAAATTTCCCGCCATGCGCTTGTGCCGGGGTTCCCCACGATCCTTGTCTGTCGGCGGCATCCAACTAGACTTTTGATGACCGTCGATCCACCGTCCGACGCGAGCCAATCGCTCGAGGGCGGTATCTGTGCATCGAAAGACCAAAAATCTGTGTGAACATGCGCCGGGGAAAAACGCCATGTCCTCGTACCGTCAACTGAGCCCGCAGGTTAATTCCGGTGACGGGCACTCATCAGCCGTCGCCGAGGATCGCTTGGTGGTGGAGCGCTGTGTCGCCGGCGAGGCCGGGGCCTGGGACGAGTTGTACCGGCGGCATCATGACGGCCTGTGCGAGGCCATCAAGTCGATGTTCGGATCAAGACGAGGCGATCCCGAAGTAATCGACGAAATCGCGGCCCGCGTCTGGTTCCGCATCGTCGCCCACGGCGCGGACTTGCTGGACCGCTTCGATCCCCGCCGGGGGTGTCGCCTGAGCACCTTTCTCGCGGCGGTGGCCAAGCGCGAAGTGGCCGAGTTCGTTCGTTCCGAGCGCCGCCGGCGCCGACGGGAACATGCCGCCTGTCGTGCGGAAATGCAGGCCGGCGAGCAGTGGGGGCCGTGGCCGGCCGCGGAATGGCCGAAATTTGTCGAATCGCTGACGCCCCGAGAGCGGCAGTTTCTGATGGAGAACTTGCTGAGCCCGGGCAACCTGAACGAGCCGCAAATAACTTCGGTCAATCGTTGGCAACTAAGCCGCCGCATCCGCGGCAAATTGTCCCGTTTTCTCGACGGCGGCGCCATGAGTCTACAATCTGGCCAAGAAATTCTTCACCGCCGTCGTCAGGATATTCCCGTCGGCGACCAACGAGTTTACGGAAGTGAACCTTGACGAGGGAGACCAACGCCGATGATCGCACGCTGGCTACTGCATATCATCGCGTTCGGTGTCTGGCTGGCCGCGGCACAGCCGGTCGGAGCCGCCTTAATCCTGCCCGGCACCCGCCCATTGAGCGAGGCGTCCGAGGGCGTT
>Ga0351864_10293_pt2 | contig 15161 bp, 13 predicted proteins | sample TotcelHFGM3001L9_FD_206758 | JGI IMG/M metagenome (GOLD analysis project Ga0351864, IMG submission 206758) | Enriched cells from coal bed in the Powder River Basin, Montana, United States - Total cells FGM rep2 HSBNCT.FGM.300.1.L9 ... | reverse complement strand
GCAGGAGTAATCGTCACCGGTAGGATCGGCGCGAGTTTTTTCGGCTCGGCGGACGCCAAGCCGCACTGCCGACGCCAGGTGAAAAGCTGGTTGGCGTTAAGATCGTGCCGTCGCGCGACCTCGGCGATCGAGGCGCCATCTTCCAGGCTCTCGTCGATGATCCGGCGCTTCTCATCAAAGGTCCAGGATCGACGCCTGCGCCCGGGCGCCACTCCACCATCGTCCTCGCCGTCCGACATCCGCGATAGTGTCCGCTTGTATTAGAAATGGACACGATCACCGCGCCATTCATGCGCAACTATCCAAGCGCAGCGCGCTCAACGCCAGACGGTTCTCGCCGGAGGCTTCCGCTCCGACGTTGGAGGCGATAATATCGCCGACGCGATGACGCTCATCGAAACAGCGAAAATGTCGGGCCTCAATCCCGAAGCCTATCTCGCGGACGTCCTTGCGCGCATCAACGATCATCTCGTCACTAAGCTCCATGAGCTTCTTCCGTGGAATTGGGCGCTGTTCAAAGACTCGAAACGAGAAGCCGCCTGACTTCGATGGACGGCGGTCTTTATCGGCCGGTTACGATTATCCAAGGAGTTGTCGTCGCTCAGTGTCATTGCAGTTTCGGCTTCATTTGAGACCGGAGTTCAAAATGTTCGGTTTCAATTGAGATTCCTCGACTGGGCGATCGACCAAGCTCCATCGCAGCAGGAGTGTGACTGATGATCAACAAATTCAACGCGGCAGCACATCTGATGGTCAATGAGGTCTCGCGAGCAATTCGGTTTCATCTGACACTCGAGTCTCGATTCAGACCGAATAAAAATGCGGAATGGCTCGCAGTCTCACATTGAAACCGAAATCGACATCGGGAGTTCTTCGAAACTCTCAAATCATGTAAAATCATCGCCTTCGAGCATGGTCGCTAAGCCCCGCAATTATACCATCTATCCCATGGCCCGTAGCGTTCGGAACAACCACAGTCTCGCCAGGCAAGGAGCCAACGCCTGACATGGACCCGGCGATTCCGGCATTCCGATCGCCCACAGCGTCTCTTTGCGTGATGAAGTTGGTCTGATTGGAATTACGCCCTCCACTGGAATAAGGATCTCTTGCGCCATTGAAGGTTATGACCTTCAGGTTGTTGGCTTTTCCAGCGTGGCTCGCCAGCGCGCCGCCGAGCGAGTGGCCGGTCAAAACGACAGGTGCTCCAGTTGTTTGTTGCACCAGTCCGGTTAGCTTCGCGGCGGCATCATATTGGACAGTTGGAAGGCCTAGAGTTGTCTTTAAGTCGGTGTTCACGTCGCGAACCAGATCTCTGCTGACACCCGGGCCGTCACCCAGCTCGGTTCCGCGAAAGGCGATTACCACTTCTTTTGTACCCATCTTTCGATAAATGGTTGCGCTGAACCCGGACTTTTCGATTTTTTCAACGTCGCTTTGACTGACGCCAGCCTGTTTGAAATAATCCCACCAATTTAAATCGGCGCGCTCGTAGCCGGCCGGGGCAAAATTCCTATTGTTGGGATTCTCGTAGGCATCACGCGCCATCTCCGCATGTGCCAGGACTTGCATTGTTTCCTGCCGGTTGGCGATTGAAAAACTCGGAGGCGCTGGCGGTGTGAACGTGGAGGAGTCGCGCGTCGGCACAACGACGACTTGTTGAGGTGCGGGGACAGGTGTTGTTGGCGAAGGCGGCGATAACGTCGCAATGTCTTTCATGACGTCGGGGTTCAGGACGATCCCCTGGTTCTTGATCGGATTGTTGGGAGCCGGCGAAGGGCCTTGCTTGGGCACGCTCCGTTGAGAGGTAATGCTGTTCGGGTCTTTACCAAGCCCGAGTGCGGCAATCCGTCGCTGAATTATGTTTTGGCTCGGGTCATTCATAAAGGCGAGCAAATCATCATTGGACATCCCCGATGCAGCCATGCCCGAAGCCACGATCCGATCCTGATTCGATGTGATGATGTTGTTCTTTAGAACGGTTACTGCAGATTCGCGCTCTGTCTGATTCATTTGCATGCTAGGACTTTCTTTGCCGAGAATCGCTGCTGCAAGCTTTCGTGATACCATCGGTTCGTTAGGGTCTTTCATAATTCTCAAGAAATACGCTTTTTGATCGGCGAGCATCTGCTTTTCGGCGGCGATGGCGGCTTTCTCGGCGACCTCGGACAATTTCTTGGTGATTGCGTTTTGCTTCTTCTCGGCGGCAATCCGCTGACGCTCAAGCTCGGCTTGGCGAGCCGCCTCCTTTTTCGCTTTTAGCTCCGCCTTGCGTCTCTCAGCTTCCTCAAGTTTTCTTTTTTCCTCGGCAGCTTTCTCGCCAGCCAGTTCCTCACGCGTCGCGCAGCCGCCGGTCTTTCTGCAAACATATCCCGCGCTGCAGGATTTTCCGCCCCCGCAGTCAACAGCGTCGGACGCCAAGCACTGCTTGCCGCTGCCGCAATTAAAACCTTCGCGACAAAGAAATTCGTTACAATCGACAATATTCTTATCCAGACAATGACGACCATCACGAGAGCACTTTTTGTCACCCGGACAAGATAACCCATTGTCGCAGTCGTTGTCCCCGATTTTTATGCAAGAATTGCGGCTGCCGCAATAATATCCAGCTGGGCAAACATGGTTTCCGCACTCGGTATCTGCCTCGGAAAGGCATGCCCGGAGTCCACTGGCGCATCTCTGTCCGGGCTGGCAAGCATAATCACCACAATCGACAACCTCGGTGGGGTAGCACCCCCTTTGATTGCGCGCACATTTTTCTCCAGGTTTGCAGTAGTAGGCTCCGCAATCGACAGCGCCTATCGGAGTGCAGCCAAACCGCGAACAATAAGATCCCGGATTGCAACATCGATCGCCACAACAGGTCTGATCAAGACGACACGCGCCGCCATTTTCGCAATACCGGACCTGGGGCCGATATTTAGGCGAAGGCGAGGAACTCCGACAGCCAATATAGCCGGCATATGAGCCATCCGGGCATTGGCACATGTAGCTACCAGGCGTGGGCGAGTTCGGATTGGCGACCTGCACGCTTCCCGGAGGGCAGCCGCTTTGAGCATGCGTCGGCCTCGATGTGGTCAAACAAACGCACAGGAGTACGAAGAAGCTTAAGAGCCCATCCGGAGAGTTCTTGAATCGAATGAGTCGTTTGTGATTCAAGGAAGGCGATCTGATTCCTGGAGGGATCGCCGATGTGGACGATGGAAAATCGTGGTCGTTACGACCGGAGCATGCTGCGTTATCCCAGTGATTTGACTGACGAGGAATGGAAGCTCGTCGAGCCGCTGATCCCTCCGGGCAAACGCGGCGGCGGCAAGCGCACCGTCGTCATGCGCGAGGTCGTCAACGGGCTGATGTATATTTTGAGCACCGGTTGCCAGTGGGCGGCGCTTCCCAAAGACCTTCCGCCCAAGAGCACCGTGTATGATTATTTCGACCTCTGGAGCTGGAACCACACGCTCGACCGCATCCATGAAGCGCTTTACGCGGCGTGCCGCGAGCGGGCCTCGCGTGAGGCAAGCCCCACCGCCGCAATCATTGACAGCCAGAGCGTCAAAAGCGCCGAAAAAGGGGGCCTCACGATCCGCCAGGGTACGACGCCGGCAAAAAGATCAAGGGCAAGAAACGCCATATCCTCGTCGATACGCAAGGCCTGTTGATGCATGCCATCGTGCATGCCGCCGACATACAGGATCGCGACGGCGGCGCGCTTGTCATGGCGACATTGTTCGGCATGTTTCCGTTCTTGCTGAAGCTCTACGCCGATGGCGGCTATCAAGGGCCGATCTTTCGGCGCGCGTTGAAAAAGGTCATGTCGCGGGTGAACGTGGAAATCGTCAAACGCTCCGACCCCGCGAAAAAGTTCGTCGTATTGCCGAAGCGTTGGATCGTCGAGCGTACCTTCGCGTGGCTGGGGCGATGCCGCAGGCTCGCAAGGGACTGGGAGAACTTCAATCACAAAGCGCTCGCGTTCCTGCGCCTCGCCTCGATCCGGCTCATGTTAAGAAAGCTATGTAATCCCGCATAACGTTTCCGGATAGACTCTAAGAGTCGAACTATCAGCACTCGAACCTCCGCTTTATCTATCCTTTCGACACTCCTTGCTCAGATCCTGGACGATGACCTCACTTGAATTTCTGAAATTTGTTCTTGCACAGCGCCCAAAACAAATTTAACGCCTCTTTACCAGCCGTTTTTGGAGGGTTTGTGCCATCACCAACAGTGATCACCTGCATTGGTGTATTTGAACCATTTTCATAGAAAGCTACGTTATTTTCTTCGGCGGCATTAACGCAGGACAACGAAAATCTCATGGTTTTTTCCTCATAACCGCCCACCTCGTAATTAAGCACGACCTTTATATTTCCTTCGAAGCCGCGAGAGTCCTCACCCTGGTAAGTTCTTGAGGAGATCAGAAACGCTTCGCGCCTTGTTGCGCCACTTTTTTGAACGCTATACAATTTGCCGTTTCCATAATCTATTCTCGGGCCGCAATCGACTACTGGGCACGCTTCCTCGCTTTTGACGGCGCTTGTGAGAAGGCAAAAGACCGCGCACAGGCCGAACGTGCGGATCCTTATCGCAATCTCCCTCATGGCCTCTTTCCTCGGGCAGTGATGCGAGCAGGAAGATGGATGACGTTGTTGTGATAGGGACACGATGATAACCTTGTCTATTATAAACGCTCTGGTAGAGTTGCCGAGGCGTTAGACCAACGAGCCGTGATAGTGTTAGTACTTCTTTCCAGATCCGCAAGCCGTGACAAAACTTTCTGGTGTCGCCGCAAAACCTCTTGCCATTGACGAGGAGATGTACAAATGGCGGCATTTGATCGAAAACTTCTTCGGCAAGCTCAAGGAGTTCAAACGCATCGCGCTCCGCGCCGACAAAACCGATCAGAGCTTCGCCGCCATGATCCACATCGCCGCCGCCGTCATAAACTCCCGATGAATCTCAACAGGCCCTAGGAGGAGAACGGCGGCATCTCAATTTTTCTCTCGGGATCCAGTTCGGCTTGCCTCAATCGCAGGGAATTGACGACGACGCTGACTGATGACAGCGCCATCGCCGCGGCGGCGATCGTCGGCGATAAGAGTAGCCCGAAGATCGGATAGAGCGCGCCAGCCGCAATGGGCACGCCCGCGGCATTATAAATGAACGCAAAGAACAGATTCTCGCGGATGTTGCGCATCGTTGTCTTGGAGAGGCGTCGGCCACGCACGATGCCTCCGAGATCGCCCTTCAGCAAAGTCACCCCCGCGCTTTCGATCGCGACATCGGTTCCGGTTCCCATGGCGATGCCGACATCGGCGGCGGCCAAGGCAGGGGCATCATTCACGCCGTCTCCCGCCATGGCGACGATTCGACCCGCCTCGCGCAAGCGGGTCACGACTTTGCTCTTGTCCTCGGGGAGGATCTCAGCTTCGATCTCGCCGATCCCCAAGCGTTTGGCGACGGCGCGCGCCGTTGTCCAGTTATCGCCGGTCAGCATCACCACGGCGACGCCATCTTCGCGCAGCGATTGCAGCGCGGCTTCCGTCGTTGGTTTAATCGGATCGGCAATGGCGATGACGCCAGCAATCTTTCCGTTGATTGCCACGAAGATCGCTGTCGCGCCGTCTTCCCGCAGGCGTTCAGCGTCGCTATCGAGCGGCGTCGCATCGACGCCGAGCTCCACGAGATATCGACGATTGCCGATCGCGACCGCATTGCCTTCGACCCGGCCGATGACGCCCTTGCCCACGGGGGAATCGAAATCTGTCGCGCCCTTGAGCGCGAGCCCGCGCTCGGCTGCCGCCTGAACGATCGCCAACGCCAGCGGATGCTCGCTGGCGCGTTCAAGACTCGCCGCCGTCGCCAATAGATCGTTCTCTGCGATGCCCGCAACGACGCAGATGGCCGTGACGCGCGGCTTGCCTTCGGTGAGCGTCCCGGTCTTGTCCACCACCAGCGTGTCTATTTTTTCCAAGCGCTCCAGCGCCTCGGCGCTTTTTATCAGCACGCCCGACTGCGCGCCGCGTCCCACGCCGACCATGATCGACATCGGCGTCGCAAGACCGAGCGCGCAGGGGCAGGCGATGATGAGAACGGAGACCGCCGCAACAAGGCCATACGTCATGCGTGGTTCCGGTCCCCAGATCGCCCAGGCAAGAAATGCAAGAACGGCGATGAGAATGACGACGGGCACGAACCATCCCGCCACTTGATCGGCGAGGCGTTGTATTGGCGCGCGGCTTCTCTGCGCCGATGCGACCATCTCGACAATCCTCGAGAGCACGGTGTCGTGGCCAACCTTCTCGGCGCGCATCACAAATCCGCCAGTCTGATTGAGCGTGCCGCCAATGACGTTGTCGCCTGCAGTCTTGGTCACCGGCATGGATTCGCCGGTGACCATGGACTCATCGACCGAACTGCGGCCCTCGACGAGTTCGCCGTCCACAGGAACCTTTTCTCCTGGACGGACGCGCAGGCGCTCGCCGACCTTCACAAGATCCAGCACAATCTCTTCGTCGGATCCGTCAGCGTTAATCCGAGTCGCCATTTTTGGCGCGAGATCGAGGAGCGCGCGTATGGCGCCGCCGGTCTGTTCCCGCGCGCGCAATTCGAGAAGTTGTCCAAGCAGAACAAGGACGGTGATAACCGCCGCCGCCTCGAAATAGATCGGAACAGAGCCGTCGATGTTGCGAAATGTAAGTGGAAAAAGAGACGGCGCGATTGTTGCGGCGACGCTGTAAATCCAGGCGACGCCAGTTCCCATGGCGATGAGCGTGAACATATTCAAATTGCGTGTCACGAGCGACTGCGCGCCTCGAACAAAAAAAGGCCAGCCGGCCCAGAGCACGACCGGGGTCGCCAAAATGAGCTGTAGCCAGTTCGACGCCTGCGGCGCTAGCAAGTGATGCAGATTGAATAAATGGCCGCCCATCTCCAAGACGAGCACCGGCGCCGCCAACGCCAGCCCGATCCAGAACCGCCTAGTCATGTCGATGAGTTCGGCGTTCGGTTCGGCTTCATTTGAAGCGACCAGCGGCTCGAGCGTCATGCCGCAGATCGGACAATTGCCGGGGCCGATCTGGCGAATCTGCGGATGCATCGGGCATGTGTAGATGATGTTCGACGCGTGCGTATCGCCGTGAGCCGAATGTTCGGTCGCGCCGCCGGCGCTGGCGGATCTCGATTCCTCATGGGAGGCGTGATCATGTCGATGCTCGTGGCCCAAGCGGGTCCTCCTTCTTTTGCGCCATCAGAACGCATCCTAATTGATCTAGGCGTCCCTTGCGCAACGTCGATCGTCGTCGCTCGCTAGGTAATACGGCCCCGCGCTTCCAGAAATGGCGGTTCCTTCGGTCACGGCAACGCCACCGTCGACAGCAGAGTTTCTCGCTCGGGCTATGTCGTCATCGTGCATCGTGTCTCGGAAAGCCTCGCAACGCAAAGTTTGACGGCGGAACTGCAGATCCCTGGATGCGGTTTGCATTCTTGCTCGGCGATTGTGAGGACGCGGATTCCTTGAGTGATATCTCGCCGCGATGAGACCTCCAGCGCTCCCACGCTTACTTAGGGAATGCGGCCCGACAGCAAATCGACTGTCGGGTCGTTCTATTATTGACGATGGAGATTGCCTTACGCCAGGTTCGCATTGAACATGCGGTCCATCACGAAGCGCTCTCCGTCAGCGACAGACCCATACCCACCTTCCATGATGGAGGTGCCAGCACACATTATGTCTGTGTTGACCGGGGGTGCTCCAATCGCGATGCATGTGCCGGCCATGGCCGCCTGGAACCATTCCGTGAATCTGCGGGTCGCGTGCTTGGGTTTGGTGGGCCATCGCGGGGATGGATAGGGCCAGCATCGTCGCTAAGGCAATAGAGAGTCTAAGCATTGGTCTTTCCTCCTCTGAAGATTGTTGTCATTGCATTATGGAGCTGCGTGGATAGTTCCTTCCAGCTCCTGTTTGCCCTTTCCTTTTTTGGACAGGCCAAACCCCTTGATCAGCGCATAGATCGCCGGAATAACAACGAGCGTCAGAGCCGTCGAAGACACCATCCCGCCAATCATCGGAACGGCGATACGCTGCATAACTTCTGATCCTGCGCCCGTGCTCCAGAGGATCGGCACCAGCCCCGCCATGATCGCGACAACCGTCATCATCTTCGGCCGCACACGTTCGACAGCGCCGAGCATGATCGCCTCATGCAAATCGGCTCTCGTGAAAGCAGCGCGCGAGACGTTACGTGCAGTCTTGATTTCGCGCATCGCTTGGTCGAGATAGATCAGCATGACGACGCCGGTTTCCGCAGCTACCCCGGCGAGCGCGATGAAGCCCACCGCCACCGCGACGGACATGTTGAAGTTCAACCACCACATCAGCCACACGCCGCCGACCAGCGCGAACGGCAGCGACAGCATGACAATCAATGTCTCGGTCAAGCGGCGGAAATTCAGGTAGAGCAGCAGGAAGATCATGAGCAGCGTCAGGGGCACGACGATCCGCATGCGCGCGTCAGCGCGTTCGAGATATTCGAACTGGCCGCTCCAGGTGACATAAGAGCCGGGCGGGAACTCGATCGCTTCTGTGACCGATTTGCGCGCTTCCGCGACATAGCCGCCAAGGTCGCGGTCTCGAATATCGACGAAGATATAGACCGCGAGCTGGCCGTTTTCGGTGCGGATCGAAGTTGGACCACGAACGAGTTCGACCCTCGCCACCTCGCCGAGCGGAACCGTCCCGCCGCCCGGCATCGCAACCAGCACTTCGCTGGCGATCGCCCGCGGATCAGAACGAAAGTCGCGCGGATAGCGAATAGTGACGCCATAGCGCTCGCGCCCCTCGACGGTCGTGGTTATCGTCTCGCCGCCAAGCGCCGTCGCGATAACCTCCTGCAAGTCGCCAATCATGAGGCCGTAGCGCGCGAGCATCGCGCGGTCGGGAACAATATCGAGATAATAGCCGCCGATGACGCGTTCGGCGTAGGCGCTCGACGTTCCGGGCACGCGCTTCAGGACGGACTCGACTTGACGCGCCAGCCCCTCCATTTGCGACAGATCGCGGCCGAAAATCTTGACGCCGATCGGCGTTCTGATCCCCGTCGCCAGCATGTCGATCCTGTTTCGGATCGGCATGGTCCAGGCGTTCGACACGCCGGGAAATTGCAGCGCCGCATCCATCTCCGCAATGAGCTTGTCGATCGTTATTCCAGAACGCCACTGATCCTTCGGCTTCAATTGGATGACGGTCTCGGACATTTCGAGCGGCGCCGGGTCGGTCGCGGTCGACGCGCGCCCGGCCTTGCCATAGGCCGAATCAACCTCGGGGAACGATTTGATGATACGGTCCTGCCTTTGCAGGAGTTCGGCGGCTTTGGTGACCGAGAGCCCCGGCAGCGTCGTCGGCATGTAAAGGAGCGCGCCCTCATTGAGAGTGGGCATGAATTCGGCTCCGAGCTGCCGCGCCGGAATGATGGTCAGCGCCAGCGCGCCCAGCGCCAGCAGAATCGTGGCGACTTTCGCTTTGAGCACCAAACGTATGATGGGCCGATAGAGCCAAATGAGCGCGCGATTAATGGGGTTCCTCGCCTCGGGAATGATTTTTCCGCGCACGAAGACGACCATCAGCGCCGGCACGAGCGTCACGGATAGAAGCGCCGCCGCCGCCATGGCGAACGTCTTGGTGAAGGCGAGCGGGCTGAATAGACGTCCCTCTTGCGCTTCGAGCGTGAAGATCGGCAGGAACGAAACCGTAATGATCAACAGGCTGAAGAATAGCGCTGGACCAACCTCGGTGGCAGCATCGATCAATATCTCGATACGCCGCTTATTAGGCTGTGCGCGCTCCAGATGCTTATGCGCGTTCTCAATCATAACGATGGCGGCGTCCACCATTGCGCCGATGGCGATGGCGATGCCGCCCAAACTCATAATGTTGGAGCCGATTCCCAGCGCCTTCATCGCGGCGAAAGCCATTAATACGCCAACGGGAAGCATGATGATGGCGACGAGTGCGCTGCGCACATGCATTAGAAAGACGACGCAGACGAGCGCGACAATGACGCCTTCTTCGACAAGTGTGCTCCTGAGCGTCTCGATGGCGGCATGAATGAGCTGAGAGCGGTCGTAAACCGAGACGATCTCAACGCCCTTGGGCAAACTTATCGCCATCTGCGCAAGGACCGATTTGACATTGTCGATCACTGTGAGCGCATTGGCGCCATAACGCTGTAGCGCGATGCCGCTCGCAACCTCGCCCTCGCCATTGAGTTCGGTGACGCCACGCCGCTCGTCGGGGCCGAGTTCGACGCGCGCGACATCCTTCAGGAGAAGCGGCGTGCCGTTTTCGACGCGCAGGACAATACTTTCCAGGTCGCTCACGCTGCGCAGATAGCCTCGTCCACGCACAATGAATTCAAATTCGGAAAGTTCGACCGTGCGGCCGCCGACATCGGTATTGCTGGCGCGGATGACGCCGCGCACTTTCGACAGTGGAATGCCGAGCGCGCGTAGTCGGTTTGGATCGACAACGACATTATACTGCTTGACGAAGCCGCCGACGCTCGCGACCTCAGCGACGCCTTCGGCCTTGGCGAGGCCGTAGCGGATCGTCCAGTCCTGAATCGAGCGCAATTCGGCGAGCGTCATATCCTTGGCTATGAGCGCATATTGATAGACCCAGCCGACGCCCGTCGCATCGGGACCAAGAACAGGCGTCACGCCCGCCGGCAATCTCTTACTCGCCGCGCTCAAATATTCGAGGACGCGCGAGCGCGCCCAATAAATATCGACGCCATCGTCGAAGATGACGTAGACGAAGGATACGCCGAAGAACGAAAATCCGCGCACCACTTTGGAGCGCGGAACGGTCAACATCGAACTGGTGAGCGGATAAGTGACTTGATCCTCAACGACTTGCGGCGCCTGACCGGGATATTCGGTGTAGACGATCGCTTGCACATCGGAGAGATCGGGAATGGCGTCGAGTGGCAGTGTGCGCAAGGCATAGACGCCGCCTGCGACCGCGAAGGCAGCGCCCACGAATATGAGCAAAAGGTTGCGCGCCGACCAGGCGATGAGACGCGCGATCACTTGCCCGCCTCCCCTTGGTCGAGAGCTCGTAACGCCGCCTTCAAATTGCTTTCGGCGTCGATGAGGAAGTTCGCGGCCGTGACGACGCGTTCGTTTTCGTTCACACCGCTCTTGATTTCGACGAAGCCTTCGCCACGCCGACCGATCTTGACTTCGCGTGGCTCGAATCGCCCTTCGCCCTTGTCGACAATCGCCACTTGCCGCTTCCCGGTGTCGATGACCGCGCTTTCTGGCGCCGTTAGCACTTTTTCGTTGCCGCCGGCTGCGATCTCGACCTCGGCGTACATGTCTCCCCGCAGCAACCCATCGAGGTTCGGCAGTTCGATCCTGACGCGCGCCGTGCGCGTCTCCATGTTGAGATGGGGATAAATTAGCGCGACTTGTCCCTTAAAGGATCGATCGGAATACGCCCTTGGCCGCACGTCGACCTTTTGTCCGGGCGCCATCAAGGCGATGTCCCGCTCGGCGATGTCAGCCAAGACCCAGACCACGGAATGATCGACGATGCGAAACAGAATGTCCCCAGGCGCGGCGCGCATGCCGTTAATCGCCGCCCGCTCCAGGACATGACCGTCTTGCGGCGCCGGCCATGCAATCACACGTGGAACGCTGCGGGCGCGCCCGATCACGGCGATGGCGCTTTCGTCGAGGCCGAGATTGACGAGCCGCCGCTTGGCTCCCTCGAGACGCTGGGCGTCGATCGCGCCGCCACGCCGCATGTTGAGGACGGCGACATATTCGGCGGCTGCGCTCGAAAGATTCGGCCCATACACGCGTATCAGCGTCTGGCCCTTGCGAACGTAATCGCCCTCCGCAAACTTCCCGACCGATTCGATGAAGCCTTCGAAGCGCAGGGAGACGACCGAGATGCGGCGCGGGTCGAACTCGATCCTGCCCGTTGCTCGAACTGGGACGTTCAGCGTCCGACGCTCGACGGGTTCGGAGCGAACTCCAGTCTTTTGCAGCTTTCCCGGGCTGATCGTGATGGTCGCGCCGTTTTCCGCCTCGTCCTCGTAGACCGGTATGTAATCCATTCCCATCGCGTCCTTCTTGGGAACGGGCGATGTGTCAGGCAGGCCCATTGGATGGCGATAGAAGCGCACGCGTCGCTCGCCGCCTGTCTTGGCGGCACTTGGAAGCGGCCTGTCTTCGAAGCTGATGTCCTCACCCGCGCGCACCGGCAGATAATCTCTCCCCGCCGATGTCGTCTTGGGCGTCGAGGAATAGGCTGGGCGACCGTCGGGATCTCGGTAGTAAATGATCGGGCTAGTCGTTGTTGCAGGCGCCTTGCCCGAGATGTCAGGCCCGGCATCGCCCGGCGTTCCTGTAGGTGTGACCCATTTGAAACGGCCCTCAAGCAGCCAAGCAAGGCTGGCCGCTACGATGACAAAGCCCAAAAGAATAGCGAAGTGACGGCGAGTCATAGAGAACCTCCCGCCAGACGTTCAAGCTCAGCGTATCTGGCTTGCTCTTCGACTTTGAGCTTAAGGATTTCGAGTTCGATCGCTCGCAGGCGTCGTTCGGCTTCCAGGGACGTCGCCAAGTCGGCGGCGCCGGCCGCAAAGCCGCTTCGCGCCGTCTCTACCGACAGGCGCGCCGGATTAAGCTGGCGTTGTTCGACAATGCGGATTGCCTTGCGCACCGCCTCCAGCCCGAACCACGCTTCGGCGACATCGCCGTCGAGCCGGATTCTGATGGCGTCGTAGCGCATCTGCGCGGCGCCGAGTCGTGAACTTGCGGCGCGCTGTTCGGCGTCCTTCGCTTCATATTGCAGCGGCACCTTGAAGCCGAGCGCGAACATGCCGCTATTGTCGCCGGTGGGACGCTGCACGAAGTTCGCGCCAACCTTAACGTCTGGGTAGTAATTCAGGTCCGTAAGCTCCTTCGTTCCGGTCGCGGCACGGACTTGCGCGCTGGTCGTCGCGAGGACTGGATTGGCGGCTCTCGCGAGCTCCTGAACGCCGGCGAGCGTCAGCTTTGCTTTCAGCAGCCGAAAGCCTCTGGGAACGGCGAGCGGCGCCAGCGAGTCGCGGCCGATCAGGGCGTTTAAGCGAGCGGCGGTGGATTTAGCCTCGCCCTGACGGCGCGCGACCTCTGTTTCAGCCGTCGCCGCCTCGATCTCGGCCTTGATCACTTCCTGCTGGTCGACCGAGGTCGCGCCATAACGCAAACGCAGGAGCGCGAGAATTTCGTCGAGCCGGCCCTTTAATCCAAGCGAAAGATTGATCGCCCGATGCGCGGCGCCGTATTGCGCATAGGCAGTTTTAACGCGGGCGATCAAATCCGTGTCTGCCGCGCGGCTCTGATGCCTCGCGGCATCGGCGTCGGCCTCGGCGATGCCGCGCTCCAGGTCGCGCTTACCCCATAGTCTGAATTCCTGTTCGAAGCCGATCCAACGTTGGCCGACGCCTCGCCCATTCACGTCCCACGCTTGGAGCGTGACCGTCGGATCGGCCAGCACGCCCGCCGCGCCCACTCTATGCGCTGCCGCATCGGCATCCAGCGCGGCCGCCGCCAGTTCGGGGCTTAGCTGCTTTGCAAGCGCGACAACGCTTTCGACGGAGGCGCCGGGCAGCTGACGCCGCTCGACTTGACGCTCTTGCGCTTCGGCCTGGAACAACCAGGGCGACGCCGTGATTGCGCCGATCATGGCGAGCCGACACATTCGGCTCGCCAGCCTCATGGCAAGGCCCTCAGCATCAGCTTGTTTTCGAGCGTGTCGGCTTCGCCTTGCAGCTTGGCTGCAATCGATAAACGCCATCTGCCGGGCATCGTTAGAGCCGCCTTAAATCGATAGACGCCGAGCTCCCCGCTCGGCAGACGCTCGATGTCGGTTGTCATCATCTCCATGCCGTCAGGAGCCATGTCGAGCCGAGTCGCGAATATTCCCGCATCAGGAACAAGCTTGCCGTCGGGTTTGTGAGCAAGGCGCACCGAGACGATGGCGTCACCCTTCTTGATTTCCTGTTCGATAAGAGTGAATTCGTAATCATTGATGTTGGCGCGGGCGAACGGCGCCACGCCCAAGGCGGCGAGTGCGACCAGCGCAAATAAGCGCGCCTTGCCCGAAGTCACGAGAACCATCAGACTGTCTCCCTTAGTTCGTCTGGTCAGCGTGCGAATCGCAGCGCCGATCAATTCCGATTGGAAGCGTCATTCGCCCTCAGCCGATGCTGGGTTTTCGCGCGAACGGGATCGCGAATGTCGAACTCCCGTCGGATCAGACGACGGTCATGCGAACGCGACCAAGCTGCACCCGGCTCAACCGTGAGCGACTAGGCTTTCGACGTTAGACGATGGGAGGTCGGAGAGCTGGCGGGCTTCGTAATCCGCCGTGCTCAATGTCGTCGGAGGGAATTATCGGCGGCGCACACACCCAAAGAACGGCATCAACGAATGGTTGAAACTGCGGAAGCGCTGCTTGACTTGGTCCGCACAGGATCTCAGCGCACACGGGGAGTGCTGCGCCTTCATCGCCGCTGTGGTCGGGACAATCGTCCATGCTCATGTCAATGCAGGCATGGTGCATCTTCGCGGCAAAAGCTCCACCTCCCCCAGCTAAAGCTGTAGCGAGAATAACCGCAGAGAACAAAAGGCGGAGGCAGCGGAGCATTTCTCTATTCTGTCAGCCGCAAACTGCCGTGGCAAGCGCCAACTCATTTTATGATCGCAGCCAAGATTACCCGGCCATAGAGTAATTGCCGCGCCGCGCGGCCGGATCAGTAATGACGAGTTCCTCGCGGGCGACGGCGCGGCGTAAGCCATCCCCCACCAACTTTTTACCTTCGCCGCTTGTCTGAGCAGGGCGGCGAGGGCGGCCCCGAAAGGTTGGGCCTAAATCGTGTTTCGTAAATTGTAACGGAAAGTACTAAATTGAAATTTCTGCACTGCCTGCCATGGCGTTATGTGCTCATGGCGGCGGCTATCAATCAGATCAAAGTCAGGCGCTAAGAGCGCGCTAAGGCTTTCCGCGCTGTGCCGCGCAACCGGAAGGCCGCTGCACTTCTCAGGGCCGTCGAGCGCAAACGTACCGACAATCAAGTGACCGCCGCGCTTGAGCGCCTGCTTGAGCCGTTTGATAT
>Ga0351864_10317_pt2 | contig 15441 bp, 12 predicted proteins | sample TotcelHFGM3001L9_FD_206758 | JGI IMG/M metagenome (GOLD analysis project Ga0351864, IMG submission 206758) | Enriched cells from coal bed in the Powder River Basin, Montana, United States - Total cells FGM rep2 HSBNCT.FGM.300.1.L9 ... | reverse complement strand
TGTTCCCAAAGACCTGAATCAGGCCGCCAGGGACTGGTATGAAAACACAGCGGCTTTTTCCACCAGGGTGGTCGGTTTCGGATTCCGGAAGGAACGCTTCAGCCTGCCTTCCCCGGCAACGGATTCACTGTGTATCAAAGCAGGGGATACGGTTTTTCTGGTTCGGGAGTTTCATAATTCTCATGACCCGAATGCCGTGGCCATCCTGTGGCAAAACGGCGAGAAAATGGGCTATCTCAGGCGCCACATCGCCCAATACCTGGCACCGGTCCTGGATCAGGGGCGACTGTACTGCGGACAGATTGCGGCGGTGCTGGGCGGATGATGAGCGGGTGTTTGTGCGGTTGGAGCAGGTATAGCGCACTGAGACAGTAATTGGATTTCATTTCTGGCTGTGGGAAGTAAAACAATCATGTCCGACAAAATGGGTGATTCTTAATAACTTGATGACTTTATTTTTCCAGAGTATTTTTCAAAAGCATTTTATTGAAAATTGGTTTGAAAATTGAAGAAATTTAACTCCTTGATATGAAACCACAATTAACAGCTCAAAGCAGGACCAAATGATTACCAACCTCACACAATCTGGAAAGCTATCAACGTTGGAATCCGTTGAATATGGCCGTTTTGAAGCCTTGTTTCAGAACATTATGCACGTCAAACCTTTTTTGTGGCAATGGCGGTTGTTCAATCGTTTTCTTCATAATGACCTGCCCGATGTCATCGATATCCCAACCGGCCTTGGAAAAACATCTGTTATGGCTATCTGGCTGTTGGCGCGAGCATTCAACCCTGAATTGCCGCGTCGATTGATTTATGTGGTAGATCGAAAGGCTGTTGTGGATCAGGCCACAACCATTGCCGAACAATTGCGTCAAAGTTTGGCTGACAATCCAAGTTGCAGTTTGATTGCAGAAAAACTGGGTATTGATAGTCAAAACCCCATTCCTATCAGCACATTGAGAGGCAAACTGGCCGATAACAGGGCATGGCTTGAAGATGCAACCTGTCCGGCAATCATTATCGGCACCATTGATATGATAGGGTCCCGCCTTCTCTTTTCAGGTTATCGAACCAGTAAATGGATGCGACCTATGCAGGCGGCACTTATGACCGTTGATTCGTTGATTCTGTTGGATGAGGCCCATTTATCGCCAACTTTCGTGCAGGTGCTATCGTTTGTCCATTCATGTCGACAAATGGAAAACTTGCCTTTCAAACTGCCGTCACTGCATATTCTGCCTTTGTCTGCAACTGCTCAGACCAAGGATACGCATCAGTCTTTCCGATTGGATTCGGAGGACGTCCATGATGCACCAGTGGCTATTAGATTGGCTGCACTGAAGCGGCTCAAATTTGTCAATGTGAAAGGCGGCCTGGCAGAGGAACTGGGAAATCGGGCCGCTATTTGGGATGAGAAATGTAAATGCGTGGCGGTCTTCTGTAATGGCCGGGCCGATGCACAAAAAGCTGCGGATACCATACGACAAAAACTTGGCAAAGGGCGAATCAATGATGTCCGTCTGCTGACCGGGGCGCGCAGAGGATACGAAAGAGATTGCCTTGCCAAGCATGAAACGTTTCGTGCATTTCAGGGCAAGGACCCAACTGACGGCAGAACAAGATATCTCGTATGCACTTCGGCAGGGGAAGTTGGGGTTGATCTTGATGCGCAACATTCGGTTATGGATTTGGTTTCCCTGGAACGGATGATTCAGCGTCTCGGCCGGATCAACAGGCGTGGAGAAATGTCAGGCGGCTCCCGGGTTGAGGTGCTGGTAGATGATGAAAAGCTGAATCAACATATTGACAATATGCCCGATTTGGTTACGGTTCGGGAAGTTCTGATGTCACTTCCCAAATTGGACAATGATGACCATAACGCATCCCCTCAGTCTGTTGATAATCTGCTCAAGAATTTATCCCAGGAACTTCGTCAGCGTGTTTTTACGCCAGCGCCACCATCCCCTTTATTGAATTTCGCTCATATCGAGGCATGGTCACTCACTTCGACCGATGAACATCCTGGTCGCCCTGAAATTGCCCCTTTTGTGCGTGGCATTGTCCCGGATGAGGTTCAGACAGAAATTATCTGGCGGGAAGATATATCGCTTCTGACAAGACTGGATTCAGGTAAAATTGAACAAGCCATAGAATCAATACCGCCAAACCCGTCAGAAATACTGGTGGAAATGACCCGATCTTTGACTGACAAGTTTGTCAAAAGGCTGGAGAAATGGAAAGAAGGAAACAGTCACTCCGCCATGCCTTTCTCATTCCTGGTAGTTCGGGGGGATCACGTGGTAGAAATTATCACGATAGAAAAAGGTTTGCTGTTTGGACGCAATGGTGCCCAATTCAGCACGATTCCCAAAAAGTTGACATCAGAACTGATTCGTCTGTTTTCGTACTCTACACTATGGTTACCATATGAATTCGGAGGGCTTGATGAAGACGGCCTGTTTTCGGCAAATACAGATAATGCTGTAACAGAACCCCCGAAAAACGAATTCTCTGCCCTGCGTTTGGAGGTCAACCTGAATACAGAAGCAGAAAGGCCCCTGGGAGGCGCATGGCCTTTTGATTTGGATCATGAAGAGAACTGGGAAAAAACGCTTCGGGGAAAACGGTGGCGTCGTATATTCAAGCAATATCTTCCCCCGGAAAATGGTCAGGCTGACAGTGAGTCTGTTCATGCACTTGAATACTGGGTTCCACCGAAACCATGGGGCCGCACCACATGGCCGGATGTTTCGGATGCCAGGTTCACTGCCGCGCCCAGTATAAAATTCCGACAGGGCCCTATGCCGGAAAATACGATGAGGGACCGGAATACACGTCTCAGGGGGCGTTTGGCGGCGAGCCGGATTGCAGAAAAGCGGAAACCGTTCTGGTCGGCAATCATCTGGTGGATCAGTATGGTGTCGATAACCTGGAAATCGGCAGTATCATCTCATGGGCTATGGAGCTGTATGAACTGGGTATTCTTACCAGCAAAGACACCGACGGTCTGGATTTGCGATTTGGCAATGATGATGCGCTGATTGAAATGGTGCACCGCATCTGTCTTCGAAAGGGGTGGCTGGGAGATGTTCTGGCCGAAGGCGGGATCCCGGCATCTGAAAAAATTGGCCAGAATTCGTTTGAATACCTGATTCAGGTCAAAGGCATGAGCAATCTGCATTCCGATGAGCGCGGCACGCCGGGTCTGGCACTGAATATTGCCACAGCCTCGCGGGGATCCGACCATCTTCGCAGCAGACCGGCAATCGATCTGTATCATCTGCCCGAAAAGGTGATGCGCCGGATTTACAGCAATCCGGTTCCCTATGATGGTCCGCTGAGTTCTGAACATACGGATTATGTGGGAAAACCCTGGCAGGTCTTCTGGCATCAGAACTGCTACATGGCAGTTGACTGCCTGGGTATCTGCAAGTATCACACCCTGTTTCTGGGCGCGACCCTGCCCAATTTCGAAGACTGGCCCAAGGTCATTTATTACAACACCGGCCTGGAATTCACACCGGTCGAGCTTTGGGAAATTGCTGAACGGTGCAACATCATGGAACGGCTGTTCAATTTGAGGGAAGGATTGACCCGATATGATCTGCAAAAAGGCGACATGCTCAATCACCGGTATTTTGATGAACCAACCCGAAGAGGGGCCCCTGATGTGGTCGGACGCACCATTGACCGGGATAAATTCAAAATCATGGTGGATGAATTCTATGAACACTGCGGCTGGGATGAAAACGGGATTCCAAAACCCGAAACCCTTCAGCGGCTGAATATCACTCAGGAACCATCTCACCTGCTATAAGACTGCGGAGAGGAAATCACAATGGAGAATGTTCTGTTTGTTGACTACCAAAAATGTACCGGCTGCCGCCTGTGTGAACTGGTTTGTGCGGTTATGCATGACGGGGTATCCAATCCCGCCCGAAGCCGGATTCGAATTGTTAAATGGGAAGACGAAGGTCAGTATGTGCCGATGATCTGCCAGCAGTGTGAGGATGCGCCATGCCAGAATGTCTGCCCGGTCAAGGCCATATCGCGGGACCCGGATTATGGTTTTCTGACCGTGGATCAGAATCTGTGCATCGGATGTCGGTCCTGTGTCAGCGTATGCCCGTTTGGCGCCATGAATTATAGCCGGATCGATAAAAAAGTCTTTAAATGCGATCTTTGCGGTGGACAGCCCCAATGTGTCCGGTTTTGCGATGAAAAAGCCGTTGATTTCGTTGCCGCAGACAACCTCACCATCCAAAAGAAGCGGAATGCCGCGACCCGGTTTTTTAACGCTCAAAAACATGCGGCGGTTCTTCAGGAACAGGTATAATGGCAGGGCAGATATAGACGTTCAGAAAAATAATTTCACTGCGGTATCGGTCGGGGATGGCCGATAAAAAAGGCCTATCCCCTCCCCTGCCGCCTTCCCAAAATCATTATCTTAAAAGCGATATCGGTCCACTTAAAACCTAAAACTTAAAATCTGACACATTTTCGCGATAAAAATGGAAATCGATACCATCAAATTACTGTCTGTCGGCATTGATGTCGGCAGTTCAACGACCCATATGATTTTTTCCAATCTGATGCTCTCAAAGGATGAATTGTCTCCTTCCCGCCGGTTCCAGATAACGAATCGAACCATCCTTTATGAGGGACGAATCATCCATACACCGATTCTGGATGATGATATCATTGATTTTGACCGGTTGAGTCTTTTCGCCAAGGAAGAATGCCGCCGGGCAGGAATCGATCCGGCGGATATCCAATCGGGTGCGGTGATTGTGACCGGAGAGACCGCAAAGAAACACAATGCCAGACAGATTGCCGAATCGATTTCCAAAGACGCGGGAAAATTTGTGGCTGCCACTGCCGGCCCCAATTTCGAAAGCCTACTGGCTGCCATGGGGTCGGGGGCGGTCGCCCGGTCAAAAAATCAGGATAAAACCATTCTGTCCTGTGATATTGGTGGCGGGACAGCCAATCTGGCGATATCCGTCAATGGCAGGGTGACCTCAACAAGCTGCATATCCATCGGTGGCAGGCTGCTTGCCATGGACTCAACCGGCAGCATATCCAGACTGGATCAACCGGCCATACGGGTGATGGATTATCTGGGTCTGACGAATCGGATCGGGGACAGAATCCATCAGAGAGATATCGACCAGATTGCATCTACATTGGCCGAAACCCTGGTTGAGGTGATGACAGGGCCGGCAGATTCGGTTCTGGCCCGGCAGTTGATGGTGACAGACAATCTAAATTTTCCAAACCGAATTGACGAGATTTCGTTTTCCGGAGGTGTGGCCGAATTTATTTATGGTGAAAAGGGGCATTTCGGGGACATCGGAAACAGTCTGGCGGAAAATATTGTCAGACTTATCCCCAAGCTGAATGCGCCGGTTGTCGAGCCAACCAACAAGATTCGGGCCACGGTCATTGGGGCAGGCGCATATTCTCTGTCCATATCGGGCTGCTCCGGATTTATGGATGACAGGCTTGCTTTTCCGATTCGAAATATACCGGTTCTTCGTGTGGATGCCGAATATGCCAGCCTTTCTGTCGATCATGTTGTATCCCGTATAAAACAGGCATTTCAGCGCTATGATCTGACCGAGGGCAAAGATATGGCTGCCCTGTATTTCAGAGATCCGGTCCGGGTCAATTATCCGGATCTGGAACTGTTTGCCAGATCCATTGAAATCGCGCTTGAAAATTCCATCAACAACAACCTGCCTGTCATTCTGATTTTTGAAAAAGATATCGCATGCAGCGTGGGAAATGTGATCAAACGTGAAACGCGGTTAAAAAACAATCTGCTTTCTCTGGATGAATTGATCCTAAAAGATGGCGACTGGATCGATATCGGTGAACCACTCATCGGGCGTCAGGTATTCCCCGTCACCGTAAAATCGCTGGTGTTTCACGGGAGTTGAGGGGGATGAAATAAGTTCGACCATAATGCCGAGATGTCGGGATAGGGAGATTCCGGCATTTCGGCATCCCCGAATCACGGCATTTCGGCATTTCACAATAAACGTTCATGAATCATTCCTGGAATTTAACCCACACATATGAAAATGACATTTACCGTTTATCTACTGATTTCTAAATCCTGACTACTGAATTCTGCTTTTATATTATTCCCGCATCACCATGCCTTAGCGCCAATGATATGCCGGATTTTATCTTCTGTCTTCTTTTCCACCAGAATCATTTTCTTTGCATGGGCCTTTTTGATTTTTTCGGTAAGTACCTTTAAATCCGCAGGTTTTTCCATCAGATCCATCGCACCCAGTTTCATGGCTTCAACGCCTTTTTCAACCGTGGCATGACCGGTCAGAAGAATGACCTGAAGATCCGGATTTTTGGATTTCATGATCTTCAATGCTTCCAGACCATCCATTTCCGGCATTTGAAGATCCAGAATAACGGCATCAAAAGATTCCGCCTCAACCTGTTTCAATGCCTCTTTTGCAGAGGAAGCCGTTGTAACTTCAATCTCGCGCGTTTTCATTCTTTCCGACATGATTTCCAGAAAATCCTTCTCATCATCGATCAGCAATACTTTTTCAGACATGACGTCCTCCTTTTCTTAAATAAAAATGACGCACCGGTTTAACGGATAACATGTGGGGTTCGTCGCTTGCTTCCCGGCAAATCCATAAACCGACAAATTGTATAGCTTTTAAGATAATGATTTTGGGAAGACAGCAGGGAGGGGATAGGCCTTTTTAGGCCATCCCCGACCGATAACGCACCCAAAATCTTTATCTTGAAAGCTATATTAATCAATTAATTCACACAGCCCTACCGCATCCATCTTTTTGGGCAGCATCAGATAAATCCGATGGTTCTCTGTATTCTCCTGTAGTTCCGCCTGGAGAAGGTCAAGGATAGGCCGGCTTTCTTCCAGAATGTCACGGCAGATGGCTGATGTCTTGGATCCATCTTCCAGTTGAAAGCAGATGGCTGCATGAGACTCCCTGTTTTCCACCGTCAAATTCAGATTCCAGGCTTTTTCCTGGGCATTAAAAATCGCTTTCAGGCAGATCCAGATCAGATTTTCCAGAAAAAATGGCCGGGTTTGTATCTCTATGGCGATTTCACCCGATGGCGGCTTGAGTGTCACACCCTTCATGGATGCCAGACGGGTTGAAAGCATGGCGGTGAAGCAAAGCATATCACTTAAATTGATGCTTTTTATCGGTTCGTCAATGCTGTGGGCAAACCGGTTCATGTTTTTAATGATGGCATCTGCACGTTTGACCTGCCTCAAAATGCTGCCGGACAGTGTTTTCAGGCGATCTGGATTGATTGGAACCCCTTTTTCTGAAAGCAGGGCAAGGTCTTCCAGCAGCCCGGCATGTTCATTGATGATGGCCAGAGAATTTTTAATTTCATGAGAAATGGATGCAGACATGCATCCAAAAAATGATAGACCGCACTGGCCGGCTGTCAATTGGTTTTGAGTCATCATGCATCTCCTGGCTGCTGATGGATTTCATTCAATTTTTCAACCAAATATTCAATTTGAACCGGTTTCACCAGGTAATAGGGGTCACCTGCCTCTGCAGATCCTTCCTGGTAATCAGTCTCCGAGCCATGCCCGGTCAGAAAAATGAATTTCAGGTTCGGCCTTCGAATTTGCAATCGCCGCTTCAGCTCCAGCCCGCTCATCTTGGGAAGTTTGACATCCAGAACAGCCACATCATAATCCTCATGTTCGATTAAATCGATGGCGGCGTTGCAACTGGTCACCCATGATGCATCAATACCCCGCATGGTCAGCCGTTCGGCCAGAGTGGAAACCAGTTCCTCTTCGTCATCCACCAGTAAGACACGCATGGGATTCTCCTTTTTTATCAATGTATTCCAGCGGAATCGTCACGGTAAAGGTGGTTCCTTGTCCGAAATGGCTTTCCACCTGAACATCGCCGCCGATTTCCCGAACCAGGCCATAGGTTATGGAAAGGCCAAGACCGGTTCCACCTGAACTGCTTTTTGTGGTGAAAAACGGCTCGAATATCCGTTTGAGATCGACTTCGGATATGCCGCATCCGTCATCACTGACCGCAACCCGAACCTGATGTTCATCCGCCATAAGTCTGGCCCGGATCGTCAGATGGCCGCCATCTCTCATGGCGGCAAATGCATTGTTGACCAGATTTAAAAAAATCTGCTGAAGCTTGCCCCGGTCACTGATAAATTCCGGAATATTATCCGGAATATCCACGGAAATATCAATACTGCGATATTCGGCTTCCTTGGTCTGAAATCCCAGAACATCCTGAATGATGGCCTTGAGATTAACCTTTTGGACACTGACTTCGATATGTCGGGCAAAATTCAGCAGACGTCTGGTAATGGTCGCACACCGATCAACCGATGAAATGATGGCTTTAACCAGTCCGATCAGTTTTGTATCAGTTTGGTATTCTTTTCGAAACGAGAAGATATCATTGATCATTCCGGCTTTTTCATTGATGATCGCCAGGGGATTGTTGATTTCATGTGCCACACCGGCAGCCAGTCGTCCGATGGATGCCAGCTTGTTGGCATATTCGGCCTGATGAAGCGTCATGACCCGTTTTTGGTCGGCCAGATAAATGTTGTTTACCAGATAGGTTGATACACCGATTACGACAATCAGGATGATCAAAATGCTTCCCGTCAAAAAAATTAAAAGCTTGAAACGGGAATTGTACCAGGACGCCATCAGATCATGCTTTTGTTTGACCACCATCAGGATAAATGGTGTTCCGGTAATATAGGCATATCCGACGATTACCGGCCGGTTCTGCTGATCCACTTGTTCCAAAACCCGGGTTTCCTGGCTGAATTCCGGAATTGGAAAGGGGATTTGATCCAGAATAGCGCCGAAATATCGCGACTGTGTTTGAAGAACACCCTTGTGATTGATGATAAAGGCATCTCCATGACCGCTCACTTCCAGTTTGGAAATGAGATCTGTCAGTCGTTCGATATCCAGCGAGGCTCTCAGAATAAACGGAGAGCCATCCATTCGGGTATGTTTGACCGCTATCACAAGATGGGGAATGTTTCGAAACCCCATAAATACATCGCTGATATTCGAGCCGTTTTGCAGGGTCTCCCGGTACCAGTGCTGGCTGCTGTAGTCAAGACCTTCCACCGCATAGGGTCCGGCATAAGTCTGCTGTTTGCCGGTATGATCAATGAGACCCAAATCTGACCACTGGCCCAGCCCGGACTTCAGATTTTCGAGAATGCGACCCAGACGAACCGGATTGGCCAGCGTCTCATACGTGTTATCCAGAATAATGAAACTGAGTGCAAATTTTCGTTCATCCAGAACAAAAGACAGGGAGCGCCTGGTATTGGAAATCAGCCGGGATGTCCGCAGCAGCATCTCCGACTCCACCGCCTTCTGGGTAACCTTGTAATCCATAATTGCCAGAAACAGTAGCGGAATCAACGCTACACTCAACGTCAGAAAAGCCGACTGCTTCCAGATCAGCCTGAAATTGAAAAGCGGCTTGAAGGGTCCGGCAGATATGTCGTGATGGTCCCAGAATTTGGGTTTATATCGGTTTATATCGAACATGTCGGCCTGTTTACCGTGAAAAAGGAAAAACAGAATTCAGTAGTCAGGATTCAGAATTCAGTAGAAAATCAGCCTTCAGTCTTTTTCAGCCTGATTTTCTCATTGGCCTTCTTCAGTGTATCACTCAAAACATCAATATCAACCGGTTTTTGCAGATAGGCAAACGCACCCAGGTCCATACAGATTTTGCGGTCCGTTTCGGAACCATGACCGGTCAGAATGATAACCTCGATTTCGGGTTGGGTGTCCTTGATGCGGCGCAGCACCTCGATGCCGTCGATCCCCGGCATCTTCAGATCCAGAATCATGACTTCCGGCTCTTCCTCCCTGGCCATTTTCAGCGCAGATTCGCCATCGTAGGCAACCGCAGAACCCATGTCCCGCATGGTCAGACGTTCAGAAAGTGTCTGTACAAACTCCCGTTCGTCATCGACCAGAAGAACTTTGGAAGGTGTTTGAAAATCGAATTTCCGGTAAATATCCGCCTGATGAAAGTCGCTTCCCACCTGTGTTTCCACAGATTTGACATCCGGCAGACCAGACACAAATGTTTTCAGTTCCTGTTCCAGGCGGCTCAGCATCAGAACATGTTTGTTGATGGTCAGCATCACGGCGCCATCCCGCGAGCTGACAGCGACATCATGGCCTTCACAGGCCAGGGCCACCTCCACCCGGGCCTGAAGCAAAAAATCCTTTACGGATTCCCGGGAAGCCAGGGTCGGTGACAATACATCCTTGTGGATGTTGGCAACAATCAGATCGATGGCTCCGTTGCCGGATATTTTTCCCATGGGAATCACCATGTCATACATCCCGGGTTCCCAGGGGTCGCTTTCCTGCCGCAGTGTCGATGTCCAGACCGAGCGGTCCTCATCGCTTTTCCGGATCAGCTTGAGCGCCTCTTTTTCCGATGTGTGTGATGCACCGGCCTGGTTGACGCGAAAGGATACATCCGCAATCAGGCAAACCCGAAGCACATGGGTGATGGACATCGGAATCAGATGGCAGGAAAAGCCAGCCAGAAGCAGTTTTTCCTGAGCCAGTATTTCGGCCATGGCCAGCTTTAAATAGGCCAGAGACCGTTCTTTTTCATGGGTAAACGGATTGAAAATGGATGCCTTGGCAGAAAAGGTTCGCGCGATGCGATCATCCGGAATTCCGGAAAATTTGCCTGCTGCGGCAATCACATCCCTGTCCTGAATCAGGCGAAATCCGGTTTTCGCAACAACTCCCTGAATCACGGATTCTTCATTGCAGAAAAGACCGTTAAAAACAGAAATAACTGACATAATATCCCCTTTGTTCTGTAATGTTCAGGAAACGATTCGGCAGACTGTCTGGAGCGGGCAGTTTTCTTCCTCACCGTCCCGATGCGCCGATTCATGGATCTGCTGTATGGCTTTTTCCATGTTTGGGAAAACATGATCAACGCCGATCTTGGCCAACAGATGGGTGCGTTTTAAGACCCGCATCACCGATTCATTCACGCCGCTGAAGGAAATGTCAACTCCCGCGCTGCGAATCCGCTCCACGAGTAAGGATAATGTTTCTTCACCGGATGCGTCAATATCATTGATGCCGTTTGACACAATTAAAATATGCTTCAGGCTTTTTTTATCCCGCATCAGATCAGATATCTGGTCTTCAAGATAGCTGGAGTTGGCAAAAAAAAGCGGGCCGTCAAACCGGATAAGGGAAATGAAACAGCATTCCTTCAGACCATGTGTGATTGCGCATCGAAGCCCCATGTCCTCGTGCCTGGCCAGGCTGGCAACGGTTGGCCGCATGCTTTTATACAGAAAAACGATCAGACACAGGGCCACACCGACCATGATTCCCTTGTCCAGATGCGGCGCAAACCACAGGGTGCAGATAAATGAAATGATGGAAATGACGCCGTCATACCACTGGGCTTCCCATGCATGAACAAAGCCTGCCACATTGATCAGACCGATGACCGCCATCATGATGACCGCTGCCAGAACCGACTGCGGCAGATGGTACAGCAGGGGGGTGAAGAAGAGCAGCGCGATAACGACTGCAAGGCTGGTGAATACACTTGACAGGCCGGTCATGGCACCTGCCTGAAGATTGACCGCGGACCGGGAAAACGAACCGGAAACCGGATAACTTTTTCCCAAAGCGCCCAGAAGATTGGCCAGTCCCTGACCGATCAGCTCCTGATTGGGATCCAGTCTCTGACCGGTTTTGCTGGCCATGGCCTTGGCAATGGAAATGGCTTCCATAAATCCCAGAAGGGAGATGATGGCAGCATAGGGCAGCATGTGCATCATGATTTTAAAATTGACCTTCGGCACGGTAAATGACGGCAGCCCCTTGGGAACCTCGCCAACCACATCTCCGCCGCCGATCATGCGTATTTTTTTTGAATCGATGGGTTTATTTCCGGTTTTGATCCGCCAGACCCGGTCGTCGGTTCTGGCGCCTTCCGGCAACTGATTCTGAGGATAAAACACCAGTTTTTCATCCGGTTGGATGGCTGCGGAAAACAACAGGGTCCGTATCGCCTCCCGCTGAACATGGGCGTCATGTTTCAGCATCTCGCTTTGGGTCTGAATCACCCGTTCGGCATGTTCGGAATCCAGAATGGTCATCGGATTGCCGGACAGCCTGGCATCTTCCAGTTCTTTGGCGGCACTGGTGCGTTTTTCCGAAAGCGGTTGCAGGCCGTTTGTGGCGGTGTTGAATTTTTCGATCAATTGAATGGCCTGGGGGTTTTGGATGGCTGAAATATCCACGGTTGTATCATGTTCATATCCGGTCAGCCATGAAATTGTTGTGGTGATGACAACAGCCACCAGCACATTGGGAATCCTTGGCGCAATGCGTTTGAGTCCATACATGATGGCAAATGCCAGAACACCCAGAAAAAAAGTGGGCCAGTGGGTATAATGAAAGGCAGCCTGCACCACGCGGATGATGGTTTCATAATGATGTTGCGCGCTGTCCACACTGACACCGAACATTTTGGATAGCTGGGATGTGGCGATGATGATGGCCGCTGCATTGGTAAAACCGTTCACGACCGGGTGGGACAGAAAATTCACCACCAGACCGAGTCTCAGCACGCCCAGGGAAAGCTGGAACAAACCAACCATCAGCGCCAGAAGAATGGCATAGGCGATATAGCCCTCGCTGCCGGCTGTGGCCAGCGGTTCAAGGGATGCCGAGGTCATCAGGGAGACCACTGCCACCGGGCCGGTGGCCAACTGACGACTGGATCCAAACAGGGATGCAATCATGGGCGGCAGAAACGAGGCATACAGCCCGTAATACGGCGGCAGGCCGGCCAGTTGCGCATAGGCCATGGATTGGGGGATCAACACCAGCGCCACCGTCAGGCCGGAAATCCCGTCCGCCCTCAGCATGGCCATACTATAGCCTGTAAACCAGTCCAGAAATGGAAAAATCCGTTTGATCATTCCGGTCACCTAAACGAGTTGTGAGTAATGGGTTGTGAGTTAAAAGACGTCCGTCTTCAGCCCCTCTATCCGCCAGACTTCAACCGTCCACCTTCATCAGCATCCGTCTGCACGATGCGATCAGTTCATTATAGAGCGCCCCGACATCATACAGGTTATACATGCGAAACCGCACCAGGCTGTCCACCATGGAAAACAGGATCAGGGCGGATTTTCGGGCGGGCAGATCACCAATGGAGCCATCTAACTGACCTGCATGGATCGCCGTTTCAAAAATATCGACAAAGCAGTTGTAAATGGCTTCCAGAATTTCCCGGCATTCCGGATTTGTTTCAGCCAGTTCATAGGGATAACGCTGATGGAGGATCGAAAACAGATCTTCTTTGAGACCGGCCATATACAGATAGAACGACACGGTCTCTTCCACCATGTCGAGACCATTTTTAAAGGATTTTTCTCCCTTATATCGCTCAAATTCCGGAAGAATGTCCGCTTTGAGGTCTCTGAGAATGGACAGAAAAATTTCCTGCTTGTTCTTGAAATGGTAAAAAATGGTACCCTCGGCCGCGCCGGTCATTCGGGAGAGTTCGGCCATGGAGGTGTCTTTGAACCCTTTACGGGAAAAGAGATAGGTCGCTGCCTGAAGGATGCTCTGTTTTTTTTTCATGGATTCTCCTGCGGATATATTAGACTGAGTACTCAGTCGGTTTTTTTTATGACTTTTTGCAGGAGACGTCAAGATAAAAATGGGAGGGGTATCAATAAAATTTTAATGGATCACGAATCGCCACGCAAAATTCGTTTCAGAATCTTTCCGGTCGGGCTTTTGGGCAGTTCTTTCACAAATTCCACTTTTCGGGGGATGCGATACACCGCCATATTGGTGCGGCAGAATCCGATAATCTCTTCCGGTGTCGATTCCATGTTTTCTTTTAAAACAACAGCGGCATGGACAGCCTCGCCTTTTATGGGATCGGTTACGCCATAAACCGCCACTTCCTGAATTGCATGATGTTTGTACATGACCTGTTCCACTTCATTGGGATAAACATTGAAACCGGCCACATTGATCATATCCTTGACCCGATCCGTAATGAAGAAATAGCCCTCTTCATCCATGATGCCAATATCACCGGATCTCAGCCAGCCGTTACGAATGGCGGCGGCGGTGGCTTCGGGTTTTCGCCAGTATCCCTGCATGACATTGGGGCCCCGAATGATGATCTCGCCCATTTCACCCACGGGCAGCTCATTGCCGTTGTCGTCCGCGATTTTCATGTCCACATTTTCGATCGGTGTTCCGATGCTGCCGAATTTATGCCGGAAATCGTGATTGTAACTGGCAAACGGAGAGGATTCGGTCAGTCCGTATCCTTCATGGATGGTCAACCCGAATTTTTCCTTCCAGGCCAGGGCGGTCTCGCGGGGCATGTTGGCGGCTGCCGTAAAGCAGTATCGCAGGCTGGTCAGGTCATAGGATGATGTATCCATATTGAGCAGGTAGATGAAAACGGTCGGAACGGCAAAGAACATGCTGACCCGTTCTTTCTGAATGGCGTTCAGGACCGGTTCGGGTTCAAATCGGCGATGAAGCGCAATGGTGGCGCATTTGCTGATGCCGCCATTCAGGATGTAATTCTGTCCGAAACAGTGAAACAGCGGCAGAAACAGTTGCAGGCAGTCTTCGGGCCTGACCCCGGAATGATTGGCCGCAGACCTCGAATTGGAGTTGATATTGCCCTGGGTCAGGACCGCGCCCTTTGGAAAACCGGTGGTGCCGGATGTGTACAGCAGGGCCGCCGGATCATGACTGTCCAGGTCCAGGCACCGGCAGTCTGTGCCGCCGTCCGCCAAGAGCCTGTCAAACGAGAGATCAATGCCGGACTCGCCTTCGGCAATGAGAATGTGTTCGACCGATGGCAGGGCATCCGCCGGAACTTCCTTTCGAAGCAGTGCGGTCGTGATGATGATACGGGACTCTGAATCGTTGATGATGTATTTCAGCTCTTCCGGTTTCAGCATGGCATTGACGGAAACGGCGATTGCGCCCAGTTTTTGAGCGGCAAAATACCCGATCACGAATTCCGGGATGTTCGGCAGAAACAGCGCCACCCGATCCCCCTTGACGATTCCCAGGGTCTGTAGCGCATGGGCCATTCGGTTGACATCCTGATCGAGCTGAAGATAGGACCAGGTTTTCCCTTCAAAAATCAATGCCGGTTTTTCCGGAAAAAATGTACGTGCCCGTTCCAGGTTTTTGGCGATATTCATTGGTTTTCCTTTCAATAAACGGAAGGTTCAGATCTGTTGACACCCGTCGTCTTCATTTTTCATCAATCATTTCATTTTCCCGGTAAACGGTCATGAATCATTCCTGGTGTTTGGCCCCGGACATAAAAATGA
>Ga0351864_10125_pt2 | contig 15564 bp, 7 predicted proteins | sample TotcelHFGM3001L9_FD_206758 | JGI IMG/M metagenome (GOLD analysis project Ga0351864, IMG submission 206758) | Enriched cells from coal bed in the Powder River Basin, Montana, United States - Total cells FGM rep2 HSBNCT.FGM.300.1.L9 ... | reverse complement strand
CGGAGGGTCTGGCGCCAAGTCCCGCAATCGGCGCGGCGCCGCGGCGGTGACGGCACTCACGAACGCGGGCGATATCCGGGGCCCGGCTTGTTGCGAGACTCTTTGCGTTTGCCTTTTTTCTTTTTGCCGTCGGCGACCGCGTGGACGTACTCGCCGCGGAAACGGCCGTTGGCGTCGTCGCGGCGCGCGGCAATCGCCTCGCGCGGCGGCTGGGCGGGAATCAGGCTGTCACAACCGTCTCCGATCAGGTCCTGACGCCCGGCTTGCCGCAACGCCTCCCGGACTTCAAAGTAGTTCTCCGGCTTGAAGAACTGCATCAGCGCACGCTGCAGCTTGCGATCGCGCAAGTGGCGGGCGACGTACACCGGCTGCTTGGTGAATGGGTCGAGTCCCGTATAGTACATCGCGGTCGCCACGTCGAAAGGCGCGGGAATGAAATCCTGGACCTGATCCGGCCGGTAACCGTGGCGTTTCAGAAACACGGCCAAGTCGATCATCGCGTTCAAATCGCTGCCCGGATGGCTCGCGATAAAGTAGGGCACCAGGTATTGGTCCTTGCCGGCTTTGGCCGACTCGGCTTCGAACACTTCGCTGAACTGTTCAAAATCGCCGACGCTCGGCTTGCGCATGGCGTCCAATACCTGCGGGTCCGTGTGCTCGGGAGCCACCTTCAATCGTCCGCCGACATGATGGCGAACCAGCTCCTGCATGTACTCGGGCGAACGGCGTGCCAGATCCATGCGGATTCCGCTGGCCACCAGCACCTTTTTGATTCCCGGCGTCTGCCGCGCTTCGCGCATCAGCTGGATCAGTGGTCCGTGATCGGTGCCCAACAGCCGGCAAATCGTGGGATGCACGCAGGATTGACGCCGGCAGACGGCCTCGACTTCCGGCCGCGAACATTGCATCTGGTACATGTTGGCGGTCGGGCCGCCCAGATCGCTGACGACGCCCGTAAAGCCCTGGTCTTCGGTCATCTGGCGAAGTTCGCTCACCACGGAATCTTGGCTGCGCGACTGGATGATGCGTCCCTGGTGCGCGGTGATCGAGCAGAAGGTACAGCCTCCGAAACAGCCGCGCATGATGGTCACCGAGTCTTTGATCATCGCGAAGGCCGGAATCGGCTCGGTGTAAGTCGGATGCGGGCGGCGGGTATAAGACAAACCGTAAATCTTGTCCATCGCAGCTTGCGAAACCGGAAACGCCGGCGGGTTCACGACCACGGCTTGGCGGTCATGCCACTGGACCAGGCGGCGGGCGTTGTACGGATTCGTCTCGTTGTGGATCAGTTTCGTGGCTTCGGCAAACGACCACTTGTCGTCGCGGACTTGCTCGAAGCTCGGAATGACCAGCGCGTCGGCCGGCGGCGATTCTGAAGCTCCCATTGCGTAGGCGATCCCGCGCATGTCGCGGAGATCCCGCACGGTTTCCCCCGCGGCCAGACGGCGGGCGATCTCGGTAATCGAGTCCTCGCCCATGCCGTACGCCAGCAGGTCCGCGCGGCAATCCAACAGGATCGATCGGCGAACCTTGTCGCTCCAGTAGTCATAATGCGCCAACCGGCGAAGCGACGCTTCGACGCCTCCGGCGATGATCGGAACTCCTTTGTAGGCTTCCCGCGCTCGCTGACAATAGGCCAGCGTCGCTCGATCCGGGCGCAAACCGATGCGGCCGCCGGGCGAATAGGCGTCGCTGTTGCGAACCTTGCGATTGGCCGTGTAATGGTTGATCATCGAGTCCATGTTGCCGGCGCTGATCGCAAAGAACAGCCGAGGCCGGCCGAATTGCCGCCAAGCGTCGCAGCTGCGCCAGTCCGGCTGACTGACGATCGCCACGCGAAACCCGGCGCCCTCTAACACCCGTCCCAAGATCGCCATCGCAAAGCTGGGATGATCGATATAGGCATCGCCCGTGACAAACACGACGTCCGCCTCGTCCCAACCCCGCGCACGCATTTCACGGACAGTCATCGGCAGCGGCCGCGCATCGCCGTTTCCCAGGGAGGCCAAGGAATCCGCGCGGGAACAGGGAATTGGATTGTTGAGGATGGGCAATTTCATCAAGGCCACAGCACTGCGTGCGAGATAAGATCAAGTTTTGAACGTTCCGGATGTGTCGGGAGCCTGGGCGAGGGGAAGAAATTGGCTTACCCACCGTAACCCGAAGCGTAAGCGAGGAACGTGCCGTTTGCCGCATCCCCTCGCTCGCGCTTCGGGGTTACTTAATTTCTTCCCGTCGCCGTGGTTCGTGAATTATAGAGCCCGCAGGTACAAAAAGAGAGCCCCTACGTGCTAATTCGTCCTCCAGAGAGAGCTTTTGCCACGTTGGTTTCTCCACGCGAATCGAGGCCCCTTTGGATTTCCATTTTCCTGTCCTCCATTTTTCTGCCAACACTTCGCGACCTACATAATGTCTCCGCGTCCACTGCGCTCTTTTCTAAGCGCCCGGCTGGCGAGTAGAATAAGGCCCGGTGATCTTCTGGGTTTCCTCGATTTCAAGGGGCGAAGATGAACGGAAGACGACAGATCCGGACGTGGACCATGCGAATCGCGGCAACGGTGGCAGGGCTGGCGTGGTGGATGCCGGTTTGGGCCGCTCAGCCGGCAGTAACGCGCGCTCAATTGGAGGCCGACTGGCTTCGCCAGCTTGAGTTGCGGTATCCGCGAACCGCGGCGCCTGGCGGGAACATCACGTCGGCGGAGGACGCGGCGGGCGGCGTGGACGGCGTCAAGAACGGGAAGTGGGGGTTCCACACGGAAAACGAACCGCAGCCGTGGTGGCAGGTCGATCTGGGGCAAGCCACCGCCCTGGACCATCTGGTGCTGTACAATCGCTGCGACGGCGGGTTCGCTCAGCGAGCCGCGCGCATCCTGGTCCTGCTGTCGGCTGATGGTCAGGAATTCCGCCAAGTTTATCAACACGACGGAACCGCCTTTCTCGGGCAGACGGACAACAAGCCGCTGTCGGTGCCGCTGCAGGGAGCCGAAGCACGCTACCTCCGGTTACAGTTGCCCACTCACAGCTATTTTCATTTGGACGAGGTGGAAATCTACGCGGCGGAAGGTGGCAAGAACATCGCCCTCCACAAGCCGGCGACGCAGAGTAGTACCAGCCAATGGTCCGCCCGTCACGGCTCGCCGACGCCGTTGGCCGTCCCCCTCGTGGCCGAAGTCGTCCAGCAGGGTCTTCAACTGGCCGATCAGCTTCACCAGCAAGGGGTGGACACGACCGCTCCGATCGCCCAGCTGAGGGCGATTCAAACACGCGCGAAACAAGTTGCTGCGGATACTGATTCCGACACGGCTCGACAATTGTACTTCCAAGCTCAGGAGCAGATTCGAGCCCTGTCGCTACGGAACCCGTTGCTGAACTTTGACACCATCCTGTTTGTGAAACGCGCGCCGACTGTGTTTCCGCACGTCTCCGACCAGCATTACGGCTGGTGGTCGCAGCCCGGGGGCGGGATCTACCTGCTCAACGGCCTCCACAGCGGCGATCCGACGGTGGAATGCATCACACCCGACTGGCCGGCGGGCAGCTTCCTTGGGCCGGACTTGTCCTTCGACGGCCGCAAGGTGTTATTCGCCTATTGCCGGCACTATCCGGACTTGGTCAACGTCGCCGACAAGACCGCGAAGGAGAATCTGCCGGAGGACTCGTTCTACCACGTCTTTGAGATGAACGTCGATGGCAGCGGCGTGCGGCAGTTGACCCGCGGCCGATACGATGACTTTGACGCCCGCTACTTGCCCAACGGGAGAATCGTGTTGCTGTCCACGCGCAAAGGCACGGCGCTGCAGGCCGGCAAGCAGAGCGCGTTGGCGACGGCGGACGAGACCTGTCCCGACAGCTTCGTCCGTTGCGGCGGCGGCAACCATCGTCCGGTGGCTGTGTTTACGCTGCATACGATCGACGGCGACGGCGGAGACTGGTGCGCCATTTCGGCCTTTGAAAACTTCGAATGGACGCCGGCCGTGGCCAGTGACGGGCGGATCCTGTACGCGCGGTGGGACTATATCGACCGCTTCAACGGCCACTTTTTCAGCCTCTGGTCCAAAAACCCCGATGGTACCAATCCGCAGCTGGTTTACGGCAACTACACGATCCGGCCCCAGTGCGTGTTCCAGGCGCGGCCTGTCCCCGGCTCGCACCAACTGGTTTTTACCGCGACCGGACATCATTCAATCACAGGTGGATCGCTGACACTGTTGGACCGCACGCGCGGGACGGAGTTCGAGCGGCCGCTGACGCGGTTGACGCCGGAAGTGTGCTTTCCTGAAACAGAAGGCTGGCCCAAGTCCTACTATGTCGATCCGTGGCCGCTGTCCGAACAGCACTTCCTGACCGCTTGGTCCGACCGGCCTTTGCCGCCGCACACGTTGATGAAGCCGGACGATCCCCGAAATCCGCCCAACGCCTGTGGCATCTATCTGTATGACGCGTTCGGGAATTTGACGCTGTTGCATCGCGACCCGGCGATCTCCAGCGTGTGGCCGATTCCCATCGCCCCTCGGCCGATGCCACGGACGATTCCCGATGCCGTGGATTGGACGGGCCGTCAAGAGGGATCATTCCTGGTGCAAGACGTCTACCAAGGCCTCGACGGAGTTCCGCGAGGCACCGTCCACCGCTTGCGGATTATCGGCGTGCCGCCCAAGGTCCAGCCGCACATGAACAACCCGAATCTGGGCGTGTCGGCCGAAGATCCGGGCAAGTTCGTGCTCGGCACCGTGCCTGTCGAGCCGGATGGCTCGGCCCTATTCCGCGTGCCGTCGGGAATTCCCGTGCTGTTTCAAGCATTAAACGCCGAGGGCTTAGCCGTCCAAACGATGCGCTCGCTGAGCTACGTCCAGCCGGGACAGACCCTGGCGTGCGTCGGCTGTCACGAGCACCGCGACAGCGCGCCGCTGCCCGCGCGGATGCCCTTGGCCGTCTTGCGCGAAGCCTCGCCGCTGACGCCGGATCCCGATGGCAGTTGGCCGTTGCGGTTCGACGAACTGGTCCAGCCGGTGTTGGATCGGCACTGTGTGTCCTGTCACAAGAGCGGTGTGGAGAATGCGATGGCAGCGGCCTTCGACTTGACACCCGCCGGGGCATACAAACAGCTGCTCGAATACGCCGACGGCGACTTGCGCAAACTGGCCTTCGAACGCGATCGCTCTTTCCCGGGGCAGATGCCGGCGCAGAACAGCAAGCTATATCGGCTGTTGACGGCTCCGCCGGGTCACTATGATGTGCGTTTGCCGGAAGAAGACCGCCACCGCCTGGTCGTCTGGATGGACACCTATGCGCAGCGGAGCGGCTCGTTCAGCGAGGAACAGGAGCAGGAGCTGCGCACGTTGCGCGAGCGGTTTTCGGCATTGCTGGCGCAGTGAACGAACAGCAGGGCGACGGGAAGAATCAAGTAACCCGAAGCGTGAGCGAGGGGATGCGGCAAACGGCACGTTCCTCGCTTACGCTTCGGGTTACAGTGGGTAAGCCAATTTCTTCCCCTCGGCCAGGCGGCCTTGGCGGCGCGCTGTGATCGCAAGCTTGCGAGCGGCTGTCCCGTTGCAACCGTCGAACTTAGTGGGCGTAGCTGAAGCGGACGAACAGGCCGTCCAGCAGCACGTCATCGGACTGCGGTGCATAGGCCCCTTCGTGGCTTTCATCGGGAAACATCGATCGATCGGCCAGATTGAACCAGTTGGCCATCTCATAGCCGCCGCGAATCTGGACGGGGCCGCGGTTCCAGGCGACGCCCACGGCCGCGTCGATCACGGGGACCGCTTGGCCGTAATCATCCCGGACGTCGACGATTGTATTTCCGCCGGCTTGGTCCGTTTCAAGCAGGTGCGTGGAAAATCTGCCGTACAGGATCGAGCCCGCCGCGTTGCCGAACAAGCTCCAGGATGAATTCAAACGCCAGTGGCTTTCCGCTCCCAGACGCAGCCCGAACCCGGTCATGCTCGTTGCGTTGCGGTAGAGCGCGTTGGTGAAATCGTCGCCGTCATAGGCGACTTGAAAGGTTTGGTCGATATCAGCCCAACGCAAGCCGCCGAAGATCTGCATCGTGACGGGGCAATCCTGAACCAGCGGATACCGTGCTTCCAAGTCGAAGACGTTGTAGGAGAAATCGGCGAAGGCATCTGCCGTGCCCGCTTCTTCCCAAATCGCGGGATGGCTGCGCGTCGCCCACAAGTTGCCGCCCGCCGGTGCGGCCACAAAAGCCGTCCCGTCCGTCTGGAAGTATGTATAGCCCAGGCCCAGTTCCCAGCCTGAAAGAGTACGATATCCCAAATTCATCCGCACGCCGGAGTTGCGATCCATATCCAGGTTGTGAACCGAACCGGATCCGATGGCCTCAGCTTGAGTATTCGTCTCAATGGCGAAATCGGTGCCGCGCTGGCGCAGGTCCCAGTTCACGTAGTCCACCGACACCAGCCAGCCCGGACGGGCAGAAGCCATGCTCTTGTGGTCTCCTTTGCTCGCGGCGGCATGATCGAGGGCGTCCATTCGGCTTCTCAAGTCGGCCAGTTCTGCTTCCAGCGCGGCTGTGCTGGCAAAAGCCGCGGGTAACGCGTCCGCGCCGTTCGGTGCCAATCTGACCGGCTGGCCGCGCACGGGTGAAATCAGTCCCCAGCTGAGGACGAGGGTGAAAACTGCGATTGCTCGAATAGAGACGAGCATGGGCATACTCCGTTTTGCTGAGGGGGTGCGTCCACGGTCAATTCAGTACCGACCCATCATCCAATCATCGAATGCGGGGCTTGGTTGCGGCCAAGAAACTGTCGGCGCTCCTCAAGATCGTTACAATTGCGAAACTTCCCCACGGCATTTCGTCGCATACCATATTTATCAGTCGCCTTTTCCGGGCGTTTTCCGCCGGGTATGATCGTTCGTTTGCAGTCCGATGTCAAAACGGAGGAAACCTCGATGCACCGCGTGGCGCCGCTGTTTCTCATATTGTTTGCTTCCCTGGCGGCGGCTGGCGATTGGCCGGCGTTTCGAGCCGACGCGGCCCGGAGTGGGTATTCGCCCGATGCGCTGCCTGCCGGCCTCGAACTGCGCTGGGTACATCGAGACCAGGCACCCGCTCCGGCTTGGCCGCAATCCGAGCGGATCACCTACGACTTCGCTGCCCAACCGATCATTGTCGGACGGACAGTGATCATTGGCAGCAGTTCGGACGATCGCATCGTGGCCCTGGATTTGGCCAGCGGCCGGGTACGGTGGGATTTCTTCGCCGGAGGCCCGGTGCGATTCGCCCCGGCGGCCTGGCAGGATCGAATCTTTGTGGCCAGCGATGACGGTTATTTGTACTCGCTGGCGCTGGACGACGGCCGCTTGCTGTGGAAGCATCGAGGCGGTCCCGACGCGCGGATGTGTCTGGGCAACGGCCGCATGATCTCGCGGTGGCCCGCGCGCGGCGGTCCCGTGGTCCGGAATGACACCGTGTACTACGCCGCTGGGATCTGGCCCAGCGAAGGGGTTTATCTTCACGCTTTGGATGCCGCCAGCGGCCGCGTGTGCTGGACCAACGACCGCTCTGGTGAAATGTATATGCCGCAACCGCATGGGGGAGCCAATGCGGCCAGCGGTGTGGCGCCGCAAGGCTATTTACTCGCCACCGACGACCAGTTGTTCGTGCCTACCGGCCGAGCCGTGCCGGCTGCATTCCGGCGTAACGACGGCGAACTCGAATATTATCGACTGCAGGACAACGGATCGATGGGCGGGGCGCGGGCCGTGCTCGCCGATCGTTTCGTCATCAACGGGGGCTGCTTTCTGGAGACTGCAACCGGTGGCCTGGCCGCCCGCGGCGGCAGTGGGGTGTTCAGCGTGCTGCCCGACGGCATCCTGCAGTTCACGGGCAGCACGCTGCTGGCATACCGCTGGGCCGATGTGGAAACCCATGATCGCAAAGGCCAGCTAGTGCGTTACCGCGGATTGGACAAATTCTGCGAGGTTCCGCTCGGTGATCAATCCGACCAGGTGCGCCGCGCCGCCGAGGTGGTCGTCAATCTACCGGGGCTGAAGAACCTGTTTCAGACCCAAGTCTTGTTTCGAGAGGCCGACGACTCGATCCCCCGGCAAACTGGGCTCGAACGCGTTTTAGCGCAGAGCCGGCCGGATGTCGAACGGCTCGGCTCCGATGTAGCGCCCTTTCAAGCTGCAGCCTATGAACGCACCAGCGAGGTGATTGCCGCGGCCGGCGAGGCGGTCTGCGGCACCTCGGGGCGTGTGTCCGTCGTCGACTTGGCTGCCCAGCGGGTGCGGTGGTCCCATGCGGTCGAGGGCGATGCCGTGGGGCTGGCTGCGGCCAACGGCTGGCTGTTCGTGGCGACGACCAACGGGGCTCTGTACGCGTTTGCCGAAGCCGCGCCCGGAACTGATTCGGCGACGACGGCGGCGGCGCCCGAAACTCCCTCTGCGGACGTTTTGCCCGCGCGAGCCGCCGAAGAGATTCTGCGCCAGACGGCGATTTCCGCCGGCCTCTGTCTGGACTTGGGCTGTGGCGACGGCCAGCTGGCGTTGGAACTGGCACGGCGGTCGGATCTGCACGTGATCGGCGTCGAAGACGATCCAACCAAGGTGCTGCAGGCTCGGCGCCGCTTGGCCGCAGCCGGCGTCTATGGCAGCCGCGTCACGGTGCACCAAGGCAATCCTCTCGATACCGGCTTTCCGCGGTATTGTGCCGATCTGATCGTATCTTCCCGGCGACTTGTCGAACCGTCGGCCGAACTGAATCAAGCTGAGATCCAACGTCTGCAGCGTCCGTTCGGCGGCGTGATTTGCGTGGGAATGCCGGGGAACTGGGGAGTCGAGCGCCGTGGGGCGTTGGAGAATGCCGGCTCGTGGACGCATCAGAATTCCGACGCGGCCAATACGCTGTGCTCGGCCGATCGTCTGGTTCGCGGGCCGCTGGAGGTTTCCTGGTACCGCGACGGCGTGCTGGAGATCCCCGATCGGCATGCTCAAGGACCCGCTCCGCTGTTCAATCGCGGGTACCTAGTCGTCGCCGGCGTTCACGGCGTGTGTGCCCTGGACGCTTACAACGGCCGCACCCGCTGGGTTTACTCGATTCCCGGCATCCTGGCGGATTGGGACGGGGTGCATCACGATGTGGGCGTGGGCGATACGGGCAGCAACTTCTGTCTCAGCGACGACGCCGTCTTCGTACGGACCGGCGACCGTTGCCTCAAGATCGACTTGGCGACGGGCGAACGAGCCGCTGAATTCCGTACGCCGGTGGACGCCGCCGACGAGAACCGGGATTGGGGCTACGTCGCGCATGCCGATGGCGTACTGTTCGGCTCGGTGCTGAATCGGGCGCATCCTGTCAGTCCGCGATACGCGGGCATCCGGCTGCGCACCGAATCCGTCTCGTTCTTTGCCATGGACGCGGGTACCGGGCAACTGCTGTGGCAGTACCAGCCCATGCATTCCATTCGTAACAACGCCATCGCAGTCGCCGAGGGTCGTGTGTACCTGATCGACCGGCCGCTGGCCTTGGCCGACCGTATCACGGAGCCGCAGCCCAGCGGCAAGCATCGCCCGCCGCTGCGGCCCGGCGAGCATCCCGGCGGCACGCTGCTGGCCCTGGCGGCCCGCAACGGTCAAGAACTTTGGCGAACGGACGACGAGATCTTCGGAACTCAGCTGGCGGTCAGTCCCCATCACGGCGTGCTGCTGATGTACTATCAAGGCGTGAAGCATAACTTTTTCAAGCTTCCCTCAGAGATCGGCGGTCGGATGGCCGCGCTGGCGATCGATACCGGCGCGCGGCTTTGGGACCAGGCGGCACAGTACAAGACGCGGCCGATCATTAACGACGACGTGATCTATGCCGAGGGCGGGGCTTGGAAACTGTTGAGCGGCGAGACGGTGCCCTGGAAATTCGAGCGGTCGTACGGCTGCGGCCAGATCGCCGCGAGCTGCAACCTGATGCTGTTCCGCTCCGCCACGCTGGGCTATTTGGATCTGTCGCGCGACGCCGGCATCGAGAACTTTGGAGGGATGCGACCCAGCTGTTGGTTCAATGCCATCCCCGCCGGCGGCCAAGTTTTGGTGCCGGACGGTTCCGCCAAATGCGCTTGCAGCTATCAGATGCAGGCTTGGTTAGCCTTGCAGCCACCGGAATGACGCGGGGGCGCGCGACCCCAGGCGACGGGAAGAAATAATGTAACCCGAAGCGTGAGCGAGAGGATGGGGCAAACGGCACGTTCCTCGCTGACGCTTCGGGTTACAGTGGGTAAGCCAATTTCTTCCGCTCGTCCCAGTTGTGAGGCGTGAACTCCGATGAACGTTGGGAGAATCAAACAAGGGGGGGCGGATCCCGGCAGCGCCGCTGGCGCGTTTGTCGCGAAGTTGCGAGCGTGGGCACTGGCGGAATTGCTTTCCTTTGCTATTGTCGCGGCCGCGGCGACCTGGCCGTTGGTCCGGCACGTCGACACGCATTTGCCGTTGGGGACAGAACCGGCGGCCACGGTGCCGCTGTTCACCGCTTGGACGGTGTGGTGGAATGCCGACCGCGCCGCGCAGGGATATCGAGATTATTGGGATGCCCCGATTTTCGCGCCGACGTCCGGGGCGTTCGCTTTTTCCGAACCGATGCCTAGCACCGCAGTTGTCGCACCGCTGGTTTGGCTCGCCGGAAACCCCATCCTCGCTCACAACTGCTTTCTCCTGGCGGCCCTGACCTTGAATGGCTGGACAACGTTCCAGCTGTTGCGTTCCCTGCGGATGCGGTGGCTGGTCTGTCTGCTAGGTGGCGGCTCGGTGGAAATGCTGCCGCTGGTCCACAGCGAACTGGGCGTGCTGCAAATGGTCCCGCTATGCGGGACCGTCTGGACAATTCACGCGCTGTACCTGTTCGGTCAACGCCCCGGGTTGAGACGAGCGCTGATGTTGGCGGCGGCCTTTGCCGCGACCTATTTGACCTGCGCATATTACGGATTGTTCCTCAGTCTCTTGTTGCTGCCCGCTGCCCCATGGCTGTTGGCCACGCATCTGCGGCGGGTCCGAACATGGTATCTGTTGGCGGGCAGCGCGGGCGTCACGCTGCTGCTGGTTGCGCCAGTGATCGCCGCTCAGATGCGGGTCATTCGGACGCACGATTTGCGACGAGATCCGGATTGGGTCACGCGACTGGCGGCCGCGCCGCGGGACTATGCGGTGACGCCTTGGCCTCCGCTATTCGAGCCGGATTTCGCCGCCGCGCGGCGGGCGCAAAGTTATTTTCGGCTCAATCCGGGCTGGTGGAAGATCGGCTTGGCCGCGCTGGGCATTGGGGCCGGACTGTGGTGGCGGCGACATCGTCGCTGGACGGCCTTTTGCTTGACGTTGCTAGGCGCGGCTTTCGTGCTGTCGTTGGGCCCGCGGTTAGCGTGGGGCGGATGGTCGCCCTACGTACTGCTGATGGAGTGGTATCCCGGAATGGCGCAAGCCAGAAACGCCTATCGGTTCGCGGTCTTCTTTCAGTTGGCCGTAGCGCTGTTGGCTGCCGTGGGGTTGCAGTTCGTGTGCGGGCAGGTGTGCGGAAGCAGGCGGCATTCGCGCAGTCTGATCTCTCCGAGATCCGGATTGCCTTCTCTATTCACCTGGTTGCGCAGATCCAGATCATCTCGTCTGCGGTGGGCGTTCGTCGCTGGGATTGGCCTGTTGGCGGCGGCGGAAGTGCATCCCCCGGCTCAGAACTTGTTCGCCGTGCCGCTGGGCGACGCCCAGCGCGGCTGGATCGCGTGGCTGCAGACCCAGACGCCGGCCGACAGCGTGATCGCTTGCATTCCGTTTCCCCAGGGGAGCGGCGTCAAGGATTACGAACAGACCGCGCTGTGGATGCTTTGGGGAACACGCCACCAGCGGCGGATGGTCAACGGATACTCGGGATTTTTCCCGAAATCGTTCTTGGAGACCAAAGCCGCGTTGCAGAAGTTTCCGGACGCTGCCAGCGTCCAACGGCTGCGGGACATCGGCGCCACGTATTGCGTCGTCCGGCGAGCGGCGCGAGCGACGGAGATGGCGGAGGCGCCGGAATTCGAGTTAGTTTTCGAGGACGAACAGACCTGGGTGGATGTCTACCGCCTTCGGCCGTGAGGGGGAACGCTGCGTGATCGCCAAGGTTGGCTCCCGTCGCCACACCGTCCGCGCCTCAACACTTCAGTGTCGCTCCGGGGATGGCGGCCTCGCGGGCTCGCTGCACGGGCGACTGCGAATCAGACCTGACGTCCGTCGGCGCCAAACGCAAACGCAGTTTGTTGGTCGTCATCCGCGCCAAGGGCGGTTCGCGTTTGATCGCGACGGTGCTCGCTGGGAGGCTGGCGGCCGACGTTTCGGCTTCGGCTGCAGCCAATTCGATCTGATCCCGGGCCGCGACCTCGCTGCGGACGATCCGTACGTCCCCGGGTGCTTCAATCCCAACTCGCACTGTGTTACCTTGGACTCTCACGATGGTAACCGTAACGTTGTCGCCGATGTGAATTTTCTCTTGATTTTTTCTGGTAAGGACGAGCATGGCACACTCCGTTGTTTCCTGGTATTGCGTTTTGATGATCCCTGTCGTGTCAAGATCAAAGCAGACGGTGTGCCAAACCCTGAAATGCATGCAGTGAATTTTCGCAACTCGTTATTTCGCAAGAGCTTATGTGGAACAATGAAGTCCGGTGCCGCGATTTTTACCGCCCGAGCCGCTGAAATTTCTTCAAACTTAACCACAGTTCTTTTCAAAAAATGCCGCTCAACCATCATTTTCTCGGTTTTTCCCAATCGGCGCTGTCTTCGGCGGGAGAGTACCTGGTCCAGCGGTATCGGTGTGATTCCTTGGCCGATATGACCAGCGCGATCGTCGTCTTGCCTGGGCGGCGAGCGGCTCGGAGACTGCTGGAGATTCTGGTCGAATTCAGCCAACAACGAGGGCTGCTGCTGTCCCCGCCGACGCTGGAAACGGTAGGCCAGTTGCCCGAGCACCTATATGAGGCCAAACGGCCTTTTGCCAGCGATTTGACGCAACAGCTGGCTTGGGCAAGTGTCTTGCGCAATGCAGACGGCAGACATCTGCTCCGCATCGTTGCGGCCCCGACTGCTCCGGACGAAGTAGTCGGCTGGCTAGACTTGGCTCAGTCCGTCGGCCAGCTCCACACGGAACTAGCGGCGGACGTGCTGGATTTTCGCGACGTCGCTCAACGCGGGCGCGAGTTGGAGTCGTTTGGCGAGGGCGAGCGATGGGCCGCGCTGCGCCGGTTGCAGGAGGAGTATCTGAGAGCTTTGGACGCGCTGCAGTTGTGGGACGTCCAAACCGCGCGCTTGGTCGCGATCGAACGGCGGGAATGCCGAACCGATCGAGACATCATCGTGCTCGGTGCGGTCGACATGCCGCGGACGTTGCGGCAGATGCTGGAGCAAATCGCCGAGCGGGTCACGGTACTGGTCCATGCGCCGCCGGAGTGGGGCGACCGATTTGATGACGACGGCTGCCTGGTGCCGGATGCATGGGCGACGGTCTCAATCCCGTTGGATGTCGATTCGGTCCGTCTGGTCGATGGCCCGGTCGAAGTCGCCGACATGGCGGCGCGGTGCCTGGCTGGCTTCGGCGGCCGCTATCGGGCGGACGAAATTACGATCGGTTTGGCGGACGAGAAGATCGCGTCTCACGTCTCGCGCCGGCTGCACGAATGCGGGATCGCTGCCCGGCCGGCGGTGGGCACGGCCAGTTCGCAGACCGCGCCGTACCGGCTGCTGGCGGCGATCGAGGCGTATCTACGGAGCAGGCGATATGCAGAGTTCGCCGCACTGGTGCGTCATCCGGACGTATCCGTATGGATCGGCAAAGGCGCGGTCGCCGCCGACTGGCTGGAACGTCTGGACGAATACTTCAGCCGGCATTTGCAGGCACGGCTCAGCGGAGACTGGCTCGGCGGCGATGCCCACGCTCGGTCCGTGCGACAGGTCTACGACCGGGCGGAGATTCTGCTGCAACATTTTGAGGGATCGGTTCGTCCCTGGCCGGCCTGGAACGAAGCCGTGCGAAAGCTGCTGTTGGACGTATACGGTGGTCGAGTCTGGAATCGAGAGTGCGAACCGGATCGCGTCTACTTGGATGTGTTTAAGCAGATTCACGAGGCGTGTGCAGCCGCCGAAGCGGTTCCGCCGATGCTGGTTCCCACGGTCGACGCGGCGACGGCGATCCAGTTGACCCTCCGCCAGCTTCGGACGGCCAGCGTCTCGTCACGGTTCGATCCCGAGGCGATCGAACTGGTCGGCTGGCTGGAATTGCCGCTGGACGACGCTCCGGCGCTGGTCGTGTGCAGCTTCAGCGAAGGGTTCGTGCCGTCGTCGGTCAATGCCGACGCCTTTCTGCCCAATGCGCTGCGCAGCCGCCTGGGTCTGCAGGACAACGCCCGCCGTTACGCGCGCGATGCTTATGCGCTGAGCGTCCTGGCGGCCAGCCGTCAACGCCTGGACCTGATTGTGGCTCGTCACGACACCCAGGGCGACCCGCTGTCGCCCAGCCGCTTGTTGTTCGCCACCGAGCGGGACCAGATCGCGCGGCGGGCGCGGCGGTTCTTTGCGCCGCCCCCATCCCAGGGCGACTTGCCGCCGCTGGCCGGCGGTTCGATGCCGGGCGGAAGGGACTCCGGTTTCGTCGTGCCGCGGCCGGAGACGCCGGACGAAAAGATCCGCGAGTTGCCGGTGACGGCGTTTCGGGACTACTTGGCCTGTCCCTATCGTTTCTATCTGCGGCGGATCCTGAAGCTGCAGTCCAGCGACGATGCGGCCGAAGAGCTGGATGGCGGCTTGTTCGGTTCGCTGATCCACGAGGTATTGCGCCAGTTCGGCCTGGGTTCATGCCGGGACTCCACGGACCCGGAGGAGATTCGCCGACAATTACGAGAATTGCTGCAACGCAATGCGAACGCCCAGTTCGGCCGGTACCCGCTGGCGTCGGTCAAGGTCCAATTGGAACAGCTTCGATTGCGGCTGGACGGATTTGCAGACAAGCAAGCCGAACGGGTCGCGGCCGGTTGGAGCATTGAGAGTATCGAAGGCGAGCAGCGGGAACATACCGACGCCGTCTTGAACGTGGGCGACGATCAGATCGTCTTGCGCGGGCGGATCGATCGCATCGACATTCATCGCGAGACGGGGCGGCGGGCGATCTTGGATTACAAGTCGTCCGATTCGCCTCGGTCGCCGGAAAAGGCCCATCAGCGGGGCGAGCGATGGATCGACCTGCAGCTGCCGCTGTATCGGCACCTGGCGCGCAGCCTGGGGATTACCGGTCCGGTGGAACTGGGCTACGTGCTCCTGCCCAAGGACGTCGACAAAATCGAGTTCTGCATGGCGGAATGGACGGAGGACCAGTTGGAGGCCGCCGACGAGGTCGCTCGCGACGTGGTCAGCAATATCTGGAAAGGGCTCTTCTGGCCGCCGACCGAGCCGGCCCCGGATTTCTCCGAGGAATTCGCGTCGATCTGCCAAGACGGCGTGTTCGAGCGGAAATTGGCACCTTAAGGCCCAGGGGTCGGGCGTTCAAAATTCAATTTTGGCCGCGCATAATTGTTCCTCAGCGTTTAGGTTTTCCGG
>Ga0351864_10074_pt1 | contig 15894 bp, 8 predicted proteins | sample TotcelHFGM3001L9_FD_206758 | JGI IMG/M metagenome (GOLD analysis project Ga0351864, IMG submission 206758) | Enriched cells from coal bed in the Powder River Basin, Montana, United States - Total cells FGM rep2 HSBNCT.FGM.300.1.L9 ... | reverse complement strand
GTGCGGAGGCCCCCGGCTTCACGCCGGGGGAGCCGTCACCTTCGCGCCTAGGCACGAAGGTGAGGGACCGCCGCGGTAAACGCGGCGGCCTCGCCGGAGGCCCCCGGCTTGACGCCGGGGGAGCTGTCACCTTCGCGCCTACAACACCGCCATCCCCAACGTTGTACTGGCTGAACGTGTTCTGCAGGTGGGCCAGCAGTTCGCCCCGGCGACGCACGAAGTAGCAGCGGCGGCGGAGCAAGTCGCGTGTGGCACGCATTTCCTTGGGGTAGGCGTACGCCAGCGGAAACATCCCGCCCCGCAGCATGCGGGCGATCTTCTCCGAGTCGATCTTATCGTTCTTGGTCTTGCCCCCGTGAATGGCCCGCATGTACAACGCGTGGCCCAGCACGAAGGGGATCTTCTCCTGGCGGCAGTAGTCCGCCAGCCAATACCAGCTGAAGGTGCACTCGGCACCCAAGACGACGTCCGGAAGATAGGGGCCCAACGCCCGTTTCAAGCTCTCCGGCTCGGTCTTCAGGTTGCGGTGCAGGACGATCTCGCCCTCCGGATTGACCACGCACAGGTACATCATCCTTGTGTGCAAGTCGAGCCCGGCGTAAAATGCGTGTTGTCCTTGGTACAGTCTCATCGTGGTTCTCCTGAGCTGGGAACAGGGGCGTACGACCCGGGCCGGAGCCGACCTCCGGCCCACCCGCCGGACGCTTCCATCTAGCTTAATTCGCGCCGTGCGAATGCCTCCCAGACTTGGGAGACCATGATGAGTATCAATCCCATTTACTTTATGACGAATCAACCTATCCCCCACTTCACGCCCAACGACGTCACCGCCGCCTACGGACTCCGCTTTCACTTCGGCTGGCATGCACACCGCCGCCAACCGTTATTTGGCGAACCACGCCTACGTTCCGTGCTCCAAGATTCGTTCCAGCGCGTAACGGACGCACACGGCTTCCATGTACTGGAAATGGAATTGGAGCCAACCGCGCTGCGTGCCGTGTTAAGCTTGACCCCGCCCACGGTTCCCTCCGCCGTCACGCGACTGATCAAAGGAAATCTGGCCGCGGATGCGCGGCGTCTGACAGGCACTCACAACTTGTGGTCTCGCGGTTGGTTCCTTCGCAGTTTGGGGGAAGTAACCAACGAGACCGTTCGCAACTATGTTTCGAGCCAGTTCGAGCATCATCGGGCCATCCCCGTGGGAGCGCCGGAGATTGTCGAGAAAGCGAAATACCACAACCCGGCGGACCCGGGCGAGTTGCGCAAGTTGAATCACGTGGTCTTCGAGTACAACATGCACCTCGTATTCACGATCCGGCGGCGGTGCGATTTCCTTGACCCATACGTTGCGGAAACGCTGATTGCGTACTGGCGGCTAGTCTGCGAAAGGAGGGACTGGCGCCTTTGGGATGTGGAGGTCGTGGGTGACCACGCGCACCTGTTCGTCGGCGTTCTGCCGACGAATGGTGCAGAGGACGTGGCGTTGACTTTGATGAACAACAGTGCGTATTTCTTGGAACAGCGACATGCGGCAGTATTGGCGCAGTTGCACCTGGACGGAGTCTGGCAGGGCGGGTTTTACGCCGGCAGCGTCGGTTCTGCCACCACGTCGCAGCTCAAGAGCTACCTCCAACGTCGGGCGATGGAAGCGGAGGAAGAATGAGGCATCCGGCTTGACGCCGGGCGAGCCGTCACCTTCCCGCCTAGGCATGAAGGTGAACGACCGCCGCGGTAAACGCGGCGGCCTCGTGCGGAGGCCCCCGGCTTGACGCCGGGGGAGCCGTCACCTTCGCGCCTAGGCATGAAGGTGAACCTCCCCCGCGGTAAACGCGGCGGCCTCGTGCGGAGGCCCCCGGCTTCACGCCGGGGGAGCCGTCACCTTCGCACCTAGGCATGAAGGTGAACGACCGCCGCGGTAAACGCGGCGGCCTCGTGCGGAGGCCCCCGGCTTCACGCCGGGGGAGCTGTCACCTTCGCACCTAGGCACGAAGGTGAACGACCGCCGCGGTAAACGCGGCGGCCTCGCGGTGAGGCCCCCGGCTTTACGCCGGGGGAGCCGTCACCGTCACGCCTAGGCATGAAGGTGAACGACCGCCGCGGTAAACGCTGCGGCCTCGTGCGGAGGCCCCCGGCTTCACGCCGGGGGAGCTGTCACCTTCACGCCTAGGCATGAAGGTGAACGACCGCCGCGGTAAACGCGGCGGCCTCGTGCGGAGGCCCCCGGCTTCACGCCGGGGGAGCTGTCACCTTCACGCCTAGGCGTCACCTTCGCACCTAGACACGGCGGCCCGCGTACAGAACAATGGTCCCATATCCAATTTCCTTAGAAATCACCGTCGCCCATGGCATTTGACCAAACCATCCGCAATCGGCTGCAGCGTTTTGTCAGCGACGCGCGCACACTGCTGACGGAAGAATTCACCCGTCAGCTGCAGCACCAGTACGGGCTCGATCCGACCACGGGCGAAGTGACCGATTTGGCGAAGATCACGGCCCACCTGACCGAAGAGCAGCGGGAGACGGCTCGGCGGTTGCGGGAGACGCTGGACCATTACTTGGCCGGCAGTCCGTCCGGCGGCAAGCAAGAGGGGCTGGACCGCATCGTTCGCGAGCAGGCGTTTACCGTGCTGAACCGACTCTGCGCCCTGCAGATGGCCGAGGCCCGCGGGCTGCTGATCGAATCCATCGCCAGGGGCTACAACTCGAAAGGCTTCCAGTTGTACGCCCGGCTAGCCGGATCCGCGTTGGACGAAACGGGCGATGCCTACCGCGGTTACCACCGCCTGACCGACCAGACGCTGTACACTTGCGTCAACGATTTCGTCGAGCCAAAGCTGAAGCAGGTCGCGAGCGAGATCCAGAGATTCCAGACGACAGAGGGCAAGGGGCGGAAGGCGGAGAAGGAATACGAGGAACTGACGCAACTGGAACTGGAGCTGAAGGACTTCCGTGACGAGCTGTTGCGGCTGGCGAAGTTCTGGAAACCGAATCTGAACGACGGCGTGCAGATCACGGCCGCGCCGCTGTGGAAACTGTTCCAGTATCGCCCCTGGCAGAAGAAGCTGAAAGAGACGTGGGAGTCGCTGGAAGCGGGCGAGTACGACTGGGCGCACCTGGCCTACAGTAGTATCTGGCCCGACCGCGTCCGGGAGAAGTGCAGGACCGACAAATCGTTGGCCATCGCCCACGGACTGGAAGAACTGTATCAGGAACCGGAGAAGCCGGGGAAGAAAAAGCGGGGGAAGAAGAAGGCGGGGGCGTGAGGCCGCCGGCTTGATCCCACTTCGATTCCAGGGAACGAATCGCATGAAGAAGAAAGAACTGCAACAACTGGTCGCCCTGGGCGAGGACAGCGGCCGGGAGTTCAAGGAAGATATCCATAATCCGGATTCGCTCGCGGCAGAGTTGGTCGCCTTCTCGAACAGCAGCGGCGGATTGCTGCTGATCGGCGTGACGGACGACGGCGCAATCGCCGGTCTGGCACCGGCGGACGTGCGCCGCGTGAATCAGATGATCGGCAACGCGGCGTCCCAGCACATCCGCAGCCCCATCTCGCCCCAGACGGAAAACGTCTCCGTCGGATCAGGCCGCGTGGTCATCGTCGTCCGGGTGCCCGAGGGGATCGACAAGCCGTACTTCGACCGTCAGGGGGTGGTCTGGCTCAAGGCCGGATCGGACAAGCGGCGGGTGCAGTCGAAGGAGGAATTGCGCCGCTTGTTCCAAGAGGTCGATCTGCTCCACGCGGACGAGGTGCCAACCACCGTGGGACTGAAAGGCCTGGATCACATTCGCCTGCGGGATTTCCTCGCCGAGTCATACCAGCAGGAGCTGCCAACTGACGATGCGGCCATTGCGCAGTTGCTGGAAAACATGAATCTCGCCAACAGCGGCAAACTGAATCTCGCCGGGTTGCTGCTGTTCGGCCGGCAGCCGCAAGTCGCGAAGCCGACGTTTGTGGTCAAGGCCGTGCGCTATCCGGGGACGGAGATCTCGTCTCATCAATACCTGGACAGCGAGGATTTCGCCGGTGCCTTGCGGGAAATGTTCGATGGTGCGCTGAGCTTCGTGCTGCGCAACCTTCCCAAGGTGCAGGGGACGCGGAGCGTGAATGAGCCGGGGCGTCCGCTGGTCCCCGCCATCGTTTTTGAAGAACTGCTGGTCAACGCCCTGATCCACCGCGACTACTTCATCGAGTCACCCGTGCGGCTGTTCATGTTCGACGACCGCGTCGAAATTATCAGTCCTGGCAGCCTGCCCAACCACCTGACCGTCGAGAAAATCCTGGCCGGCAACTCGGTCATCCGCAATCCAATCCTGACCTCGTTCGCGTCCAAGGGCCTGCTGCCCTACCGCGGATTGGGGACGGGCGTACGGCGTGCGCTGGCGGAATGGCCCGCGATCCAGTTCACGGATGACCGCGACGCAAATACGTTCTTGGCCGTAGTCCGCTTGGAAAAGGTTCAAAATGAACCTATAAAGAACCTACAAACCGGGGGAAATGAACCTATAACTGGTCCATTGGACGAAAGCAAGGTGCATCGATCGCCCGACGGTGAACCTTTAAGGCCAATCGAGGTCCAGTTGCTGAATGCCCTATTGGGCCACCCGGAGTGGTCCTACGACGAGCTGGGCCAGCAGATTGGGATCGGCCGTTCGACGGTCATGCGCCATATTCAGGCCCTGAAACGGCGGGGACTGCTGCGGCGCGTGGGCGCCAAGAAGACGGGCCACTGGGAAGTTCACTTGGGCTGACGGGGACACGATGAGCATCAAAGACTTCATCCAGAACGAGATTCTGCTGCCGCGGCTGAAGAAAAGCGGCGTGTTGGTCGTCTACGATCCGCAGCGGCGGTATCGGGAATTGTGCCTGCAACTGGCGGCCGAGAATCAGCGTGTCGTTGACGCCACGGACAGCAGCATCGAGAGCCGCGAGCAGGCCATCGCCACGCTGCAGGCACTGGGCGAACCGAACTCGACACTGGAAGCCCTGCTGGTGTACGTGCCGGCGCCGCGACCGCTGAGCAGCGAGAATTCGAACAGGCTGTCAACGACTATCTGGACGTCAGCGGCCGGATGAAAGACGTGATCCAACAAGCGCAGACGGCCTACCGAAAACTCACCAGCCAGGTGCAGGAGTTGTTCATCAAGCACTTGGAGACGGCAGGCTGGCCTCCGGTCGGCAGGCTCTCCAATGCGAACGTGTTCGACCGCCTGGTTAGCCCAAAACTCCAGGAAAGCGGCCGGCGGGTGGCGTTCGTATTGGTCGACGCGCTCCGCTACGAACTGGGCGTCGCCCTTGGTAAGCAACTGGCCGAGGATGGTCAAGTGGAAACGCACCCGGCGTTCACTCAACTGCCCAGCGTGACCACCGTCGGCATGGCCAGCTTGCTGCCCGGAGCCGGGCACGGACTGAAGCTGGTTAACCGTGACGGAGAGGCGGTGCCGGCGTTGGACGAGCTGCTCCTGGCCAATGTCACGCAGCGCATGGAATTGCTCCGCAAGCGGTATGGCCAACGATTCGCAGAGACGACCTTGCCGCACTTCACGAAAGGCAGGTTCAAGCCGGAGGATTCCGTGGAGTTGCTGGTGCTTCGCAGCACGACCATCGATAGCCATCTGGAATCCACGCCGGAGACCACGCTCGGGGTCGTGTACGATACCCTGAAGCGAATCCGGATGGCGATTCACAAGCTGGCGGCGTTGGGATTCCACGAGGTGGTGATTGCTTCGGACCACGGGTTCTTCTTGAACACCCAGGCAGAGGCCGGCGATGTAGCATCGAAGCCGACCGGACATTGGGTCAATTTCCACGATCGTTGCCTGGTTGGCTCCGGCGCCGGAAACGTATCCAATTTCGTCCTGCCCGTCGAGCGATTGGGAGTGCGGGGCGATTTCGCCCAGGTTGCCGGTCCGCGAGCCTTGGTCGCCTACGCCGCCGGGCACACCTATTTCCACGGCGGCGCATCCCTGCAAGAGACGGTCGTCCCGGTGATCACGGTACGGCTGGGAGCCCGTCCGGCAAAGGAGCCCAAACAACTCGAAGTCACACTCAGTTACAAGCGGGGCGCGAAACGGATCACGACGCTCTTGCCAGTTATTGACGTGGCCGTGCGCAGCGCGGACCTTTTCTCCGGCGGAGCCGAGTTGGAGTTCCTGCTGGAGGCGCACGACAAGAAGGGCCAAGTGGTCGGTGAGGCCAAGGCCGGTGGCCCCGTCAACCCGGCGACACGGACCCTCACGTTACGGTCCGGCGAGACGGCGCAGGTCACATTGAAAATGGAAATGGACTTTGAAGGCAAATTCACCGTCAAAGCCTTGGACCCGGTGACCCTGTCGACCTACCACAAGCTGGACCTGGAGACCGACTATACGGTGTAGCACGCGGGACGAGGCCGCCGAGTTGATCTTGGTGGCACGACCACGACCAGAGGCCACCGAGTTCATCTCGGTGGAGCATCACCTTCGACCAAGCCAGGACGCGCAGCCGCCTTTCCCCGCCGCCTCCGGCGGCGGGAGAGGGGGTAATTGTGGCGGAGGTCGTCCTGGGCCGAAGGTGACGTATCCCCCGGCGTGAAGCCGGGGGCCTCGTCATCGGAGAATGTGACCGTTGCGCAGAGGGCGAAAAACACATGGATTCCTTAGACCGAAAACTACTCGAACACTTCGACGGCAAGGCCGTCCGCAAGGACCTCCTGCATCGGATCAAGACGGGGACCAATGTACCGACTTTCGTCCTCGAGTTCCTGCTGGCCAGGTATTGCGCCACCGAAGAGGCGGCAGAGATTCAGGCGGGAATTGAAGCCGTGCTGGCCACCCTGCAGGACAACTACGTGCGTCCCGACGAGGCCAATGCCGCGCAATCCAAGGTAGCCACCAAAGGCAAGCACCGGTTCATCGACAAGATCCACGTCAATTACGTGGAGCGGGAGAAACGCCACTGGGCAGCCCTGGAGAACTTCAACTCGTAGCGGATCGCCATCGCCGAAAAGTTCTACCGGGACAACAACCGTTTGCTGGAAGGCGGCATCTGGGCCGAAACCACCATCGGGTACAACCAGGTCGAGGAGGACGACTATGCATTTTACATCGAAGACCTGCGACCCATCCAACTCAGCAGGTTCGACTTCGAGCGGTATGCCGAAGGCCGCCGTGCGTTCAGCCGTGACGAATGGATGGATGTGGTGCTCCGGTCAATCGGACTGGAGCCCTCGAAGCTGTCCAGGCGTCGCAAGTTCCACTTCATCGCTCGCTTGGTTCCGTTGGTCGAAGCCAACTTCAACTTCATCGAACTAGGCCCTCGAGGCACCGGGAAGTCGTATTTTTTCAGCGAGTTCTCGCCCTACGCCACGTTGCTCAGCGGCGGTCAGGCCACCAAGGCCACCCTGTTCTATAACAACGCCCGCAAACGCATCGGCGTGGTCGGCTTCTGGGACGCCGTCGCGTTTGACGAGGTCGCCGGGATCAAAATCCGGGATCCGGACGCGATCCAGATCATGAAGGACTACATGGCCAACGGCCGTTTCTCGCGAGGCGTCGAGGTGATCGCGGATGCCAGCATGGTTTTCGTCGGCAACATCGACCACTCCATCGAGCAGTTGGTTCACTCGGCCCAGCACGACCTGTTCATGACGCTGCCCAAGGAATTCGACCTGGCCGTCATGGACCGGCTGGCCTGCTACTTGCCCGGCTGGGAGATGCCGAAGACTGGCAGCGAGTTCCTGACGGTAAATTACGGCTTCATCACCGACTATCTGGCCGAAGCCTTCCACTACCAAATGGCACACACCAACCGGTACGAAGAGGTGACGAAGCGGATTCGCCTGGGCTCGTCCGTCGAGGGCCGCGACGAAAAGGGCATCAAGAAAACCGTCTGCGGCCTGTTGAAGATCCTGCACCCTGACGGCCCGCCGGCGCCTGCTGAATTCGACGACTACGTGGCCTACGCCGTCGAATGTCGGCGGCGAGTCAAAGAACAGATGAACAAACGCAAGCCGGACGACGAGTTCGCGAATATCGGCTTGTCGTACTTCACGGCCAACGGCCAGGAAGTGGTCGTCTACTGCCCGGAGTCCAAGGACGCCGAGGCCACCCAGCAGCCCGTCCGCCAGCCGCTCGCCGCGCCGGCCGAATCAGCAGCGGCCCCCAGCACGGCGGCGAAGCCATCGAGGCGATTGGCTGAATCGTCGGCGATTGCCACCGACCGCGAAACGCCGCCGTCCCAACCGCCGGACCTTCTTCCGGACGCCGAGCCGAAGGAACAACACTTCACCATCCTCTACGGCGACACCGGCCGGAGCTACGAATCGATCATCGGCCCGTACCTTATGGGTGCCAAGGAAGTCATCGTCGAGGACCCCTACATCCGCCTGACGCACCAGGTCCAGAACTTCGTGCGATTCTGCGAAACGGTCGTCAAGTTGTCGGCCGTCAAGCGAATCCGCTTGGTCACCGGCTACGACGACGAAACCCAACTCGCAGAAACCAAGACCCGGCTAGACGAACTGGCCCAGAGCCTGCTAGAAATGGACATCGTCCTGGACGTGAAACTGAACCGCGCCCTGCACGACCGCGAGATCCGCCTCGACAACGGCTGGATCATCAAAATCGGCCGCGGCCTCGATTTCTACCAGAAACCCGCCGGATGGTTTGAGCTTGGCGCAAACGACCTGTCGCTGCGAAGATGTCTGGAAACCAAGGTGGACATCTTCAAAACGATGCAGGTGCCGACATGAGGATCGTTGCCATCGATCATCGGAAATTCGATTTTGGGGATGTGCTGCCGCCCCTGCACATTCGCTCGCTTAAGCGAATCGTATTGCTGGCAGGGCCAAATGGGTCTGGAAAGACACGTCTTCTCAAGAGGATCGAAGGCCTCAATGATTTAATGATCGAGGAGCAGGGCAACTGGAAGTGGGCACCTGCTTTTGTCAAGGACAAATCTGGACTGCTATACAGCCGTACGTCTGTCGCTCGAATTAAGTATTATCCCTTTCCCAACAGCTCATTTCACGAAACAGTATCCCAGAGAGCCGTCGGCGACTTGGTTCTTGGGACCGGTGAATCAGGCATCCGAGGGCTGTATCCGATGGATCAGACCATGCGAGGTTCTTTTCTCTGCGCCGCCTGACGCATACGGATTCGCCGCTACCGCGATTGGGCGAACGGGTCGTCGTACTTTGACCAGGCGTCGTTCACGTGGGCCGCCAGATCGTCGAGGATCGAAGCGATGTCGTCGGCCAACGCGTCGCCGTCAAATACCGACGCGGCGTTGGGGGCGACCGGCTCGGGCTGCGGTGCCGCCTTGGTCCGCCCCGCGTTCTGCTCGGGAACCGGCTGAGCCGTATTCCACGCGGTTTCGCCGACGGCCCCACGCGGTTGCGGTTGCGCAACAGCTGCTGGTGCGACGTGCGGCAGCGCGGCATACTGCGGCGGGTGGTCGAGTTCCGAAATGTCACCCGTGGCTGGTATGGGATCCTGGTTCACCGCCGCTGATTCGCCCTCTCCGGCAGCGAGGTCCAAACGCCTGTTGATGTGGTTGATCACCGCCACGATATCGAGCGGGGTGTGCCAGGTGTCGCCGTTCACGTCCAAGAACGCTGTCGGCGGACTGGGCGGCGGGTACGGCAAAGGCCGGGCTCCGCCGAGGTTGTAGGCGACGATCGCAACCAAGACATCCAGCGGCGTTACGATTCCGTCGGCATTGACATCCCAGCGCAGATCGGCGTTTTGCCAAGGATTGTTTCCCCTCACGGTGATGATCAGGTGCTCTTCCCACTGCAAACCAAAGGCTTCGATGACGGTCAGCGTCAACGGGACGCTGGGTTCTGCGTTGTGGTTCAAAAACAGTCCCGATTTCAGCCGCAACTCGCCGGCGACGATCTCGAACCGCGGATCGGAGACTTGGATGAAATGGATGTCGCCCGGGTCCGGGTCGACGATACTGATCGTGGCCACCGAGGCGCCGGGGACGTTCTCCAGGACGCTCAAGCTGCTGGGCGTCAGGACCAAAGCCCCCGCGTCCGGCACCGGTTGGACGGTGATCGTAAACGCGTATTCCGCGCTGGCATCCTGCCCGCCGTGCTCGATGCCGCCGTCATCGACCAGTCGCAGGCGGATCGTGGCCGTTCCGGCGGCGTCGGGGGCCGAGGTGAACGTCAGATCGCCCGTGACGGGATCCACCTGCGGCGGCTCGGCGAACAGGCTCGGGTTGGAATTGCCGGTGATCTCGAAAGCGGGCGATTGCTGCGCTTCGTTCGGCGGCCCGACCGTGATGTTGCCAGCCCATCCGGCCACGACTTGCGGGCCGGCGTCCTCGAGCACAACCTGGTTCTTGCCGGGGCTGAACGAGGGTGCGTCGTTCACCGGCAGGACGGTGAGCGTGATCGTGTGCGAGGCGCTGACGTCCTGGCCGCCGTCGACCGTCCCGCCATCGTCCCGCAACCGCACGGTGAGCGTGGCCGAGCCGTTGGCGTCGGGCGCCGGGGTGTAGCGGAGATCGCCCGTTGCCGGATCGATCTGCGGCAACAGGCTAAACAGCCCCGGATTCGTATTACCGGTGACCTCGAACGACAGCCCTTGTCCGGCTTCGTCGGCCGGGCCGGCGCTGATGCCGCTGGCCCAGGCTGAGACGACCTGCGGTCCAGCATCCTCCAAGACCGTCTGGTGGCCGCCGGGGGTGAAGACGGGCGGATCATTGACCGATGTGACGGTGAGGGTCACCGTGTGAACTTGGCTGATGTCCAGCCCGCCATGCAACGTGCCGCCGTTGTCTCGCAAGGCCAGCGTGATGACGGCCGAACCGTGCGAGTTCGGCGCTGGAGTATAAATCAAACTGCCCGTCGGACGGCTTACCGTGGGAGCGGCGGCAAAGAGTGCAGGGTTCGTGTTGCTCAAGATATGGAACGTCAGCGTCTGACTCGACTCGTTGCTGGGGCCGCCACTGATGGCCGTCGCCCATCCTGCCACGGTCTGCGGGCCGGCGTCTTCCCGAACTGTCTGGTCGCCGCCGGCAAGGAAGCTGGGCGCGTCGTTCACGGCCGTGACGGTGATGGTGACCGTCACCGGTGCACTGACCTCGATCCCTCCGTGGTCTGTTCCGCCGTGGTCGCGCAGTCGAATTGTCAGAACCGCCGAACCGTTGGCGTTCGGTGCGGGGATGTAGGTCAGATCGCCTGTGTCCGCGTCCACCCGGGGAGCCTGGGCGAACAGTCCGGGGTTCGTATTGCCGACGACCTCGAACGACAGGCCCTGCTCCGCTTCGTCGATTGGACCGGCGGTCATGCCATGGGCCCAGCCGCTGACGGTCTGGGCGGCGGAGTCTTCCAGCACCGTCTGGTGTGCGCCCGGCGCGAAGCTGGGCGCGTCATTCACGGGCGCGACGGTGATCGTGACCGTCGCCGGCGCGCTGACGTCGATGCCGCCGTGATCCATCCTGCCGTCGTCCCGTAGTTCAACGACCAGCACCGCCGAACCGTTGGCGGTGGGCGCGGGGGTATAGGTCAGATTGCCCGTCGCTGGATCGACCGTCGGCGCCGCGGAGAACAGCGCTGGATTCGTGTTACCGGTCAGTAGGAAGGTCAAGACCTGGTTCGCTTCGTTTTCCGGTCCCGCCGTCATGCCGCTGGCCCAGCCCATGACGGTTTGGGGGCCGGCGTCTTCCAGGACGGCCTGGTCGCCGCCGGGCACAAAGCCGGGGGCGTCGTTGACCGGCGCGACGGTGATCGTGACGGTCTGTACTGGGCTGACATCCTGGCCGCCGTCCAGCGTCCCGCCGTTGTCCCGCAGGACGATCGTGAGCACCGCCGAACCGTTGGCGTCCGCGTTCGGGGTGAAGCTCAAGTCGCCTGTGGCCGCATCGAGGGCCGGTGGTGCGGCGAACAGGGCCGGGTTGGAATTGCCGGTGACCTCGAAGATCAGCAGCTGTCCCTTTTCGTCGCGAGGCCCGGCGAGGATCCGGGTGGCCCAGGCCGGCAGCATTTGCGGGCCCGAGTCTTCCAGGACGACCGGATCGTCACCCGCGGTAAAGCTGGGCGCGATGTTGAACGACGAATTGCCAAAGTCAAGTCCGGTGACGATCTGGCCGAGGCTGTCGAACAGCACTGCTTGAACACCGACGGGACCCTGTGGCGTGTCGATGGCATTCGTGGTGGGCTTCCAACCGGTCGGCGGCACTTGGACCACGACATAGGAACGATCGGTGCCGAAGGCGAACCCTTGTCCCAAACCGAGATTGCCAGGACCTGTGAGCGGTTCAAAGTTGCGGACGACCTGCTGACCTTGGCTGAAGGTCGTCGTAGCCACCATCGTGGACTGTGACACATCATAGGCTTGCAAGGTAACGTGGGAACCAACATCCGTGGTGCTGAACTGCAATCGGCCGCCATCGAGGCCGACGCGGAGCACGCCGCCGAGTCCGGCTGTGGCGATCGCTTGCTCGAAATCGTCGACCAGGTCGTCGACGCTCGTGTTGTCGGCCACGATCGCCGGATCCAGCTGCAGCACTCCGGACTGGCGGCCTGTCCAGATGTTCACCCACTGCTCGATCGTCGTCACGGTCTCCGTCTTTGCAGTGCCGCTTTCCGTGGTTTCGCCGATCCCGCCCGTCGGGGACGTCGAATCGTCGGCTTTGACATAGGGCGGCTCGTCGGGATTGGTGGCCGAGGTCGTCGCAGCGAACCCGAGCGCCCCATCGACGTCCCGGTCGGACCGCGTGGAAACCAGCGTCCCGTCGGCCAACGTGGTGGACTCGCTCACCGCACGATGCGTCGTCGCTCGGACCTCGAGTGTATCGAACTGGTCGAAGGCAAACGGAGTCAGCTGGAAGACCAGCGTTTCTTCGTCCGCCCTCGCATCCAGGTACGGTCCGAGATCCTGTTCATCGAGCAATCGGTTCAGGTCGGCGATCAGGTCTTCCAGTTTCTCATTACCGACAGTCAACTCGCCGGTGAGTTGGATGCTGACACGCAGGAACTCATCGGGGTACTTACTGTGCGATAGGGCAAACTCGAAGAAAGCCTCGGTCGTGGTGACGATCGTACTGGGCGTCGCCTGCTTTCCCTGCGTTTGGCTGACGCCGCCATCCGGCGTCGCCGGGGAGCCGCTCGTCAATATCGCAGGACCATACGGCACGAGCTGCGGTGGCAAGCTGCCGAAGGAGTAGTTGCCCAGCGCGTCCGTATAGGTCGCCGTTTCCACACCCTGGTCGTACAGGAAATCGCCGTTTTCATCCAGGAACACCAGAACGCCATCCAACGGCGATTCGCCCGGATCTCGAATCCCGTCGCCGTCGGCGTCCTGGAACGACGAGCCCTCGATCACGTTGGCGTCGAACGTGTACTCAAAGCTGGTACTGGCCGACCGTCCGCGACCGTCCCACGGAGCGCCGCTGCTGTCCCAGGCGGTGACGGTGATCCGCGCCGTGCCGCTGAACAAATCCGACGGATAGACGTACAATTCGTTTCCGTTCACCACGGCCGTGACGCCCGGATCGCTGCTGGTCGCCTCGATCCACAGCTGATCCGTCTTGACGTCGATCGCACCCACATGGATCGGTGCGATCTCGCGGTACACCGAGCCCTGCAGCCAACCGTCGTTCCCTCGGCCGGAGGAGTCCAGGACCGACACGCCAGAGCGTTCATTCAGACGCCAGTAGCCCACCAGACCGAGTTCGCCCGCCGGCAGCGTGCGGGCCATATCGCGCTGGATCTGGTCCGCTTGGCGGGCGATGTCCCACAAGCGCACTTCGTCGAGAACGCCTCGGAACGGTGAATAAGCGTTATGGTCCTCCAGCGTTTGGCCGAACAGCAACGGCGCGGAATGTGCGACTGCGTCCTGGTTGGGAACGCTGTTCAGCGCCACGCCGACCAGCTGGCCGTCCAGGTAAACTTCCATCCGCCCGCTGGTGCGATCCACCACGCCGGCGAAGTGATACCAGCCGCCCAACTCGATGGAGCCGACTGGCGTATTGGCCACCGACTGGTATCCGGAGGCCGCAGCGGACGTGAAATGGAGGTAGCCGTTTTCGTTGACCCACAGCGATAGGCTGCGAGTGGGCGTACCGCTGCTGGTCGCCTTCTGAATGACCGGCATCCAGGCGTTGGCAAAGTCGTCCACGCGGAGCCAGGTTTCCAGCGTATAGGTGCGTTTGACTTGCAGGCTGACGGTGTGCGGAATGTTGACACCGGCCGTCCCGCCCAACAAGGCGAGCATGCCGGGCGTATTGCTTTGGTTGTCGATCGGCGCGAGCACCGGGGCGGCATTGGGATCGAATTCGACATCCGTGCCGGTGGCTTGCAGGTCGCTAAAGCCGACTTGCCGGCCGCCGTACACATGGACGGCGACGATGCCGCTTGTTCCGGCGACCTGCACCGCCAGGCTGCCGTCCTGCTCGGCCAGGGACAGCGCGTCGGCCAGTCCGGCATCCGCCAAGGCGTCGGCCATCGCGTTCGACAGCTGGGCGTGCAGTTCGGCGGCCGAGCTGTTTCCCGAGGTTTCCGCCGCGGTCAGATCCACCTCGAGCCACGTGCGCGTGCTGTCGGCGGCAACGATTTGCAGCCGCAGGTTCAGGTCCGCGTCCAATTGCCCGTCGGGCGGCAGCGGCGCGTCGGCGGCCAAATCCTGTTGGGAAGCTTGCGCTTCGAGTTGTGGGATGTAGATTGCGTGTGCCCGGTTGTCCAGCGGGTTGCCTTGCAGATTCAGCACGTGCAAGTCCGGCAGCACGGGATCGACGCGGCGGAGCAGCACCGCATCGGCCGCCGCCAGTCCCGCGCTGGACTGGTTCAGGAAGACTTCCAATTTCAGGCCGTCCAGCGCCGTGGGATCCTCGGTCACCGTGACCCTGCCCAAGGCTTGGAAGGTCTGGTCGCCGAACAGGATACCCTGCGGATCCTCGGTCTGATCGACCACCGCGACCAGTCCCGGCGGCCGCACGTACATCACGGCGCCGTCGTCCAGCGTCAGCGCTTTGCCCTGATGCACCACGCCGTCGATCGAGGCGCTGGCCGTGAAATACTTGGCGGTCTCGGGAACCAAGGTCACGTAGACCTGGTCCGAGCCCAGTTCCGCGAGCAGGTCCGCCGTGCCGTCGCCGAACAGGGGATCGTTCTGGTAGCCGCCTTGTTGCAGAGGCGTTTCGAATCCCAGCAGTCCAACGCCCAGGTGGGGCAACTGGATCGCCGCGGCCGTCAGGTTGGTCACCAACACCAGGTCGTAGCCGGGGAAGGCGTCGACCAGACCGGGAATCCCGCCGTCCAGACGCACCACGGCCATCACGGCGTCCTCCGGCATGTTCTCGTACAGCGTCGCGTTCAGCAGTTCGGCGGCGTTGATATCCAGCAAACCGTAAGCGGCAGCACCGCCTTGCAGCCCGGGAATGTACGGAGTCGCCGCGTCGTCGACCAGGTGCGGGTTGGATTCCTGGCTGCCCGCAAACGTCTCCGTCTGGGCAAACACCCGCGGCTGGAACGTGAGCAAGGGGATCGACGGGAGCAGACCATGCCCCGTTGAAGCGTTGATCTGGACGAACTCAAAGTTATTGACGTTCGCGCCGATGATAAAGCGTCCTCGTTCGCCGGTGCCCAAGGCTCCTTGGCCGCCTTGTGTATGGATGAAGGTATCATCGCCGTAGACCACCGAGCCGTACAGCTTGACCGTTCCGCCGGCTCCACCGCCACCATCGCCGCCCGCTCCGCCGTCTCCGCCGCTGCCGCCGGCACCACCTGTTGCGCCATCGCCGCCGTCGCCGCCGGGGTTGGTGAACAGGCCGCCGGTTTCTCCCGGCTGGCCAAGCGATCCGGCGCGTCCTGCGCCGCCGTCTTGGCCGGTCGAACCGGAATCGGGTGTGCCCGCATCGCCGCCGCGGGCGTAGAACGCCGTGTTCCGGACGACGATTCGGCC
>Ga0351864_10329_pt1 | contig 16070 bp, 15 predicted proteins | sample TotcelHFGM3001L9_FD_206758 | JGI IMG/M metagenome (GOLD analysis project Ga0351864, IMG submission 206758) | Enriched cells from coal bed in the Powder River Basin, Montana, United States - Total cells FGM rep2 HSBNCT.FGM.300.1.L9 ... | reverse complement strand
TATTCCTGCGCGGTCACTAATGCGCCTCGCCGTCCGTAGGAGAACCCCGTGACCACACTTCACCAGCTGTACGAGCAAGCGCAATGTTATCTGCCGGGCGGCGTGTCCGCCACGGCGCGGGCCAATCCGGCGATCGGCCATCCGCTGTATGTCGCCCGGGGGGACGGCTCGCGAATCTACGACGTCGAAGGCCGGGAATATGTCGACATGTGCATGTCGCACGGCGCTTCGCTGCTGGGCCACAACCATCCCGGGATCAAAGCCGCAGTCAAGCAGGCCCTGGACCTGGGCATCATCTGTTCCTACGAGACGGAACACCATGTGGCGCTGGCTCGCCGGGTTACCGAGTTGGTGCCCTGCGCCGAGTTGGTGCGGTTCGCCGGATCGGGAACGGAGACGGTGATGCACGCCCTGCGCCTGGCCCGTAGCGTCACAGGCCGCGACAAAATCATCAAGTTTGAAGGGCACTTCCACGGTTATGCCGATGCCCTGAACTTCAGCGCCGCGCCGCCGCTGGACGACGCGGGACCGGCCGACGCGCCTTGCGCCTATGCGGAATCTTCCGGCATCCCCGCCAGCGCTCGCGGCGACATCGTCATCATTCCGTTCAATGACGAAACGGCGTTGGAAGCAGCGTTCGCCGGGCATGGAGCACAAGCGGCCGCGCTGCTGCTTGAGCCGATTAACTACGACCAAGGATGCATCCTGCCCCAGCCCGGTTTCCTCCAGCAGTGCCGCCGCCTGTGCGATCGATACGGCGCGATCTTGTTCTTCGACGAAGTACTGACTGCATTTCGCTTGGCGCCCGGCGGTGCCCAGCAATTCCTGGGTGTTACACCGGACCTGTGCGTGCTGGGCAAAGCGTTTGGAGGCGGGACGCCGATCAGCGCGGTGGCCGGCAAACGCGAGATCATGGCGCACCTGCGCCCGTTGGGGCGTAGCGAGTGGAGCGGCACGTACTTGGCGCATCTGACCACGGTGCTGGGCGCGTTGGCGGCCCTGGAGCAGTACAGCAGCTCCGGCTTCTATGACCGATTGAATGCCGTCGGCAAGCACTTCTACGCCGGCTTTCAAACGCTCGTCCAGCGCAGCGGCGTGCCGCTGAGGCTGCAGTACGCCGGGCCGCGTTTCGGCATGTATTTCGGCGTTCGGGACGAGGTGACCAATTATCGCCAGGCGGCGCGCAAGAACCGCGCCCTGGAACACGCCTTTATCGCCGGCTGTTATCGCCGAGGCGTGTACTTTGCCGTGTCACCCCATCACGGCTTCTCCGCCGCCCACACCATCGCCGACATGGACCGCGTGCTGGACGCGATCGGCGGAGCGTTGGAGGACGTTCGGCGGCTGGAAGAAACGAAGCGATGATCGGGGAACTGAATTCTTCGAATCGGCAATACGTGTCCGGTCGCTCGGAATCCGCCTCTCCCCTTGCTACGCGGACTGCCCTTCGTCGACGATCATGACGCTTTCCATTTTGTCGCCTTGGCAAATTGCGTTCACGACGTCTTGGCCTTCGAGCACGCGGCCGAAGACCGTGTGTTTGCCGTCCAGATGCGGGCAAGCGACGTGGGTGATGAAGAATTGCGAGCCGTTGGTGTTCGGGCCGGCATTGGCCATCGACAGAATCCCGGGGCCGTCATGTTTCAGGTCGGGATGGATTTCGTCGTTAAAACGGTAGCCCGGCCCGCCTCGTCCGGTGCCCTCCGGACAGCCTGTCTGGATCATGAAATCGGGGATCACGCGGTGAAATTTCAAGCCATCGTAAAAGCCTTTGTTGGCCAGCTTGACAAAATTCTCGACGGTCTTCGGCGTCTTGTCGTCGAACAGTTGAATCCTGATCGCTCCGCGGGTGGTGTTGATCTCCGCAGTCTTCATGGCGATTCCTCCTTGGGTTGGTTTACAGGTTTGTCAGAACGGTAGCATAACCTATCCGGCGGGCGGCGCTAACCGGCCCTGTAAGCGAAGGTGTAAGCGAAGGAGGCAGCGAAGACGCCCGACCCCAAATCCGCCCCCAGCACCAAGTCTTTTGGTCGCCAGGTCCTGTTGCAATCTTCTCACAGCCGCTCCGCCTTAGCCGCCTGTTGAACTCCTTGGAGTGCGGCCTCCACCAAGGCGGCTTGTTCTTCGCCCAGCGTGCCGGGGCCAAAGCGGACCGTATAGAAGGCTTGGATAATCTGCCGGGCCCACTCGAAAATCCGCTGATCGCCGGCGGCGGCGGCGATGCGCTGTGCCGCTTCGGCCGAAAACTCTCGTTGCGTCTGCGCCGTCGCGCGGACGTATCCGCAACGGGCCAATAATGCTTCCCAGCGGGCGTAAAACGCCACGGTCGCACGGCCATCGGACGCGGCCGGGCTTCGGGCGTTCGCACGCGTCCGCCGCACGCCTTGACGCCATGCGCGCCACGGCTCGCGGAACAGCCATGCGCAGACGGCCAACGCGGCGCCCGCAAAGGCCGTGGCGAGCAGTCCCAGACCCAAGCGGACGAGCGAACCGGCGTCCGCCTGGGCCCCGAAGCTGGGATCGGACAAATCAGCCGCCGCATTCCGAATTTGAACGATCAGCGGCCGATAGAGGGCGTCCCGCTGCCGTTGCCCGTTCATCGATACGACGTGATCTCGCCAGAACGAATGCAGCAGGCTCAGCCAGTTCTCTACTTGCCGTGCGACCCCGCTCGGGGCGGTGGAGACCGAAGGCGTCGGATCGAGCCGCAGCCAGCCGCCGTGAGACCAATCGGAAATCCCGTCGGGCCGAGCCGCGCCGGTCGGCAGGCGGTCGGCCGGGATGTAGGCTTCGACCCAAGCGTGCGCGTGCGCCTGGCGGACGCGATACGTTTGGGTCAACTCGCTGTACTCATCCGCCTTGAATCCTACGACCAGGCGGGAGGGAATCCCTTGGCTGCGGAGCATCAACGCCAAGGCGCTGGCGAAGTACTCGCAATTGCCCTCCGGATTCCGTGTGACAAAGTCTTCCATCGGGTCGCGAAAGGTGTTCCGCGGCTGTTCTTGGAACGCGTAGCGAAATCGGCCGGAATCCAGAAAGCGACGTTGCAGCCAGCGTGCGCGAGCGGTAGGGTCGTCTGCCGGAATTCGCGATTCCTCCGTCCAACGCTGCGCCAAGCGGGCCAATTCGGGCACGGTGTTCTCCGGCCAGCGCAGGTGAATATCCTCGTCAACCGGCAGCTCGCAGGGCGTCAACGCCGCTTGGACGCCGTCTTGAAACGCGGTCGTCGCCAGCTCAAAGGAAAAACTGCGGCCCAGCATGTCGCGCCGACGCCGCAACCGCTCGGTCCGCGAGTCGAACCGCACGGGTGGATCGGCATCGATTACCAGAAAGGGCCACACGCAGAAGATTTCCGGCCGGTCCGAAGGTTCGACCGTGATTCGCTGCCGCACCATGGCGTTTGCGGCCGGACGCTCGTTCGCAAGCGAACGAAGCTGTCCCAGCGTTGCGCTCTGCAGGAACTCCCAGTGGCCCGCCCGATACTCGGTTAAGGCGGCGCCGCGCAGATAGAGGCTGCCGCGAGGCCGGTACGGCCGCTGGCCGCTGGCGTCGGTGAGCGAGAACTCGAAGACCAGCCGTTGGTCTTCGGACAGCGAGCCGATCTCACCCAGCCGGACGCGGTCGGTGAAACCGACCACGCGCAACGGCTGGGCGGAGACGCCCTGCCAGGCAATTTCGCGCAACGGTGGAAGCTCGAACTCCACCCGGCCGAACCGCGGAGCCACGCAGAAGATCATTACCGCCACAGCAAAGGCGCCGGCCGTCATGCGGCCCGTCCGCCACCAGAACTCGCGTCCCGGCGCGGCTGGACCGGATAGATCTGTCGCGGCGGCTCGCCATTGGGGCTGGTCACCGAACGCTTCCTGGTTCGGATTTTCGTCGCCGCCACGAGCCGGCCCGAGTTGATCGCCGGTCTGAGACGCCGGCTCGGGAAACCGCAAGAACAGCGCCAGCGGACCGACGATCAAGGTCGAAACGGCAATTCCCAATAACCGCCACCAGCTGCCTCGCACCCGCCCGACCGCCGCGACGGCCGGCCGCCCGCCACCCGCCGGTGCGCCGGACAGCCGCTCGCGCTCGACGCAAAGCAAAGCCAGCGTCGAAAATGCAAGGTACACGTAGGCCGCCAGCCCCAAGGCAAACGTCGGCCCTTGAACCAACGCGGTCGACAAAAAGACCATCAACAGGCTCAAACTGAGCAGGTCCCAAAACGTCCGCGCGGTCTTGCGCTCGAACAACAACACCGCTTGCAACGCGCCGAAAGCATGCCCGACCACGATGACTTCGCCCGTGCCGTAGGCGTACGCAAACCGCCAAGCACTGAGGATGGCGATGACGAAAATCAAGCCGTTCACGGCCGGCGCGGGCAGCCAAAACCGCGGCCGGCCCGCGGCGCGGCGCGTCGCCAGGAAAGCGGCCGACAACAAGCCGGCGGGCAACGTCGGCTGGGACTCGCCCAGCCCGAACAGCACGCCGCTCAAGACGGTCAAGCCGGCGATCTGCAGATCGATCCTGCGGCCGAAGCTCATGAGGCATCCTCCGCCGCACGCCGCTCCCATTCAAAATAGTCTGCCAGCGCCGAATCGTCGTCGTGCAGGCGGAGGATCCGATGAGTCCTCCGATCGGGACGTTCGCGGATCCGGCTTGTCAAACCGCCTGCGACGGAAGTACCGCGCCGATTGGAAATTTCCGGCGCGGTGCCGGCCAGTGCCGGCATCGCAGCTTCCACATTGGGCCGCGTACTGATCACCACCAACTCGCCTTGCGAGCCGATCCGCCGCAAGGCTTCTTCCCACAAGTCTATCGGCGGATCTGCGGGACTGGCCTGGGCCAATGCCAGTGAGATCTGGGCCTCACGGGAAAACGCACCCGCCGCACGGCCCGCCAAACAGACGCTTTGGGCGGCTGCAATGACCAGCACGGCCGGCCCTCGGCTGCGGCAGAAATCCGCGACCAAGGTAGCGGCAAAACTGACCGCCAACTCGACGCGCCGGGCCTGCTCCAACGACGGAGATTCCGGCTGCCAGAGATCCAGCAACACCGCCAGTTGCCGCTCGCCAGGCTGCTCAAACTGGCGCACCACCAGCTGGCCATGCCGGGCGGTACTCCGCCAGTGAACCCAGCGGACGCTGTCCCCGGCCTGCCATTCTCGCACCGCAAAGAAATCGCCGGGAACATAGCCGGGCCGCCGCGCCCCGCGGGCACCATACGGCGCCGGCGGGCAATGCCGCATCCAAGCCCGCCGCAAATGCCCCAGCCGCGGCAAGACCAATAGCTTGTCGTCGCCCCCCAGCCAGACGGCGTGCCGCACCAAGCCCAGGGGAAACCGCGTGGACACGCACAGCGGCCCCAGCGTATAAGGGCCGCGGTGCGGCAGTAGCACGCTATAGGTCTGCCGCAAACATTCGCCGGCAGGAACGTAGGGAAACATCCGCCTGGGATGCAGAGGCCGCTCGTCCGCCACGCCGCTGTTGCGCAACAGGCGGTCCTCCACCACGAGCGCCCAGCTGCCCCAGCGGCGGCGGCCATTCCGCACCTCGATCTCGACTTTGATCCAAGTACCAGCACGGGATCCGCTCGCGATCCGGCGACGGACCTCCAGCCCCCGCAGCGCGGCGACCGACATCCGCCAGTCCATCAGCAGCGTTCCGCTCATCAGCCCGGCGACCAGCAGCAGCAAATTGTTCTCTCGCAACAGAGCCCACGTCAGCACGGCTGCCAGCAACAGCAGCAGATACCAGCCCTCGCGGCACAAGGACGTTCGGCGACAAATGGGCATGAGATGAACCGTATCTTCCACAATGTTGGGATAAAACGGCCGGCAGACAGCGGGCGACGGTCCGGCGCGACGAGGAATTGCCGCAACACATCTTACTGCATCTGGTGCCGGCAGGCAAACGTTCAGGGGGCCGGCCAGCAGCCGCGAGGTCCCGGGCATTGACGTGCACGCTCAATGATCGTCACATGAGAATTGGCAGAAGGCGGGCGAGAACGCCGCATTGCAGCCGGACAATCTATCCCGCGCAGCACCGACCGGATGAATCCGAGCCATGGACTGTCAGCCGTTCCACCAGGGCCAACACATTCGTTTCGCAAAGCGGCAGTGCTTCTTCGGCGGTGGCACAGTCGATGTCATCGACGTGCCAGTATTCGACTCGATCCGCCCAGTCGGGAAACTGCTCTACCATCATCGCTCGGTGTTCGCCTTCTTTGAGGGCCACGACGAGATCGGCGTTTTTCAGATCGGACTCGGACAGCGAAATCGGCAGCCGAATGTTCCCATTCAGAAGGACGCCATGGGTGGCCAGCCGGTCCACGGTGAAACTGGCAATCGGCCCGTAGCCGTCTGCCATCCAGGTTCGCAGGCCTCGCGACGTAGCCCGCCAGTTCAGTCCTCTGGCCTCGGCTTGGGTGTTGAACCAGTGTTCGCAAAAGCGGCTGCGGTAGTAATTGGCGGTACAGATGAAAACGACCGTCTTGGCGCTCATGGCAATCCTGTCATAATCGGGAAACAAAGCGTCTACGATGATACAAAACGGCAGCGCGCAGGGCTAGTGCTGTGGCAAAGCTTGCTGTGGCAAAGCTGAATTTCCGGCCAGCGGCCGTCGCGGTTCAAACATGTCGGAGGTCGGGCGCCTATCGAGCAGGTCCGTTGAAACGGTTGTCGGACGTTCTGCGGCAAGTTGAAGGAAGAAAACAAGCTTGCGGATCAAACGCAGGACGGCCCCTGCGCCAACGGAGAGAAAACCATGACCAGACCATTGATTCATCCGCGGGACGAGATCATGCGCACGATGGAGCGGATCTATCGGTATCGTATGACCACGACGTCCGGCGGCAACCTTTCGATCTGCGAACCAAGCGGCGAAATCTGGATTACTCCGGCCCGTGTGGACAAGGGCAGCCTGACGCGCGAGGACATCGTCCGCATCGCGCCGGATGGGACGGTCGAAGGCCGGCACCAGCCTTCGTCCGAGTTTCCATTTCACCAGGCGGTGTATGCCGTGCGGCCCGAGATTCGGGCCATCGTGCACGCGCACCCGGTCGCCTTGGTCGCTTTCAGCATCTGTCACCAGACCCCCGACACGCGCCTGTTCCATCAAGCATGTTTCGTGTGCGGGAAAACCGGCTTTGCGCCGTACGCGCTGCCGGGCAGCAAGCACCTCGGCAGCAATATCGCCGCCACGTTCCAGGCGGGTTGTGAAAGCGTCATTCTGGAAAACCATGGCGTGGTCGTGGGCGGAACGACGCTTTCGCAAGCGTTCCAGCGGTTCGAAGCGTTCGAGTTTGCCGCGAAAACGGTGATCAAGGGACGGCAGATCGGCGAAGTGCGGTATCTGACAACGGCCCAACTGCAGCAGGCTCACAGCCGCAGCGTCGCGTTGCAGACCTTTCATCCCGCTCCGGCCACGACCAAGGAACAGGAACTGCGGCGGCAGTTGCAGCAGTTTTTGCGCCGCGGCTGCCGGCAGCGGCTGTTCATCAGCACCGAAGGCAGTTTCTCCGCGCGGCTCGGTGACGATTCGTTCCTGATCACTCCGACTCAGGCGGATCGCGAGTCGTTGGAGGTCGCCGACTTGGTGTGGGTCAAAGGCGATCGGCGCGAGGCGGGCAAAAAAGCGAGCCGAGCGGTCCTCGCGCATCAGGCCATCTATCGTCGGCACCCGCACGTCCAAGCCATCGTCTTTGCCCATCCGGTCAACGCCACCGCCTTCAGTGTCACCGATTCGGTTTTCAACGCGCGGACGATTCCCGAAAGCTACGTGGTTCTCCGCGATGTACAACGCGTGCCCTACGGCGTCCAGTATCAACATACCGGCAGCATCGCGGATTTCGTGACCGCGGCTTCCCCGGCCGCCATTTTGGAAAACGACGGTGTCCTGGTGACCGGCTCGAGCGTCCTCGATGCCTTCGACCGGCTCGAAGTCCTCGAATGCACGGCCGAGGCGGTCATCAACGCTCACGCGATCGGCCGCGTCGCGGCCATGCCGGACTCGGTGATCCACGAGCTGCGCGAGGCATTCCCGATCGAATGATCCCGACGTCGCGACCCCGTTATGTCCATAACGGTTCCCGCTTACCCGTATCTGATTTCGATGGCAAAAATGAGGGGCAAAAACATGTAGCAACACGGCGAACACGTCAGTCCCGCGGCATCATCTTTTTGCCCCAGATGTTTTTGCCCGTGTTCTTCAGGATTGCAGTTTCGTGAAGTCCGGGCGTTTTGAAGTGAAGACTACGGTCAGCCCCGCGGCAATTCGTGGATCCGCTTTGCCATTTTAATCGTGACTTGCGGCACTAGCTCGCCCGCGGCACGTAGTGCTGAAACACGTCTCGTGTCGCTCGGGCCATGACGTCCGCATTCCGCTGCTGGTGAACCGCCTGCCGTCCCGATTCGGCATAACGGCGGCGGCGGGTGACGTCCGCCAGAAGATCGGCAAGCGTTGCGGCCAGCGCGGCGGAATCGTGAGGCGGCGTGAGACAGCCGCCGCCCGTCGACGCGAGCAGTTCGGGAAACGCACCGTGATCCGGCAGGATCACCGGTACGCCGGCAGCCAGCGCTTCGAGCACGAACAGTCCCTTCGGTTCCGCTTGGACCGTCGGAACCGACAACACGTCCAGCGACCGCAGAAACTCGAGCTTGCCGCGTCGATCCACTTCGCCGACATAGCGGAAGGCGTCCTCCAAGCCCGCCGCACGCAGCTTGTCGAACTGCGTTTGGGCATATCCGCGATGGGCTTCGCCCAACCAGCCCGCCATCCGAAGTTGCACCCGGTCCATCCCGGGCCGGCGGCGCAATTCGACGAAGGCGTCGGTCAAAACGTGCAAGCCTTTCTCCGGGGCCAATCGTGCCAGGTAGCCGATCGTCAGCGGAGCCGCGTCGGGGGATGCCAAGGAATGATGCTTGCCGCGGTCAGGCGAGAAGTCGCGGGTGTCGATGCCCAACGGCACGATGCGCATTCGGTCCGGCGGAATCCCGAAATAGCCGGCCATGAACTGGGCGTAAAACCGGGTATGCACCAGGAAGCCATCGACGTAACCCACCAGGCGGCGAATCTCGTCGAACGCCCGCTTCTTGTGCGGCTCGGGCAAGTACTCCAGGAACGCGTCGTCGCCCTGCAACGTCACCAGCACGGGCACGCCGAGCGTCCGTTTCAGTTCGGGAACGCAGCCGCCGATCAGCATATTGCTCAGCACAATCAAATCCGGCCGAACGTCGGACGTCAAGAACCGGCACAAGCGCCGCACCTCTTTGCGCTGGTGGCCGCGTTCGCCCCGCAGCATCGAGACCGCCAAGCCGCCGAGAACTCGCGGATCGACCGCCGTGGCGCCCGCCGTGGCCCAACGCAACAGCCACGGCCGATCCAAGAATCGGTCTAGCGCCGGTGGCAGAAAGCGGAACAAGCGAGACTTCTGCTGCAAGTACACGTTGATCCCGCCGAAAAATACGCGATCGGCGCTCATGTCCTGTTCGTCCGTCCGGATCGGCGTATAGGTCGGAATCAGCTGGATGTCGACGCCCAACCGCGTGAGCGCCGCCGCCAACGTGTTGTCGTGCAGACAAGAGCCGCAGTACATCCCGGCAGCGCCAGCGGTCAGATAAACGATACGCATGGGAATTGTGCTTTGTGCTGTGTGCTTCATTGTTCATTGTTCATTGTTTTCGCCGTGTCCGAAAGAGCCGCCGAAATCATCTTTGGTATAATCCTATGCCCGAATCATTCTGCCCACCATGATTCTGTCGCCCGCGGTTTTTGGTTTTCCCCAGCTTGGAGTGCTACAATCTGAGCCCGAAGGTCACCCACGATTCTCGCGCCCCGTGGTTCGGGAGGAGGCATGTCCGGCCAGATTGTCGGGGCGGCAGGGGACGGGATCTTTACGGTCATTCCTGCTGCCTTCTCGGGCGACCGCGGGGACGAAGCGTATAGCCCAAGCCTGTCCGCCGGGCGACTTCTGCCGTCCAGGTCGGCTCTCCAAAAGGTCGACCGCGCCCGACACACTCTCGTACCGCTTGCAGTTCCCGCTCACGGAACGGCTGGTTCACACGTTCGATCCAGTTCGGCGTTCGAGGAATCGGCCAGGGCGAGAGCAGCTTCGGAAGGGGGGCCACCGTCTGCGCCCACCGCCGCAGCGAACTGTAACGCCAATCTTCCGCCCGCTGAACCAGATTCGCCCGCAGCGGATTCCGCTCCACATACCGGCAGACGACCAGGAAGTGGTCGTCATCGGCAACGGGAAAGCTTTTGAAACGCGACTGGTACAAGTGGCCTTCGCCCGCCGTATGGTAGTGGGCATGGTAACGTTGGGTGTGCGTGGCCGTGATCCAGCGCAGCATCCTTCCCATCAACCCATCCTCGGAGGGCCGCAGAACCATGTGCCAGTGATTTGGCATCAGGCTAAACGAGAACAGCTCGAGGGGATAACGTTCCAAGCCTTCGCCCAGCACCCGGAGGAAGGCCTCGTAGTCCTCGTCCTTGTGGAAAATCGTTAGCCGGGCATTTCGACGATTCAGCGCATGGTAAACCGAACCAGCCTCATCCGCACGTTTTTGTCTGGGCATGACGGCTCGATATAGTATGGGGACACAGCATTTGGTTGTATGGGTGTATGTATGGGTGTATGGGGACACGGTGTATGGGGACACAGACGGTGTATGGGGACACAGCATTTTATCAGCGGTCATCGTTACCCGCTATCATAGTGGCAGAATGCCGGCGGAGGCATCGGAGACAAGATGCATGCTGGCGACAATGATGGACGGACAGTCGGCAGCACGCTCCGGTCAACAAGGCGGCACGGCCGAACTCCGATTCGTCTCCGGGCGACCAGGGCCGAAACGGCGGAAGTGAAGAGAAAAACAGGCCCGCGGAGCCGATTCGACCCCGCCGGCTACTTCTCGACCGGCAACAACTGGCGCACACGCGGTGTCAGGTGGAAGCGACGCCGATGACGACCGCTGCGCGAGCAGTCGATCGTGCGCGGATGGCCGGCCACCGTCGAAAACAGACGGCCGAAATCGCGGACCAACTCGCACCACGTTGTCGGCGACAATTTCAGACGCGCCAGGATGGGAGGAACGTCCGTGGGCGTCGAACCACGCTTGCCCGGCGCCGCGTGACGCGCGGTCCAGTCCAGCAACTCCAAGTACTCCATCACCGACATCGCCAAAAAGCCCTTGTCGCTGCAGCGGGTCCCACTCCGGCAGCCGCACGCTCCCAATTCACCATGCCGCTCGTCCAACTCCAGCGGTGACAGGAATGCATCGCGAGCCGGAGACGCCGCCGCCGAATCCGCCGCTGTCGTTGTCGCTGCGCCGACTTGCGACCGCGATTCCCGCTGCCTCGGCTCGCTGCCCGCCTTCTCCCGCTCGGACTCGATCCGCCGCTGCACGGACGTGTGGTCGCTCTGCTCCAGCGTCTCGGCCAGCGCCGCGCGAATCGGATTCAGATCGACATACGCGGCGCAAGCCAGTAACGATTCCTCGTCCATCAGGCGGACGGCGCGAAACCGGCTCTGCCAAAATTTTCCCGATTCACCATCGTCGTGATTGGCGCGAATGGCAATCGTCTGGCACAGCACACGCATCCACCAGGAAATGTCGCTCAACCGCCTGCGAATCTCCACCAACCGATCTGGATCGTGACGGATCGAGTTCAACTCGCACTCGCTGGGCTCGGCGGGCGAACCATCCTCCTGCTTGCGACGCGGGCACACCAACAGCCAGCGTCGCGCGACCTCGGTGTCATCCCACGTCGCCACCACGTCTGGCCGCGAGCGGAGAATCAAATGAAAGTGGTTCGACAGAACGGCAAATCCCAGCAGATCGATCCCCATCGAGCCCGCGAGTCGTTTCAGTTCGTCTTCGATCCACTGTTTCCGATGGTCGTAGTTGTTGCCGGTCAACGGATCAAGTCCCAGCAGAAAACACCGCCGCACGACGCGATTCATGACGTGGACAATCGCCACCTCATCCGGCGCAAACAAGTCCGCTCTCGCCAAACGAGCCATCCTGCCATCTCCTGTTCAGTTGCCGCCACCGACGAACCGATCGAAAGATAAGCAGATTCGACCAAACCCACGCGGCCGTTGTCAACCCCTATGGCCAAATTTGCTACACCCGATAAAAAGCTGTGTCCCCGTCCGCCCCCCTCCTCACGGCGGGTTGCATCTTCTGCCCACTCGTTAGGAAGGAACAGCCGCCGATCCATCATCGTATGTCCCTTCGAGGAGCAGTAGTTCGCAAACACGCCAACCTGGCAGTTTTCCACACGTCCCAGTGTTCCCGAGTACTGCCGCTTCACACCGACCGACTTCTCGCCCTTCTTCGGAAAGCCCGTTTCGTCCACATTCACGGTTCCATCTTCGTCACCCAGAGATTCGCTCACGTGTCTCCGCACTTCTCGGAGAACGTCGCAATCGTCCCAGACAGCTTGTGCGACGAACTTCTGCATCGTCCGCACTACACCGCCTTCCACCGCTTCCGCGATGTTCTCCGTGTTCCTGCGCTCCTGGCCGCCCAGCACAGAGTCCAAAGGGGTCAGGAGCATAAATTGGGTAAGTTCCTGCTGTCATTGCTTTTGGATGACCTTCGGGCGGCCGCGCGGACGGAGCGTGGACTCCAGACCAAGCGACGGCGCCGTGCGTTGCACCCAGTCGTCGTTCCCATAGGGACAGCCACGCAGGATGGAGCGACGAATGGCATTCACTTCCGCTTCGGTTTGAGGCTGATTGACGATCTCGGCCCAATTTCGCGGTTCCGAGAGCGGCCAGTCGGTCAGCAGCGGCGTGCGAACGCTGTGAACGCGCTGCCAGAGACTTCCCCAGCGCCACCCCTCCGCGATCTCCACCAGATTGGCACGTAGGGCGTTTCGCTCCACATAACGCACGAGCGTGTAGAAGTGGTCGTCCGTCTCCACGGGAAACGACTTGAAACGCGCCTGGTACAAGTGCCCGTGGCCGACCTTCTTCTTCGCGCGTTGCCACCGCTGGGTGTGGGTGTTCGTCAATCGCTGGAGAAACGCGGACAGATCGCCATCTCCCGCCGGCCACAAGACAAAGTGCCAGTGATTGGGCATCAGGCAGTATGCCAAGATCCGCATCGGATACAGCCGCCGTGTTTCCTCGACAGTCTCCTCAAAGGCCGCGTAATCCCGCTCCGTGGAGAAGATCTTCATCCTGCCCACGCCGCGGTTGAGCGCGTGAAAGACCATTCCGCCGGGTGTGACACGTTTCGTGCGAGGCATGCCGCTACTTTAGCTACTTTCCACAGAATGTCCAGTATATGCTCCTGACCCCTTGTCGGGCGCGAATAGAAATGTCCCCTCTTTCCCACGAGTAGAAATGTCCTCTGCCACACCCCGTTTGGGGGCGGTTTGCGCAGCGCAGGGAGCGCAGCGACCGAAGCGAAGCAAACCGCCCCCAAACGGCCGACAACCGCCGAGGGGCCCTGTGCCGGTAACCTAAAGACGCCCTCGCCAGGGATGGTTCGCCGCGGGTTTCAAGCCCTGGCTCGACTTCGTGGGACCGCGGCGGCGCGCGGCACGCTTCCGCGGCCGACTGGGCTCGGTGCGCACTGAGCCCCAAGTCAGTTCGCGATCTCGCACGAACACTCGTACACGCCCGTCGATCTGCTCACACACCACCACTCGCTCCCCAGGCTCCACTTGGCTCTCGCGGGGAAGTTGCAGATACGCATTATGCCAACGCACCGTCCAATCGTTCTGCACCACGCGATCCTCGTGCACGGCCAATACCTGCATCAAGTCCAGTTCACGCGGCACGGCACGATGCAAATCCCCAGCTTGTGCCGGCGCGACTTCAAACTTGGCGTTGAACGGCTCCAGGAATTTCTCTTCCAAGTACCGATTCGCAGACGCGAGGACGCTGATCCGATGGCGACGGAGCGCCTTCACCAGCCGATCCTGCAGCGTACCATTCATCCGCTCCACACGACCTTTGGCCTGCGGACTGTTCGCCAGAATTAGCCGCACGCCCAGCGTCTCCATCGCTCGACCAAACTGCGTTTGGGGCTCTTTTTCCGCGATGATCTCCGCGCTCGTCGGCTCGCGATCACTGCGGTAGATCCCGGCCCGATCCACGTACAACGAACGCGGCAAACCGGGTTTCGCCCCGTAACGCTGCAGCATCTCAAAGGCCGCCGCCTGCGTTTCTTCCTCGAAAAATCGCGCATACGTCCGCCCGGTCGCGTCGTCGATCATCACCATCAGCACCGCCGCCGCGCGACGACCCTCGAACCAGTCGTGATGCGAACCATCCATCTGTACCAACTCGCCCCACTGTTCCTTCCTCGTCCGCCGCCGCCGATGGGGCTTCGTCCGGCGCTGCTTCGACCACAAGCCTTCCGCCAGGAGCCAACCACGCAACGTCTGGACCGGCACACTCAGGCCTTCCTCTTCTAAGCACTCCGCGGCCAACGTCGGTCCGTAATCCCCGTATTCCTTGACGTACCGCGCCAGCACCTTCTTCCGCAGCTTCGCATCGCTACGACGATTCGACCGCTGACCACGCAGACCATGCACGAGACCCGCATCACCGGACGCCTGGTACCGCTTCCAGATCCGTCGCGCTTGGCGATAGCCCAGCCCCAGCAACTCCGCCGCCTTCGTCAATGTCAGATTCCCCGCTTGCACCTGCGACAGCACCTCAACACGTCGGCGCTCCCGCTTACTCATCTCCAATTTCCCCATGAATTGTCCCCCTTTGCGAGTTAATCATGAGGACATTTCTATTCGTGGCTACAGGGGACATTTCTATTCGCGCATGACAGTCCCAGCGAACGCCCGGCTTCCCTCCCGTTTGTCCCGCCGCTACCCTGTAAGCAATTACCGGGCCGAACACTATTGAACCTTTCCCGCTTTCTTCCCCGCTTTCTTTCCGAAGCGTGCCATCGTCGACCTCCTCAATCACCGCAACCAGCCAGGCGGCTCCGGAATCGGACTCGCCGCTAGCCCCACGTCGTGGTCGTCCCCCAAAACCTGACGTGACGGCCGCCGACATGACGGGCCTGAAGTACTTCGAGAAGCTGGCGCCGCTGCTAGAACGCCTGCACGACGCCTGTCCCCCTCCCCCTTTAAGCACCGCCCCCTTTTCCGGCGGCGCTATTTTTTCGTGCATTTTTTCTTTTCAGTTCCTTTCTCTTGCGTCTTTTCTTCGGCCGATTCAGAAAGACGTCTCGCCAAGAACTTCTCGAATTGTTCCTCAAGCATTCCCTGCCGGTATTCTCCGCTCAGCAGACCAACGTCTTCGGCCTCCTTCTTGCTGACAGCTCGCAGTTCGTTGTGCGCATTCTCTGCGCTCCCATACGGACCTATGCACTCGTCCGCGTGGGAATCGTTCTTGGAGTGATAGATTTCGGGTTCTCTGGGGAAGGAAAGCAGGAGTTCAGGGACGTAGCCGACGCGTCGCCATCTCCCGTTGGCCACGAACCGTCCACCGCTGTAGATCGGATATCGCAGCACTTGCGAATCGGGCGTCGGTCGGTAGTGGGACGACGTTGCGACATGCCTAAGAACGCCAAAGGCCCATCCGAACCTGTTGCGCGTAATGAGAACCACAAAGAAGAACGTCCCCTCTGGGGCGGGCACCGCGAAGAGACTTCCTGGACGCGTGTCGACCTTGGTACGCGAGGCTTTCTTCGCAACTAAGGTAGTAACGGCCGAAGGGTTGGCGTCCGAAATTGCGTCATCGCGTAAGCACGCGATCGCATATGCCAGTACCTCACAAATGCCGCGCAGGGTTGGCGCTTGCCCCAACTCCTGTTCTATGGCGTTACAAAGCTCTGCGACATTCTCGACGGCCAGGGAGACGCAGTCATCGCTGAGCTCGTCCAAGCAGCCCGAGTCCGGACAACCCGTGTTTCGTTTAGCAGCCATCTGGATAATACCTCCCCATATTTCGTTCACTGATCCCGTTCTGCCGGTTTCCTCGCCAAGTCTCTGGATCTCTACCGATATTGGTCCCGTTCCGAATTATTGTCTCGTGTTCCATCCGTCTCGCCTCTCCGTATGTGCGATTACCTGGCGTCTGAACAAGCTGATCGCGTTTCTCGG
>Ga0351864_10320_pt1 | contig 16776 bp, 20 predicted proteins | sample TotcelHFGM3001L9_FD_206758 | JGI IMG/M metagenome (GOLD analysis project Ga0351864, IMG submission 206758) | Enriched cells from coal bed in the Powder River Basin, Montana, United States - Total cells FGM rep2 HSBNCT.FGM.300.1.L9 ... | reverse complement strand
ATCGCCGCCGCCGTGTCGTCAGCCCCTGACCGCGATCCGGCAGGTGCCGCCCCGCGTCCCGCCGTTCGCCCGTGCCGCGTTCACGGGCGTTGTGGCCAGCGGCCCCGACGTCGCGACGTGGGGGTGCGATCCGGTGGGTGATGGCCGCCATGCTGCCCGCACGTTTTGCTGCCCACATGGCCACACACGGCCCGCCGTTCGCCCGTGTCGCGTTCACGGGCGTTGTGGCCTGTGGCCCCGGCGTCGCGATTCGGCAGGTGCTACCATGCCTCCTCAGCTCGCCGGTCAGCCAGACGTCGCCCCCAACGCGCCCGGTTGGTGATGATTGACGCTCAAATAGACTTGCCCGCGTCAGTGTCGGAACGCGGACGTTCCAATCGCTTGATCGCCTCGTAGATCTCGCTGCGGTGGACAGGCACGTCCTTCGGCGCTACGATCCCCAGACGAACCTTGTCGCCCAGTATGCTGACTACTGTGACGACGATGTTGTCACGAATGACGATGGACTCATTCAGTCTTCTGCTGAGAACAAGCATGTTTGCCGTCCGTATGGGGGAACGCAATGGTCCCTACGCTAACAAACGAACGTGTTTACGAGAACAGCGATAGGTTATTTGCGACACCAAAAATCGAACAGAATTTACGCGTCAGTTCCGATTGTGCCGGGAGGGCAAATTCTGACATCGCATCCCTCACGCACTGGCGAGGCTTCTGCCAATGCCAAATCGCCGCCCGTCGCCCCAGGCGGCCGGTCAGCCCCACGATCGCCGCCGCCGTGTCGTCAGCCGTCTGGCCGCGATCCGACAGGTGCTGGCCCACGACGCCGCCTGCAGTTCGCCCGTGTCGCGTTCACGGGCGGAAGTCGCGGCTGTGTCCACAGCGGGACTGGCGTCGCGACGGGGCACGGGGCTTGGCCGCAATCCGGCAGGTGCTGGTCCACGCCGCCGACAGTGCCCCAGGCAGCCGGTCAGCCACACGATCGCCGCCGCCGTGACTGGCCGGCAGCAACGCCGCCCGGCCGCGATACGGCAGGTGCTGGCCCCACGTCCCGCCGTTCGCCCGTGTCGCGTTCACAGACGTTGTGGACTGTGGACCCGGAGTCGGGACGTGCGGACGGTGTAGGCGACGGCCGCGATCCGGCAGGTGCTGGCCACAGGGATCGTGACCACGCCCGTTCCCGCCCACTTGTCCCGCCGTTCGCCCGTGCCGCGTTCACGGGCGGAAGTGGCCAGTGACCCAGCCCGCGATCCGGCAGCCGGACGCTCACACGATAGGCACCGCCTGTGGGCATCAGCCGCTTGGCCGCGATCCGGCAGGTGTTGGCCGCGTTCCCGCCCCCGCGTCCCGCCGTTCGCCCGTGTCGCGTTCACGGGCGTTGTGGCCTGTGGCCCCGGCGTCGCGACGTGCGGACGGTGTAGGCGACGGCCGCGATCCGGCAGGTGCTGACGGTCGCCGCCCGCGATCCCCAGGCAGCGGGTCGCCACAAGATCGCCGCCGACTTGCCCTTGTTGGCGAGCATCTTTTCGATGGCGATCACCACGTTTCGAACTTGCGACTCTGGACAGAATTCGAGAGACGACGTACCATCGTAGGATGACACGAAAGAAGACGCAGACAGCACCGATTCGTGCCGGGAAGCCATCGAGTTGCGTTTCCTGCGGAAAGCCTCTTCACAGGAAGAGCGAGTACTATTGCAGCGCAAGCTGCGCAGATGACTATCAGAGAAGCGTTGGAGCCACGGCTCCAGTCTTCCTATCGAAATGGAAGGTGCGGAAACGCAAGCAACTCGAAGACCCACTGATCGTTTTGCGGCAGAAGGTCCGTCGGAAGACCAGGGAATTGATTAGGAGCGGCGTACTGCGACGAGGCGTTTGCGCGTATTGCGGCACTCGCGACGTCGTACCGCATCACGAAAATTACAGGGACCCGTCCAAAGTCATCTGGCTGTGCGAAGATCACCACAAGGAGTACCACGACGGGAAGATCGCTCTGTTCGGAGGAAAGCTTCGCTGGGATCCCAAGAGACTGACGGAGGTGGGAACAAACGTCGGGTATCCGAAGGAAAAGTACCGCATTCTCCGTGAAATCGCCGACCGCAAGAACACCCAGCCACGCTCGGGCAGGTGATACCCGATCGCCATCCGCCTACGCCGCCCTAGACAGCCGGTCAGCCACACGCTCGCCGCCGACGGGCCTGCCGCCGCTGACCGCGATCCGGCAGGTGATGACCACAGCGGGTTGCCGCCCGCCATACCGCAGTCGCACCAGTCCCCGGGTGGTCGCTTGTAACGCCCTGGCGAACGCGGGATAATGCCGGTCGGTCGATCCCCCTGCATGCTCCCGGCGAACCTGACGTATGGCTGCCACCTGGAAAACCGTCCGCGTGTTCATCTCGTCCACCTTCCGCGACATGCACGCGGAGCGGGATTGGCTCGTCAAACGGGTCTTCCCGGCGCTGCGGGAGCGGCTGGAGAAGTACCGCATCCACCTAGTCGACATCGACCTGCGCTGGGGCATCACCGAGGAGGAGGCCCAGAAGGATCAGGTGCTGGACCTGTGCCTGTCGCAGATCGACGAGTGCCGGCCGTTCTTCATCGGCATTTTGGGCGAGCGGTACGGTTGGGTGCCGTCGAGTTTCAGCGGGGAAGCCGCCTCGAAGTATGGCTGGGTGCAGTACCAGACAGGCAAGAGCGTTACCGAGCTGGAAATCCTGTACGGCGTGCTGCACGACCCCGAGATGCACGGACACGGCATGTTTTTCTTCCGCGATCCGGCCTTCGTCGCAGACGTGCCGGAGGCGAAACGGGCCGACTTGGTGGCGGAGGATCAGGAGAGCGCCGAGAAGCTGGCCGCGCTGAAACAGACGATCCGCGACGCGCACCTGCCGTTTCCGCCGTTTGAGGACTATCCCTGCCGCTATGCGGGCTTGCGGATCAATTGGCGAGTGGCGAGCCGGGAACTGGAGAGCGAAACTGATCGGGAGACGCTGCGCAAGGTCGCGGAGAGCGGAATTGTGGCCCCGCAGGATTACCAGCGGCTTCCCAGCCACGCACGCGACGTGGTTCACCGCTTGGGCGTAGTGCACTTGACTGACCTGGAGGAATTCGGCCAGCGGGTGTCGGAACAGCTGTGGCAGGCGATCCAGCGGGAACATGCGCTGCCTGAGACGCCACCGGTCGTGACGTTGGCCGAAACCGATCCGTTGGCCGAGGAGGCCGCATACCACGAGGAGTTCATCGAGTCGCGGGTGCGGGTGTACGTCGGGCGGGAAAACGTACAGGAGCAGTTGACCGCCTTTGCCGACGGCGACGCGACTTGCCCGTGCCTGGTCACGGCGCGGGCCGGTTCGGGCAAATCGGCGGCGCTGGCCCGCTTCGCGCGGAGCTACGCCGAGGCGCATCCGGACGTGCTGGTCATTCCGCACTTCGTCGGCGCGAGCCCCGGCTCGACCAGCCTGCGGCAGATGCTGCGTCGATTTTGTTTGGTGCTCCAGGATCGCTTCGGATTGACCGAGGAGGTGCCCCAGGACATCAACGAGCTGGTCGGTCGCTTTCGACAGTCGTTGGCCAGCGCGCCCGCTGACGCCCGGGTGGTCGTAGTGCTGGACGCCTTGAACCAGTTGGACGAGGGCGATCAGGCGCATTCGATGTACTGGCTGCCTTGGGAGTTGCCGCCGCACGTGAAGGTGATCGTCAGTTGCATCGAGGAGTGTGGTCCGGTCTCTCCGAGCCCGGACAGGGCGAGAATCGCCGATGTGCCTCCACGCGGCAGCGTGGCTGGTGAACAGAGTCGTAGGCACACTCCGTGTGCCGAAACCGACGGCACACGGAGTGTGCCTACTACTTCGCCGACGGAACCTGTCCTGCAAGCACTCGCCCACCGGCCGCTGGAGCGGCTGGCGATTCAGCCGCTGACCGACGACGAGCGGCTGGAGATCGTTCGCCGCGTGCCGACGTTGTCGGCGAAGAAGCTCGATCCGAAACAGATCGCCCTGCTGGTCAAGAACCCGGCCACGAAGAACCCCTTGTTCTTGCTGGTCGCCCTGGAGGAGTTGCGCGGTTTTGGCTCGTACGAGCAGGTGGCCGCTCGGATCGCCGCCTTCCCAAGCGAGGGCGATACGGTCGTAGCGTTGTTCGGACAGGTGATCGAGCGGCTGCGCGAGGAGTTCGACCCGGACGCGTTACTCTTGGTGCTGGGTCCGTTGGGCTGCAGCCGCCACGGGATGTCGCCACGGGAACTGCTGGAGATGGTCGAAGGGATCGGGGTAGAAGAGTCCACCAGCGACCTCTTCGCCATCCTCCGCCAACTCCGTCCCTACCTTCAGCACCGGGGCCCACTGGTCGATTTCTTTCACCGCGGCTTCTACAAGGCGGTGCGGCAGCGGTACCTGCCGGACGACGATTCGGTTCGGTCGTGGCACATCGAACTGGCCAACTACTTCCGGGCGAAACTCAACCCGTCCGGCGCGGCACCATGGAGCGGCCAGTACGCGCGCAGCCTTTCCGAGTTGCCGTATCACCAAACGCAGGGGCAGTTGTGGGGGCCACTGGAAACCGCACTCACGGCCCTGCCCTTCCTGGAGGCCAAGGTGCAGGCCGGGATGGCGTTCGAGTTGGCAGGTGATTTTTCGGCGGGCGTCGAGGCCCTGCCCGCCGACCGCCCTCAGCACCGTATCCTGCGCCTGTTGGAGGAGGCCCTGCGGCGCGACATCCACTTCATCGCCCGGCATGCTCAGGACTATCCGCAGGCGCTGTTCCAGTGCCTGTGGAACAGTTGCTGGTGGTACGACTGCCCCCAGGCGGCCGCGCACTACGTCGAAGGTCGAGCGCCCAGTGTAATCGGGTCACGCCGTGCCCCGACCAGTCCGGCCGCGGAGCCGACGAACTCCGCGCTCGGCGCGGGTCTCCCGACCCCGCCGCGTCCGCCGACCGAAGGTCTCCCGTCCCGAGACGACGCCTCCTCTGCCCCCGCCCTTCACGCCCTCCTCGAGCGTTGGCGCGAGGCTAAGGAGCACGCTGCCCCCAACTTCCCGTGGCTTCGCACCCACCGCCCGCCGCCGGTGCATCTCGGTACCGCACAGAAGGCCGTGTTGCGCGGGCACGAGAATCATGTAACGAGCGTGAGCCATTCCCCGGACGGCTCGCAGATCGCTAGCGGCTCTTGGGACAATACGGTGCGGGTGTGGGACGCGCGCAGCGGCGCGGAACTGGCCGCGTTGCGCGGGCACGAGGGGTGGGTAACGAGCGTGAGCTATTCCCCGGACGGCGCGCGGATCGCCAGCGGCTCGGATGACAAGACGGTGCGGGTGTGGGACGCGCGCAGCGGCGCGGAACTGGCCGTCTTGCGCGGGCACGAGAGGGAAGTAGAGAGCGTGAGCTATTCCCCGGACGGCGCGCGGATCGCCAGCGGCTCGGGTGCATCGTATGGCCACATGGACAATACGGTGCGGGTGTGGGACGCGCGCAGCGGCGCGGAACTGGCCGTGTTGCGCGGGCACGAGAGTCAGGTAACGAGCGTGAGCTATTCCCCGGACGGCGCGCGGATCGCCAGCGGCTCGGAGGACAATACGGTACGGGTGTGGAACGCATGCAGCGGCGCGGGACTGGCCGCGTTGCGCGGGCACGAGGGTGAGGTACGGAGCGTGAGCTATTCCCCGGACGGCGCGCGGATCGCCAGCGGCTCGGATGACCACACGGTGCGGGTGTGGGACGCGTGCAGCGGCGCGGAACTGGCCGTGTTGCGCGGGCACGAGAGGGAAGTAGAGAGCGTGAGCTATTCCCCGGACGGCGCGCGGATCGCCAGCGGCGGCGGCATGTTTGACCATACGGTGCGGGTGTGGGACGCGCGCAGCGGCACGGAACTGGCCGTGTTGCGCGGGCACGAGGGTGAGGTACGGAGCGTGAGCTATTCCCCGGACGGCGCGCGGATCGCCAGCGGCTCGGATGACAAGACGGTGCGGGTGTGGGACGCGTGCAGCGGCGCGGAACTGGCCGCGTTGCGCGGGCACGAGGGGTGGGTAACGAGCGTGAGCTATTCCCCGGACGGCGCGCGGATCGCCAGCGGCTCTTGGGACAAGACGGTGCGGGTGTGGGACGCGCGCAGCGGCGCGGAACTGGCCGTGTTGCGCGGGCACGAGAATTCTGTAAGGAGCGTGAGCTATTCCCCGGACGGCGCGCGGATCGCCAGCGGCTCGTCTGACCAAGCGGTGCGGGTGTGGGACGCGCGCAGCGGCGCGGAACTGGAGGTGATTCAAGGCTCCGGGGATGTGCGGGCGATCGCCGCCGGCTCGCAGGCATTCCCGCTGCAGGCCCTCGACCGCGGCCCGGAGACGGTCGTTGAGCGAGCCGACAGCGGCGAGCTGGTCGCGTGGTTCCCGGTTTGCCTCAACAAAATCGTAACCCACCCCTCCGGCCGCACCTGGGCTGGGGCAGCCGCCAACTACCTGTGCCTCATCACGCTGGAAGGAGGCGACTTCCCGACGTAGGAGTGCATCAGGACCGCCTCGCTCCGGCGTTTCACCAGTGAAGCCGACCGCCTGAACAACGATCCGCATGCTAATCTCGTCTACATGCCGCGACGCAAAGCCGCCCCGCGTCCCGCCGTTCGCCCGTGTCGCGTTCACGGGCGTTGTGGCCTGTGGCCCCGGCGTCGCGACGTAGCGGCCCGGCCACGATCCGGCAGGTGCCGCCACAGGGATCGCTGCCCTTCCCGCCCCCCGTCCCGACGTTCGCCCGTGTCGCGTTCACGGGCGGAAGTCGGGTCCCTGTGGCCAATGGCCGGGCGTCGCGACGTGGGCACGGGGCGTAGCCTGGCTGCGATCCGGCAGGGACGGTCAAAGTGATCGCGTCCACGCCATCGCCGCCCCGCGTCCCGCCGTTCGTCCATGTCGCGTTCACGGGCGTTGTGGCCTGTGGCCAACGGTCCCGGCGTCGCGACGCGGGCACAGGCTGTGGCTATCTGGCCGCGATCCGGCAGGTGCTGGCCATAGGGGTGCTACCACCGCCGCCGACGTGGGCCCTCCGCCCTATCCTGGGACCGATGCCAATTTGCCAGCAAGCCGTCGCTGCGGAGATTGACTGGCTACACAAATAAGAGTTCTAATCAACTAAATCGCTTTCTGGCAGATCCTGCCAATGACGGTTCTGCCAATCCAGCGCCGTTCACGGAGACAATACCATGGTTGAACGACACGGCGACTTCAGCATCATGGCACGCCAAACGGAAGGCTTCGAAGGCCAGTACACGGTAGTGAACGTCGTTAACGGCCAAGTGCGACACTTCGAGACGATCGAGGCGTGCCGCGAGTACATTGGCGTGGCTGGAAGCCGCGGTCCCCAGTGGGACGCAATTCCGTTGGATGCAGCCGGAAAACCGCTGCACGAACCGGCCGTCATCGCGGCTGTAGACGAAACAGCCGCCAAGGTATCCGGCCGAGACTGGTTCCACTTTATCGGGGTCTTTCACATCAAGGACATCCAGGTGAAGCCCCACAAGATCCTTCACCGCTAGACGCCAGCGTTCTTCGGCAACTAGTCCAGCCGCCCCTTTCACCCACGCGTTCCGCCTCCGCGAGTCATAACCCGCCAGTCATTTTTGTTCGAAGAGTGTCCGGCCCGCTAAGGGAGCCTGAACCCACGTTCCGGCTCGCTATAGGGAGCCGGACACCCGGCGTTAACCCAGAAAAGAGCCTTCCGAGACAGTGGCGGACTTGTGGTAAAATAGTCCGAACGAGTGGTCGGTCGCAATGTCTCTACTTTGGGAACCGAGGCACGCGAGTGAGACAGAACGCTGGTCGTAAGTTGTTTCCAGAACTGGCGTTGAAACGAAAAAAGCCGAGGCTTTTGGCCTCGGCTTTGTTCGTTAACCCCTGGGTCGCTTCTTATTTTGCGATCGGAGTTGAGGTTGTGTGGTCCGCACTCGCTTCGAGCGGTCTCGAAACTACGGGTAATGATCGGAAGTTCATTACCCGCGATTTTAGCGACTTGATCCACACACCGCTAAGCCGCGCTGCCGGCCGACGTATCCCCGAAAGTTCAGCGCCTCCCAAAAAACGGTATCTCCTTTCTGTTCTCTGGGACGCTACCTGGGATTTCTTCTATGTGCCATATGATCCCCACCGGGCGGTGGCCGGAACGTGGAATGCCTGACTGCCCGACAACTCCGCGGGTTCTTGTGCCGCCGCTGTTGCAATTCTCCACAGAACCGCAATAATCATCGTTGATTGAACGACTTGAAATCCTCGCGGGGGACTGACCGCACTTGCCGTCGCGAGCCGTGGCGAATACAGTCGGCCATATGCCAGCAACAGACATAACCCAACGCACGGCCTCAGTGCGACCTCCCGCGAAATCGGCAATTCGAGGCAAGTTAATATATTAACTTACTTGCGCAGATAATTTCTGTAATTGTGCGCACTTTGCAGAAAGAAATCTGCAATCGCACCGCAAGAACAGAATTTTTTCTGTTCTTGGGGGTGATACCTAAGAATTCTTTCTACAGACAATAATGTTATGGTGACAAGACAAGCGGTTGACGCCGTAGGTGATTCCATGAACGATCATTTTCGGATGCATCCCTATCTAAACGCGATCCGATGGACTGCGCGATTCACTGGCGTGGCCCTGCTGATCATGGTGGCAATCTTCACCGTGATGGACGGGATTCAACACCTCCCTAAACTTCTTACACAGTCGGTCGCAATGCAAGTTGAGTATGTCGCCATAGTATCAGTGTTGTTGGCAAACCTCTTAGCATGGAGGTGGGAAGGATTAGGGGCTGTTGTGGCAATCGCTTGCTACACGATATTTTGCACCATTGAATTCATGACGAGCGGGAAATTTCCCTTCGGCTCAATCATATATCTTATTCCCGCAATGATGTTCCTTGCGGTCTGGATGCTTGCCCGACGTGAGAGTGAATTGAATGCTGCTTAGGCGTCTAACAAGGCACGTCCGTGCCAACCGTTGGCCGCCAGTTCAGACGCACTTTCGTACCCAACCACCGGAAGATTGTACCAAACACAGGTCCCGCCATAACAACGTGTTGCACGGGAGTTGCCGGTCAGGTCGGTCCTGATGGTACAATGATTGGCGGCAACCCCGTGAACACTATCGTTCGGCCAGTGGTACGCGACTCCATTCATCACGCTGGAAAGGAAGGGCCGCATGAACGGACTCTGGTATGGACGCCTTGCGGTTGTCGCTCTTGCGCTACATGCGGTTATTGCGCCGAGACTGACCGCGGGCGAGCCTACGGTCGAGACGCTCATCGCCAACGTCCCTGTTCTTTCACCGAAGAACGAGGGCCTCACCAGCTTCCAACTTGAATCCGAGATGATGACGTGGTTTGAGGTTCCTTTCGTCGTAAAGCTCGTCTGGTGCCGGCCTGATCGGTTTGGGATGGTCGTCACTGCCGGTGCGGAGCGGACTCCGTTCTGGTTTCTCTCCGAAAAACAGTCGATGGATTTTGACATAACCAGCGGAACGGTGCTTCTCTGCAAGGACGTTGGGCCACAATTTGTCGTCCGGGCCGACGACGAGGGAATGAAACTGAACCTGTCGATTGCCAGCGAGGCAAAAACCGAAGTGACAATTGACCTGCCGTCATTCCTGAACCACGCAATGCAGAATGGAACCGTCACACAGGATTCCGGAGGAGACTGGCGATTGAGGCTTCGTTCGAAGTCTGGAAAATCGGAGGTGATGGCGGTATTCAAGAACTGCCGAGGGTACCCTATCCGTAGCTTGGAGATTCGGTCCGTCGCAGAGGATTCGCTGCTATTCGCCGTCCGCGACATCTGTGTGAACGCGGAAGCGACGCCTGCGTGGCCAGATTTTCCGGTTGCCGATTCCTTTCCGAAGGGCCTCAGGGTCGTGCGAATTGCGGATCTCAAGACCGAGTCGCATGCGGACGGGCTTGGCGTGGTCGCCCGCGGTCTCCGCACCGTGGCGGCTCACGGCGGCCTTCGCAATCCCAAGTGGCGGAGCACGCCATTTGTGTCCAATGTCGATTGGGCCGATGCGCAGAAAACGAACGACGAGATTGGCCCGCCCTTGCGGACCCTATTGAACGTCGAACCGGCCGAACCAAAGGATGCAGGCGAGCGGGGGTAAGGTCGGATGCCGGTGATTGTGTTTTCCCGTCCCCGCCGCCTGATCCTGGTCGTTCGTGGGCAAACCCCGCGGCCGCTGAAAACTCCGTTGGCCGATCTTTCCCGGCCCGACGTCGCTGGCTTCGATCGGATCTGTCCGCTACCGCATCTCCGTCGCCGGGTTCGTTCGGCGTGCCGGCCGCTTGCGGTTGGACGGAAATCTTTCGCTTCCGATGGAAAACTTCCGTTGGAAGATCAACCCGTCCGGGGCGTCGCTGGGCTTCGATCGGATCTTCCGGAATCGGAATCCCGGAATCGAAAAAAACGTGCGGCTCTTCGCGCGAAACCGAGTCGTCACGGCGATGGCCGGCCCGGATCGGACTCCTGGACGCGGGACGCGAAAAAAAAATGCTTGCCACCGCCGCGGCGGCGCGGTAGGATGACGGTCCGCTGACTGGGCGACGGTCGTCCAGCGCCGCACCGGCCGCAGACGACCGCAGCCCGCGAACAAAACGATGCACCGGAGGCCGCGACGGCGTCGTCACAAGTCGAAAGATCCCCGGCGCGGCCCCGGTGATCGTAACCGTCGGCAATCTAGTCTACAGAGAATGAGCAGAGCGAAACCTCAAATCCGGACACGTCAAGGAAATCCGGTCGAGTATCAATCGGTGCGGTACGATGAAAGAATGCCTCTGCGATCAGATGGCGCAGAAGTCTTGTATCACGAGTACGGTGTTCAACTGCGTCGTACAATCAATGGCGAATACATTTTGAATGTGCTTTGCGGGAGAGTTGGACAATACGGAGTAGAAATAGCTCTGACGCAACTGGAAATTGACAAATACGGTGACGACGACGGGGACACGTTCATCCACAATCTTGGCGAGGATGTCCATAATGACTCGAATGCCTTTGCGTCGAGAGTTGTGCGAACTTGTTGAATGTTCTTGATGACTACAGCTGAACGCTATCTGCGTCGGAGTACATTCATGTCACCGAGGAATGGCCGAACCAACGGATGCAATCGAGCCGCCGATTCGATTGCTGCTGAATGGACGATCGATCGCGGCGGCCGATTGATCCGAAACGTTCTGCGGCAACAAAAGTATCCGCGCGACTAAGAGACAGTCTTTATGGGATACCGCGTTTCCTGGATAGCTCGCTCCGGAACGTCCACAGGCGAACTGCTCCAGCTGTCTGGCAGAAACCTGTCGGGGGAACGTCACGAATTCCCCGATGTGGGTTGGTACTTGCTTGAATTGCCAAGCGAGAATCAATCACCATGGGTCTTGCTGATTGCTGATGGATCAGAGAACTACGCCGATCTCAGCCCCTCGCACGCCCAGTCACTATCCAAAGACGGCAATGAAACGCTTTTCTTCTGGTGCTCCGACACCGTAATGGCCACCGAATTGCGGTGCTTCCAAGACGGCAGACAAGCATGGTCCATTCAATACGACTGTGGAGACAAGACGAAGCAACCAGCGATGAACGGCAATTTGCCGCACATCGCCCAAAAGATCCTTAAAGATTTACAGACGAAACAACAGGCTGACGATGGTGCGGACTACATTTATGACCTGACTGCGGAAGTGGGACATAGCGTCGTTGGTTTTCGGCACGACACGGATCTTGAGATGGATGATTCTGAACCGTTCCAGCTACTTAGCGAACCTATGAAACAGCGGCCGGCGTGGTGGCAGTTCTGGAAGCGATGAGCCGCAGAACCAGGCCGTGAACCGGAGCGGCCGACGACGTCTGTTTTGAAATCACAGTCTTTGGCGGCCGCCCGGTTACGGCAGCCGTTCGCCGGCAAACCATGCTCGCCCCGCGCGCCAAAGACTCCGCTGGCAGGGCGGCTTTGTTCCCGGGGGTCAATCGCTTCGGTCACGTCTGTCCGCTATCGCATTTCCGGAATCCGAAAAAACGTGCGCGTCCTCGCGCGAAACCAGGCCACCCCGGCGATGGTTGGGCGGAACCGAAAACCCCCGCGCGACGGCGCGCGACGAAAAAATACTTGCCGTCGCGTCCCGCGCGCGGTATGATAACCGCCGTCGCGACGGTCTGCGGTCGCCCGTGCGGCCGCAGACCGCAGACGAACGATGCCGACGAACCATCGGATGCAATCGAGCGGCGGTTGCGCCGTGCGGAATGGCCGGTCGACCTGTCGCCGCCGATTGATCCGGAACGTTCGGCGATTGATTCAGCGCTGTTGAGATCTGCATGTCTTCACCAGAAAAAGCCGTGAATCCGAAATTGAAATGCTATCCTCTGTGCGGTGCCGCCTTTGGCGCGATTTGCCTTGGGCTGGCGGGCGCGGCGTATGGTACCTTCCTGCATCTCAATCCAGACTACCGGGATTCGCTAATCCGCGACGAACTCAGCACACCGCACCCCGACAACCCTCGGTACGTCGCGGCGATTGTCGCCGTGCGGTATCAGGGATTCACAGAACTCGTAATCCGCAAGTCAGTAGTACCGTTCGTAGTCGGCGGTCTGCTTGGCGCAGCCGCGGGTTCCGGATTCGCGCAGTACCGGCGACGCAAACAGTTACACCCATCGGACGTGACGCGACCCAGGAGGTTTACGCTTGTTGAGTTGCTTGTCGTCACGGCAATCATTGGAATGTTGGTCGCAATGCTTGCGCCGGTTGGTGGTACTGGATTGGTGTATTACGACGGAAAAGACCAGTTCTACTGGCTTGAACAACTGGAATTCGGGCCAGAGTCCGCGCGGCCAACCGCCATTACTGCACTTTGCTCATTGCTGGAAAGAAAGCCGTTCCCCTGCAGGTCGACGATCATTCCCGCGCTGGCAGATTGCGGCGGTGACGCCCGACCTGCGATTCCGATCTTAGAAAAACTGACGACTGACAACGAGGAGAGCATCAAGACGGCGGCGGTTGAGGCACTGTTGAAGCTGAGAACTGTTGCCGAACAATCGGATGCACGCGAGGCGGGCTTGCGTGCGGATTCAAATGGATGATCATGCGTCCCGCCCGCGTGATCCGTGTCGTTCATCGACTGAAGTTTGCTCGACTCACAACAAGGTCAAACATGAAAAAGTCACACCGTGCGCAACTTGAAGGGATTCCTGGATTCTACAGCGACTCGGGAGCATTAAAGTTTCACCACAGTGAAGCGGAACGCATCGGTCGCGACTATGAACAGATTGAGCGACGGGCTTACCCGCCGATGTCTCCGTCGACTCAAGCCAACCTTTTAGCACAAGCGGCCGAGCACCAGAATCAAATGTTTGCGAAACTTCAGCCGAAGGTTGACGCAATCTTGAACGACCCGAACGACCCACGCGCAAAGATGATGCAGCAACTTCTGGGGACGCTAGGCGGCATGCCTGCCCCTCACGATGTTGACGCAATGCGTAAAGATGTCCTGGCGGGGTCCGAAATATCCCAGCCGCAAAGCAACTACAGCGGCATTGATGTCGATTCACGCGATGGCGAAGACTCGCCTGTGGACGCAGCCAAATGGCTTTCCGACAATTTCGAATCGTTGATCCCCGGTTTCATAGAGGCCGCGAAATACGCGTACTCAAGGCTGGAAGAGGAGAACTTGGGCGATACGGAATCTTACGCATATATCCTCGACAATCCGTCCGACCAAGACTATCTGGACCGCATTCGAATTCTGTCGGTTGAGATCGGTTCGAACCGCCGATATACCTTTTCTCTTGAGGCTCCTTCCTCGCATCTCGAAGAACATGGTATGTACGCAGTTTTCGAAGAATCCAAGTTGCTAGGCTGTGGCGAATACGACATCGTCGAAGAGCTTGAGTACGGTGGGTGCGGTGACGACGAAGAATAGCGATGAACCATCCCGTGCACCGGAGCCGGGCTTGCGAGTTTTTTCAAATGGTCAATCAATTCTCCCGGCCCGGTGACGGGTGACGTTCCGCATCAACGAGCGGCACGGTCGCAGAGGACCACAATGGAGCAGTCGCATGTCCCCGCCAACCCAACTCACGGTGAAGCTGAAGCGAAACATGCTTCTAGTCGGCTTCCGAAGTGCGAAAATACAGGACGACACGCACATCACGACCATCGGCCGAGAACTTCTCGAAATCTGTGACCTCGCCTTGAGGTGTGAACGACGCATTCTGGTCAATTTTCGGGGAGTCGAGGTCCTCTCCTCTGCCATATCTGCCATAATCGGGAAGATCGTTCTGCTGAATAAGAAGGCGAAGGCATCGGGAATCTCGATCGGGATATGCAACGTCGCTCCCGAAATCATGCGTGTTTTTCAACTCACGCGGCTGAACAGGGTGTTTTCCATTGTCGATTACGAAGAGGATGATGAGGACGATGAGGAAGGGCTCCAAGCCTTTGGATGCCGCAGACCAACCGGCGGGAATTTTGCGGGAGCTCAACGCGGCCTGGGCCGCAGTCGTGAGTCGGAAGGCGAACGCGATGGTTTCCGTTTTGCGCCGGAGCTCTTTCAAGTTCGAACCGACGTAATCGCGGAGTTGACCAACCGGGGTTTCGATTGGCTGAGCCATTACTCCTCTGTTGATCCAATGCACGATGTCTACGGCATCGAGGTTTGCGGTATCCACCGCCAGGAGGATGCGTCTGCAATCCTGAGTATTCTGATTGGAATGTTTCCCCATTGGAGACCTGGATGACTAGAGTACCGGGACTACGGCCGTGAGCCGGGATGGATAGCCAGAGTTCAACGGGACCGAAACCGACCGGATGAGAATTGGGAGACCGCTTGACGCGTCATGGTCGCCAACAATCAATGGCGTTTAGAGCTGGCTTGCTCTCTTTGGACGGAACGGGGCAGATGCGGAACCAATCGCTGGACCAGAGTCGCCGATCTGGTCGGAATCAAGTGGAACGCTGATTGGCGGCGACCTGGTCAGCTTGGTCGTTCGGCCTGTCCTGCAACCACAAGGATCCCAAAATGTTGTCTCGGTTGCTTGGTTTGTTCAAGAGGAGGCCGGGGGCGGACTTCGATGCCCCGCTTTCGCCGGAGGCGGGCCAATTCCTTGCGGCAGCATCGGACGAATTCAACCGAAAGCAGGAGGCCCTTCAAAACACATGGAACTTCGGCTCGGCAGCCCAATGGGGTTACGATCAGCTATCGGGCGTTCTTCGACTCACCTTCGCGGATGGCTCACGACTCGAGGCCGAAGGGCAAGTCCTTGGCAGTTATTGCCCGGGTGACGGCAAATGGGAATGGGCGTGGAACAATCCGAATGTAGACAGGAAAGTCGCTAAGGACAGCCACAAGGTGCGGGAACTTGGTGATCGCCTGCAGATTTCGTACTTGCAACTCGGAACGATTCCCTTGCCTGAGCCCAAAATGGTGTCATACCTGTGTGCCATTGGGATCAAGGCGACGAATTCGATTGGCGTCTACCAAGGTGAGGCTGGGCCAATCCAGGTCTTCATTCTGCTTAAGAGACCGCGACGAGTTTAGGGCCAGGCGTTGCACGCGAGCGGGCGGCGGCGTCGGTTTTGAAGTCAACGTCCAACGCGCCCGCCGCGTGAACGTTACGTGCTTTGCCGAGGGCGGGTATTGGTTCCTACGCAACCGGAATTCGACTCGTGTCCGCAAATCCCTACCAACCACCGCTTGCCCTAGAGTCGCCGCGACGCCCAGCGCGGAATATCTGCGCACGAATCGGGTTCGTCACCTCGCTCGTGGGAGTTGCTGGTGTATTCCTGGTCGGCCCGTTCGGTCCATCGGTTTCCGGAATCGGGATGCGGATCGCCTTCCTCTGTGTGCCAGGATTGTTACTCAGCGTCGCTGGTTTGTTTCGTCCGCCGCGTCGTCTCGCTGGCTGGGGCGTAGCACTTGGGGTGTTCGGCACACTCTTTCTGCCGACGTTTTGCCTATCACTTTTTGTGTTCCGCCGTAGTTAAGGGGAGGCATTGGAGAGAGATGAGGCTGTCCATGTCCGCTTTCAGTCACGTGAGGGAGTCCACTTGAAAGACTTGGAAACAGCACGTAACAGGGTGGACCGAAGCGGCGTGTAGGTCCAGCGGGATGGTTGGTCCGTCCTGTCGCCGCTCGGTCACCCTAATCGTTCTACGTGCAGGCCATGCAGTCCATACGCCACCGGTCAGCCTACTGGCAGATCCCAACGCTTGCCATTTTGGCGGGCCTGTGGATTGCTCTGTCAATCCCGTTGGCTTTCGGCTACGGCGATGCGGAAGCGTTTTTCCTGCGTACCTTCAAGGATTACGCTCGAGCGGCCCATCCCTACCTCAGTCTGAATCCCATATTTATCCAGTTCTGGATCGCTCACTTCTGTCTTCTGATCTTCGGCATCGTGGCGGTCACGATTCATAAGTCTGATTTGTTCACGGTCTTGATTATCGGCCCTACGCTCGCACTCGGAGTCGCCCTTTTCTCGCAACAGTGGTCCGACCCGGACTGGATCTTATTCACCGGCGTCTGCTTGATCGGATGGCTGCTGGCAATCGTCTCGGGCGGTGTATATTGTCTGTACAAGCTGTGTGTTCGCCCCGTAGAACCTATGAAGGATTAGATTGTGCGGCGATCGAAGGAGAACGGTTGGCGGGGGCAGAGACTGAATGAGGGAGAACGGTTGATCCGACTCCGCGATGTGGCCCGCCGGACATGCTGTCTCCACATGCCCACACGGTCCGCTGGCATCACACCCCTGATTCCAGCCGTATCCCCATCTTCTCAAACACC
>Ga0351864_10303_pt1 | contig 18014 bp, 14 predicted proteins | sample TotcelHFGM3001L9_FD_206758 | JGI IMG/M metagenome (GOLD analysis project Ga0351864, IMG submission 206758) | Enriched cells from coal bed in the Powder River Basin, Montana, United States - Total cells FGM rep2 HSBNCT.FGM.300.1.L9 ... | reverse complement strand
CCCCTTTTTTCCTTTTCGCCCTTTCCCCTTTTCCCCCCCTCATGATCCGTTTGCCCTACTTCAGCCGCTCCCAATTAGGCATCGTCCTGATTCTGGGAGCCGCGTTGCTGCTGTTGTACGCCTGGCGGGCCCACGTTTTTTTCTCCCCTTCGCCGCCCCCGCCAGGAACCCTGAACCTGGCCTTCGTGGAGGTGACCGGGAAAGTCCCGCACCCCGGGGTCTACTCTTTCCCAAAGCCTCCCACCCTGAGCGAGGTTTGGGCCAAGGCCGGGGCGGCGGGGACTCCCCCGGACCCGGATAAAACCATCGCCTCCGGCAGCCGGGTGGAGGTGACGCCGGAGGGCGGCTGCCGCCTGGCGGCCATGTCCGGGGCGCAGCTTATGACCCTGGGCCTGCCCATCGACCTCAACCGGGCCACGGCTGAGGACCTGGAGGCCATCCCCGGCATCGGCCCGGCCCTGGCGAAAAGAATTGTGGATTATCGGCAGGCTCACGGGCCGTTTAAGCAGGTCGAGGACCTGCGGGAAGTCTCCGGCATCGGTCTTCCGAACCTGCAAAAGCTGAAACCTTATCTGGGGCTGGGGAGCCCGGAGGCAATGCCTCCGCCTGCCGGAGAGGCAGTCATAACCACCGGCGAATCCCTATCCGGGACTTACCGTGAAAGCCAGGAAGAGCGACTGCCCGGGAGCAAAAGCGGCCGCAAACCCAAGACCCCGGACCGCGTCATTGATCCCAACCTGGCTTCCAGAGCGGACCTGGAAACCCTGCCGGGCATCGGTCCGGTGCTGGCCCAAAGGATCATCGACTACCGCCGGGCCCACGGCCCCTATAAAACAATCGCTGACTTAAGAAAAGTCTCCGGTATTGGCCGGAAGAAATTAGAAAAAATGAAGCCTTACCTGACCATTGCAGCGAAACGGGAAACCGGCGATGGACGCTGATAAACGCCGATGAACGCCATATCTGCGTACATCGGCGTTTATCGGCGGTTTATAGATTCACCATGCTCATATTAGGAATCGAAACTTCGTGCGATGAAACCGCGGCCGCGGTGGTGGCCGACGGGCGCACCGTCTTGTCCTCGGTGGTGGCCACCCAATTCGAGTTGCATGCCCAATACGGCGGGGTGGTGCCGGAGATCGCCGCCCGGCGGCATCTGGAAAACATCCTGCCGGTCATCCAGGGGGCGTTGGATCAGGCCAAGATCACCCTCTCCGACCTGGACGGCCTGGCCGTGACCCAGCGTCCCGGCCTCATCGGCGCCCTGATCATCGGCATGGCCGCGGCCAAGGCCCTGTCCTACACCTTGGGAAAACCCCTGGCGGGCGTCCACCATTTGCAGGCCCACATCATGGCGGCATTTTTGACGGACTCCCCCCCGGAATTCCCCTTCGTGGCCTTAGTGGTCTCCGGCGGCCACACCAATCTGTACCGGGTGGCCGGCGCCACCGAGATGACCCTGTTGGGCCGCAGCCGGGACGACGCCGCCGGCGAGGCCTTTGACAAGGTGGCCAAGCTCATGGATTTGGGCTACCCCGGCGGGGTCCGGATCGAGGCCTTGGCACAAGACGGCAATCCTGCAGCCTATAATCTGCCCCGTCCCCGGGTCCACGGGGAGCCCCTCACCTTTTCGTTTTCCGGCCTCAAGACCGCGGTGGCCCAAAGGCTCAAGCAGCACCCGGAAATTCTCGCCGACGCCGCGGCCCGGTGCGATCTGGCCGCCGGTTTTCAGGCCGCGGTGGTGGACAGCCTCACCAGTCGGGCCTGGCTGTCACTCACTCAGGAGGGCTGCTCCCGCCTGGTGGTCTGCGGCGGGGTGGCGGCCAACAATCGCCTGCGCCGGGCGCTGCAGGAGCACGCCCTGAGCGCCGGGCTGGAGCTCTTCCTGCCGCCCCCGGCGCTTTGCACCGACAACGCCGCCATGGTGGCCGCCCTGGGGTACCGGCTCCTCATGGCCGGTCAGCGCCTGGACCTGACCGGCGACGTCTTTTCCCGGGGATGACTACCCATTCGACGCCGCCGCCGGCCGCCGTCTCCCGGCCCTTGGCAGCGGCATGCCTGGGCTCAGTCCTGAAAAAAATAACCAAAAATATAGAAACCATCGGGGTATTGTAATAAGATAAGGGGAATTTTTCAGAGGCTTCGGGGACGGTTATCCCGTTTGCCATAAATCCCTTCTATTTGGAGGTTCTTAAATCCCCCTAAATCCCCCTTTTCCAAAGGGGGACTTTAACAACAAATCCTTGTATTTTCCCCCCTTTTTTAAAGGGGGGCAGGGGGGATTATAAGGCTTCCCGTAGCGGAAAAAACTTTTGGCAATAGCGTATCGGGTGGCAAAGCCCCCTTTGCCCCCAATGAGGTAAACTTGGACCAACGACCATCGGGCGAACTGTCGGCGCTGCTGACGGACCTTTACCAGCTGACCATGGCGGCCTGCTATTTCGACCAGAATATGCAGGAGGAAGCCACCTTCAGCCTGTTTATCCGCAAGTATCCGGCCCAGCGCAACTACTTCGTCGCTGCGGGTCTCTCCGAGGTCTTGGAGTATCTGGAAACCCTGCGATTCACTGACGATGATCTGGCTTATCTTTCGTCCACCGGCCTTTTCCCGACGCGCCTTCTGGACTTTCTGCGAGGTTTGCGCTTCACCGGTGCAGTCCAGGCCCTCCCCGAAGGCAGCATCTTTTTCGCCGATGAGCCCATCCTGGAAGTGAGCGCCCCCATCATCGAGGCCCAACTGGTGGAAACGTTCATCATCAACGCCATCAGCTTCCAGACCATGATCGCCACCAAGGCCTCCCGGTCGGTCCGGGCGGCCGCCGGCCGGCCCCTGGTGGATTTTTCCTTGCGGCGCACCCAGGGCCGCGACGCCGGTCTCAAGGTGGCCCGGGCCAGTTATCTGGCGGGTTTTTTGGGCACCAGCAACGTCCTGGCGGGGAAACTCTACGGCATTCCCATCTTCGGGACCATGGCCCATTCCTACATCACCAGTTTTCCCCACGAAATCGACGCCTTCCGGGTCTTTGCCCGGAACTTCCCCACCATCACCACCCTGTTGATCGACACCTATGACAATATCTCCGGGGTTCGGCACGCGGTGACGGTGGCCAAAGAGATGGAGGCCCGGGGCCAGCGCCTGGAATTCGTGCGCCTGGACAGCGGCGACATGGCGGCCATCAGCCAGGAAGTGCGCCGCATCCTGGACGACCAGGGCTTAGGCTACGTGCGCATCCTGGCCAGCGGCAACTTCGATGAATACAAAATCGCCCGGGTGCTGGCCGACGGGGCCCGGATCGACGCCTTTGCCGTGGGCACCAAAATGGGGGTCTCGGCGGACGCCCCGTACTTCGACATCGCCTATAAACTGGTGCGCTACGCCGATCAACCGCTGATGAAGCTGTCCACCGGCAAGGTCACCCTGGTGGACAAAAAGCAGGTGTGGCGCTGTTTTGACCCTCAGGGCGCCATGGCCCGGGATACCATCGCGCTTCGCTCCGAGGCCATCCCCGGGGGCACGCCGCTGCTCCAGCCGGTGATGGCCAAGGGCCGGATCATCCAGCCGCTGCCGACGAATGATTAGTTCAAGAAATATTTTCACGCCCAATAATAAAAACTAAAAGAAGCGCATAAGGTCCTTAAGGACCCCACCCCCTACCCGGTGAGTTTGAGTCCCGGTCTGACGGAGTTGCAATCCCGGGTGGAGCAGCAGATACGCCGCCGGGAATTGGGAGAAAACGGCAATTATGGGACTGACTGAAGCCCTCTGTTACTATAATACCTGGTTCATCAATCAATGCAGCTACGTGGGCGTCTTCCTGCTGATGACCCTGGAAAGCATGGTTGCCCCCATCCCCAGCGAACTGGTCATGCCCTTTGCCGGCTTCCTGATCTTCACGGGGGAATTTAGCGTGGTCCCGGTGCTGGTAGCCAGCACCCTGGGCTCTATCGTCGGATCGCTCCTGTCCTACGGCATGGGGATGCTGGGGAAACCGGTGGTGCTGCGCTACGGCCGCTACCTGCTCCTCAATGTGCACCACCTGGAGTGGACCGAGAAATTCTTCTTGCGCCACGGCGGCAAGACCATCTTTATCTCCCGGTTTATCCCGGTGGTGCGCCACCTCATCTCCATTCCCGCCGGTCTGGCCCGCATGCCCCTCACCCCCTTTATCCTCTATACTGCGGTGGGGGCCACCCTGTGGAACATGTTTCTGACCTATTTAGGGTTCCGGCTCAAGCAAAATTGGCAGCTTATTCAAAAATATACCCACATTCTGGACTACTTTGTGGTCGCGGGCCTCATCGGCGCCACGCTCTACCTGGTCTGGAAAATCAAGCGAGCCCGGACACCGGCATGAGAAGCGTTGCGGCGACGGCGCTGCGGGGTCGTCCCCCCGGAGCCCCAGGGGCGCCGGAGGCCGGGGGATCACCCCCGGCGGCGATCATCCACCCGACCCGGGAAGCCTGGGACGAGCCGGTAACGGCGCGGGTGATTCTCACCTTCACCCTGCCTGACTACCGCTATCTCTGCCGCCTGGTGGAACCGGCGGGGCCGGTGCGCTACGTCTACAACTGCGCCTTGCGGGAGGGAAGCTGGGACGGCCGGCCCATCACCCTCACGGCTCCGGCCCTGGGGGCGCCTTATGCCGTCATGGTGCTGGAAAAGCTCCTGGTCCTGGGGGCCCGCATGGTGCTTGCCTTGGGCTGGTGCGGCTCCCTCCAGCCCGGGCTTTCGATCGGCGACCTGGTGCTCCCCACCACCACGGTAAGCACCGAGGGGACCTCCGGGCATTATCCCCTGGACGGCCAACCCCCGGACCCGGACCCGGACTTGTCCGGAATCCTGCGGCGCCTGCTGTCGACCTCGAACCACCGCTGGCAGGAGGGCGCCGTCTGGTCCACCGACGGCTTTTACCGGGAAACGGTGCAGCAGGTAGCAGCCTACCAGGCTCAGGGAGTCCTGGGGGTCGACATGGAAATGGCGGCCCTGTTCACCGTCGGGCGGTTCCGCCAGACCCCGGTGGCCGGGTTGCTGGTGGTTTCAGATGAATTGTCCACCTTAAAATGGAACCCGGGCTACCGCTCAGAGCCGTTTCGCCGGGCCCGAGATCAGGCCGCCCGCCTGGTTCTGGCCGCGGCGGCCGAATGGGATGGCGGCCATGTTTAAGGGGTCGCTCCTGGCCGTGGACGTGGGCGGAGGCACCCAGGACATATTTATCTGGGAGCCGGGGCAGACCGTGGAAAACGGCGTCAAGCTGGTCCTGCCGGCCCCCACCCAGGTCCTGGCCCGGCGGATACGGCGACTCACTGCCCAGAAGCAGCCCATTTTCCTGCAAGGCCGGGTCATGGGCGGCGGCGCCGTGACCCAGGCGGTCCGCCACCATTTAGGCCAGGGCCTGCCGGTTTATGCCACGGCCCCGGCGGCCTTCACCTTCAGCGACCGCCTGGAGGCGGTGCAGGCCTGGGGCGTGATCCTGACTGATTCTCCGCCCCCGGAGGCCGTGACCCTGACCCTGGGGGACGTCGCGGTGGAAGACTGGCGCCAGGTGTTGACGGTCTTCGAGGTCCCCTTCCCCAGCCATTTTGCCGTGGCGGTCCAGGACCATGGGTTTCACCCCCAGGGCAGCAACCGTCGCTTCCGCTTCCAGGGGTGGGAAAATTTTCTGGACCAGGGGGGGAAGCTAACGGACCTGGCCACCCGCCAACCCCTGAGCCACTTCACCCGGATGGCGGCCGTGGCCGAGGTTTTGCCCGGGGTACTGCTGATGGATACCTGCGCCGCCGGGGTTCGGGGGGCGCTCCTTGATCCCCAGGCCCGGGGCCATCTGGAGCGCGGCCTCACAGTGATCAACCTGGGCAACGCCCACACCTTTGCGGCCCTGGTCCGGGGCGACCGCCTCTATGGGATCTATGAGCATCACACCGGGCTGTTAAGTCCGGAAAAACTCTGGGATCAGGTAGGGAGATTCCAGCAGGGCCGGCTTACCAACACCGAGGTCTTTGACGACCAGGGGCATGGCTGCGCCTATGCGCCGGACTTTGACGCCAAAGACTCATTTGCCTTCACCGTCATCACCGGACCCCGGCGGCGCCTGGCCCAGGGCGGGCCCGGGGTTTTTGCCGCCCCGTTCGGCGACATGATGCTTTCCGGCTGTTTCGGCCTGGTGGCGGCGTTCTTGGAACTGGGGCACTATCCGGTGAATCTGGCCGACTATTGAGGGGGGTTAGCCTCGGGGGGAGGTTACCGTGAAACTTGATTCGGCACTACATCAGACGGCAGGAGGAAACCGACCGTATGGAGATTAAATTCTGGGGCACCAGGGGTTCCATCCCGGCTCCCGGGGCCCAAACCCTGGAGTTCGGCGGTAATACCACCTGCTTGGAAGTGGTGCTGGCCAACGGGAACCGAGTCGTAATTGACGGCGGTACCGGCCTGCGCCTCCTGGGCCGGCATCTGATGGAGAGCCATACCCCCTGCCGCTTCCATCTGCTCCTCACCCACGGCCACTGGGATCACCTGCTGGGAATTCCCTTCTTTGAGCCCATTTACCTTGAGTCCACCAAGGTCATCGTCGATGGCTGGCCCCCCGCCTTCCAGGGTATGACCCGGGTGTTCGACAACCACATGGGGGACGGCTTCTTCCCGGTGGCCTTCGACCACCTCAAGGCCGACATCGATTATCTCAACTCCGTGGCCAGCGGGACCCTAGACCTGGATGGCGTCTTGATTGACTCCATACGCCTCAACCATCCCCAAGGGGGCCTGGGGTTCCGGTTCCGGGAAGACAAGCATACCATGGTGTTCATTACCGACAACGAGCTGGGTGCGGCCAGGGGCAGGCGCATCCCCGAATTTGTTGATTTTGTCCGCGGCTGCGACTTGCTGATTCACGATGCCCAGTATCTTCCCGAGGAAATCTCGGAACGCCGGGGGTGGGGACATTCCACCTATGAAGAGGTGGTGGCCCTGGCCAAAGAGGCAGAGGTGCATAACCTGCTCCTCACGCATCACGACCCCGGCCGCAACGATGGCGATGTGGAAAAGATCGTGGCCCTGTCCCGGGAGATGATCTCAGGGCATAGCAAACTGCGCTATGTCGACGCCGCCCGGGAAGGGGCTTGTTACCGGCTGCCTTAAAGGCGGTTTTGGGTTTCGGGTTCTGGGTGAAATAAAAAATCACGCTTCAATTCTGACTAAATAAGGCAACATGAAGGAACTGTGTCACTATGAATTGGAAAGTCTTTTGGGTCACTTTCGGCACCATTTTTCTGGCGGAGATGGGGGATAAAACTCAGCTGGCGGCTCTCACCATGGCCGCTGAGACCCGTTTGCCCCTGTCGGTCTTCCTGGGGGGCAGCGCCGCCCTGGTCCTGGTTACCCTTTTGGGGGTATCCCTGGGTGGCTTTATCTCCCATTGGCTCCCCGAAGGCATGCTGCAGAAGATCGCCGGCGCCAGTTTCATCCTGATCGGCGGATTGATGCTCTGGGGGAAATGGTAACGAATTAGCCTGGCGTTCAATTCACTTGGCCAAATACAGGATTTCATCAATGCGGTAACCTCACATATCACCCTCCTTACCCCTCGAAGTGGGGGGAGGGAGGAGGTGGTGTCGCCGGGTTTAGTAATCATAAGGCATTAAATCGACTGCATCTTTTCCCCTCTCCCCCAATGGGGGAGAGGGTCAGGGTGAGGGGGAAGTAATCGTCTCGGAGCCAAAAGCCCGTTAGTGAATTTTTCACCGGTTGCAATAAGATACCGGCCACCGAGACTCCTAGGGCTTTTCAGGCCCAAGCCCCTTTATTTCCCGGAAGATTTATTGTAGACTAAACCTAACCATTTGCCTTTATTAATCTTTTTTTGTGGTTACTCCCATGGCGCCTGTTATCGAGCCGCAGCCGGCGCGGCATCCCAACCTGGTCCTCATCGGCTACCGGGGCACCGGCAAGACTTCCGTGGGAGCCCGCCTGGCGGAGGTGCTCCAACGCCCTTTTGTGGACCTGGACCAGGTGCTGGTCGGTGAGGCCGGCCGGTCTGTGGCCGACATCGTGGCCCAGGGCGGCTGGGCCGAGTTCCGGCGGCTGGAAAAGCAGCTGGTGGCCCGGTACCGAAACACCCGGGGGCTGGTTTTGGCCACCGGCGGCGGCGTCGTCCTGGATCCGGACAATGTGGCGGCCCTGCGGGAAAACGGCATCCTTATCTGGCTGACGGCGGACCCGGCTGCCATCCAGACCCGGCTGGCCCAGGATCAGCCCCGGGACGCCAATCGGCCCAGCCTGACCGGAGAGGACACCATCCGGGAAGTGGCGGCAGTGGCGGAGGAGCGGGCCCCCCTCTATCTGGCCGCGGCTCAGATCAGCATTGACACCACGCACCGGTCCGTGGGCCAGGTGGTGAGTCTGGTGCTGGAGGCCCTGGAATCTGAGGAGGTTAAAAACCTTGGCGGGTAATACCTTCGGACGCTTGTTCCGCGTCACCACCTGGGGTGAGTCCCACGGCCCGGCCTTGGGAGCCGTCATCGACGGCTGCCCGCCCCGGTTGTCGCTGAGCGTCGCCGACATCGAGGCCGAACTGGCCCGCCGCCGCCCCGGGGTGCAGGCCCACGCCACCAGCCGCCGGGAGCCCGACAAGGTTGAGATTCTGTCCGGAGTGTTCGACGGACAAACCACCGGCACCCCCATCAGCCTGATCATCTATAACCGGGACGTCAAGAGCCAGGATTACGACGAACTCCGGGACGTTTTCCGTCCCGGCCACGGCGATTTCACCTATCAGGCCAAGTACGGCATCCGGGACCATCGGGGCGGCGGGCGGGCCTCGGCCCGGGAAACTGCGGCCCGCGTGGCCGCCGGCGCCGTGGCCCAAAAGATATTGGACCGGGAGGGCGTGCAGGTCCTGGCCTACACGATAGAGTTGGGTGGGGTGGCCGCCCGGAAAATCGATGCGAGCTCGATCTGGGACAACCCTTTCGCCTGCCCCGACCCCGAGGCCGTGGCCGCTATGGAGGCCCGGGTCCAGGAGGTCCGGGGGCTTCACGACTCCCTGGGCGGGGTGGTCCAGGTGCGGGTCCGGGGCTGCCCGCCGGGCTTGGGGGAGCCGGTCTTCGACAAGCTCGATGCGGCCCTGGCCGGGGCGGTGATGTCCGTAGGCGCGGTCAAAGGGGTGGAGATCGGCGCCGGGTTTGCCGCCGCCCGCCGGCTGGGCTCTGAGAACAATGACCCCCTGATTCCCGGCGGTTTTGCCTCCAACCACGCCGGGGGCATCCTGGCCGGCATCTCCAGCGGCGCCGAGATCATCCTCAACGCTGCGGTGAAACCCATCCCCTCCATTGGCCGGGAACAGCAGACCATCGATCTGGAGGGCCGGCCGCGCACCCTGGCGGTCAAAGGGAGACACGACATCAGCGCCATTCCCCGCATCGTCCCGGTCATCATGGCCATGGTGCGCCTCACCCTGGCGGATTTTCTCCTGCGCCAGAGGGCGATCGCATGAAAACAGCTATCAGCTTTCAGCTATCAGCTTTCAGCCAAAGCCCGGTTTGGCAAAGTGTAGGGTGCGCCCTGCACACTAGGCTTTTTTTCGGAAACCGCCCCTCGCGACGAATCCCTAACTTCACGGTTCATCATGGGTGTCGCCCATGAGCGCCAACCTGAAGCCCACCATCGCCATTATCGGCGGCCACGGCCAGATGGGCCGCTGGTTCACACGCTTCTTTGAAGGCCAGGGCTTGAAAGTCCTGGTGTCGGATGTCGGCAGCCCCCGGACTTCCCAGGAGGTGGCCGCCGATGCCGATGTGGTGATCCTCTCGGTGCCCATCCCCAAGGTCACCGAAGTAGCCCGGGAAGTGGCCCCGTTCCTGAAATCTTCCGCCGCCCTGGTGGACCTCACCTCGGTGAAGCAGCGGCCCTTGGCGGTCATGATGTCGGCCTTCCCCGGTGAAGTGGTGGGCACCCATCCCCTCTTCGGCCCCGGGGAAGCAACCATCGAGGGCCGGACCATGGTGCTCTGCCAGGGGCGGGGGGAACACTGGTTTCATTGGCTCCGGGACTTCCTGACCCAGGCCGGCGCCCGGGTAAAGATCACTACCGCGGCGGAACATGACCGGCTCATGGCCGTGGTCCAGGGGTTGGCCCACTTCATCCTCATCGCCTTCGGGACGGTGATCCGCGACCTGGGAGTCTCGTTGGATGATCTGGAGGAATTCTCCACCCCCACCTTTGCCACCCTGCACAAATTGACCCGCCACCTGCTGAGCCAGGATGCCAAACTCTACGCCTGCATCCAGTTGCAGAATCCGGCCAACCGCATAGCGCTGCGGGCCCTGGAAGGCGCGGTGGCCGATATTCTCTACTTCATTCAACGCCAGGACGCCGACGGGCTGGTGCGCCTGATCGAGGAGCTGAAATAGCACTAAGTTCTGATTTTTTCTATCTATTAAGTAATCTAAGCAATATTCAAAATACAATACAGTTTTAATTACGGAGTAACTTATGCTCGATATTAAATTTGTGGTAAAAAACCTTGATAAAATTGAACAGGCCATGAAAAATCGAGGATTAAAAGTATCCCTCGTTGAGTTTCGGCAGCATGATAAAGAGCGTCGTAGAATAACAGTAGAATTAGAAGATTTTCGGAATAAAAAAAATAGAATTTCCCATGGCATAAGCAAATCAACAGCACGAAAGTTTAATGAATTAATATCTGATATTATTGATAAACCGGACAAAATAGATACAGATAAGGCAATTACCAAATTTATTAATATATTGAATGAATTTTCATCTAAAAGCAATAAATCATTAAAAGATAATATTTCAGATAAATCAAGAGAAGAACAATATGGAAAAGAAGCTATCGCTACTAAACTAGTAGAATTGGTAAAAAATCAACTTACGGAAACCCAATATATTATAGTAACAGTTATGCTTGAGAGCATGTTGGAGGAGCTTAAAGATAAAGACCGTATGAGAGAGGTAAAAGAAATTAATCAGGACATCAAGTACCTTGAGCAACAGCTTAAAACCCATAATGAATGGATTGATGAATTCCTCCTCCATCTGCCCAACCTGCCCCACGAGTCCGTGCCCATAGGCGCCGGGAGCGATGACAACCCGGTGGTGCACACCTGGGGAGAGGCTCCCAGCTTTGACTTTGCCCCCCAGTCTCACTGGGATATCGGGGAAAAATTAGGCATCCTGGATTTTGAGCGGGCCGCCAAGATCACCGGGGCCCGCTTCGCCCTCCTGAAGGGGGCCGGGGCCTTGCTTGAGCGCGCCCTCATCAATTTTATGCTGGACCTGCACACCCGGAAGCACGGCTATACGGAAGTGCTGCCGCCGTTTATCGCCAATGAGGATTCCCTGCAGGCCACCGGCCAGCTCCCCAAGTTTCAGGAGGATTTATTTAAGCTGGAAGGCTTGAACTATTACCTGATCCCCACCGCCGAGGTGCCGGTCACCAACATCCACCGGGACGAAATCCTCCTGGCCGAAGACCTGCCAATTTATTACACCGCCTACACCCCCTGTTTCCGGTCCGAGGCGGGATCCTACGGCAAGGATGTCCGGGGCCTGATTCGCCAGCATCAATTCAACAAAGTGGAGTTGGTGAAATTCACTCTGCCGGAAAATTCTTACGACGAGTTGGAGCGGTTGCTGCACGATGCGGAAACAGTTTTGCAGGAATTGGGTCTGCACTACCGGGTGGTGGTGCTGTGCACCGGGGATATGGGCTTTGCTGCGGCCAAAACCTACGACATCGAGGTCTGGCTGCCCGGGCAGGAGCTCTACCGGGAAATCTCGTCGTGCAGCAACTTCGAAAGCTACCAGGCCCGGCGGGCCGCCATCCGCTGCCGCCGCCCCGGGGCCAAGGGCACCGAACTGGTCCACACCCTGAACGGCTCCGGCCTGGCGGTGGGCCGCACCCTGGTGGCCATCCTGGAGAACTACCAGCAGGCCGACGGCAGTGTGGTGATACCCGAAAAACTGCGCCCCTATATGGGGGGGATGGAGAGGATCGGTTTTTAGTTTTTAGTTTTTGGTTTTTGGTTTTTGGTTTTTGGTAATAACCCAGAGCCGCGTTCAAACTATCCAGGGCAGAAAAACTACAAAGGGGCGGTGCCTTCACCGCCCCTACGATTATCCACGGCTTATAGTCTTTTCACCAAAAACCAAAAACTAAAAACCGAAAACCGTCTCTACTTAACCGCTTTGACCTTATCGTTGGCCTTGAAGGGGCCGCCGTTCAACGTCAGTCCCACGGCGCCGCTGTTTCCCAGGAGTTCCGTCACCTTGATCTCACCCTGGGGGATGTCCGAGGTGTAACCCAGAACCGAGTGGGTCTTGGGGTTGATCACCTCTTTGCCCGGTTCCACCACCTTGAGGCGGTCGCCCACCTTGAGGCCCGAGTTCTGTCCCAGGCTCAGGTAGACTTTCCCTTCCTTAATAAACTCCACCCGCCCGAACCAGGAAATTCTGGTGAGGTTGCCGGCCACCCGCAGGTAATTGTCCTGGGCGAACTTGGTGATGGTCTCAGGGCTTACCCCCCCCGTAGCCGCCGGGGCCACGATGGCGTCTTCCTGGAGGCCGGTAAAGGTGTTATAGACTTGGAGGACCATGGCTCCCTGGGCGCCGCCCTCCGGCGGCATGATCCCGGTAAGGACGATCCCCTGGACCCCCAGGGCATCCCCCAAAGCCTTGATATTGGGGGCCAGCGTCAGCTTGCCTGCCACTCCGGCCTTGCGCAGGGCCTCCTGCACCGATTCCGGGGGGCTCACCTTGAGGTCTTTGGTCTTCCCCAAGGCGCTGCCCAGGGCCATGGCCAGAGTGCGGTTCAAGCCGTCAGAGCTCTTGGGTGTATCCAGATCGGGGATGACCGCCACCGCCCGGCCGACAATGGCCGAGGCGCCCTCCTTGCCCTGAGAGACAAAGCCTCCCAACCCCTGCTCCCTCAGGATGCGATCCACCTCAGTCCGCACCATTTCCTGGAGCTTATCCGGCGGGATCGTCTTGCCCGCGGCCTTGGCCTGTTGCGCGCCGACGGCCTTAGCCAGGGATTGAATCAGGAACTGCTGGGCGCCCACGAACTCCTTGCCCTTTTCTACGTAAAGATACTCCGGGGCCTGGGGCTCGGTGAGCCAGTAGGGGTTTTTGCTGCGGACGTAGGGCTTGCCGTCGATCATGACCGTTTCCTGCCTGGCCTCGGGGGGGGCGGTTTCCTCAAATTCGTCGTCATCGGACCCCAGGCCCACCCACTTCTTCATCGAGTCCACCGTCGAGCAGCCCCCCGACAGCAGGGCGGCGGACACCAGTAACAGGATCCCCATTCGCAGCATCAACGATAATTTCTTTAGCATTCCGCACCCCGTTTTAGTTTTTGGTTTTTGGTTTTTAGTTTTTGGTTAAAAATACCAATTATTCTAATAATGTCAGGAAGTTATGCTTATAGACAACCTCTTGAGCATTTTCATGATAATTTCAAGACTGCCTAAGAGCGAATTAAATTCTGAGATGGATAAGTAATTAACTTGATTAGCAATAATTAATTGGGTTTCCAGTTCCGCCGCTGAACCAAGGGCAATGGAGAGAAATTGTCTAAATTCTTTAGGGGAATTTCTGAATTGCCCTTCAGCTATATTGGATGGAATTGAAACTGCCGCCCTTTTTATTTGCTGCACCAGTCCGAAATTTTCTGCAGGGGGAAACTGAGACGTTGCTTCATATATATCTTTTACCAAGGCTATAGAACGTTTCCAGACTTCCAGATCTCGATATGACCGTGATTTTCCGACCCCCGTCATCCCTTCCCCTTAACCAAAAACTAAAAACCAAAAACGACAAAAAGCCCACAGGGATAGTACCCCGTGGGCTGTTTGAAGTCAACCGATTTTGAGGTTAGAAGTAGAAGAACCCGACGAACTCCACCCGATGATTGTCACCGAAGTTGGTGGTATTTTGGTTGACACCGGCAGGACTGCCATTCATCTGGAAGTACCGGGCCGAGAGATAAGAATACTGCAAGCCAAACTTGATGGCCTGGATGGGACGGTACCACAGGGTGGCGCTTACCTGCTGGATCGTCTGGGGCTCATTGCCGTTGAAGTAAGCCATCTCCATGTTCCCGAGACCATTAATGGGACCGATCTGATAGCGGGAGCGGCCCACGTTGTAAGCCTTGCTGACGGCGTAGAGGGCATTGACGAACCACTGGTTGTTGAAGTAGTACTGGCCCTCGACAAAACCGCCGAATTTGTTCAGCAGCTTGGCCTCGTAATTGAGGTTAGTGAAGCCGTTCCACGCAGTGCCGTTAAACATGAATTTGGCGCCAGACGTGCCGAGAAACCCGAAGGTCTCGACGCCCTGGCCAATCCACCACTGGGTCAGGATGGAGGCGGTTCCGGCCAGATTGGCGGACTGAGTCGGGATAACCGGGATGAAGATGGACCCCATGGCCATCCAGGGGTTGAGATACTGGTTGTCGGGATTATAGATGGCGCCAACCGTCGCCGCACTTTCCCCTAAGGCCGCGGCAGTATTGTAGAAGCCCTGCCGAGCGACGTTGCGCTGCCAGCCGCCGACGAACTGAATGGTGAAGGGAATGGGCTTGCCGTAATAGGCGGCCTTACCCCAGAAGTCGTGCGCGTACTTGATTTTCCCCTGGAGCTGCGGGGTTTCCGCCGACTGGCCGTTGTTGATGTTGGCGTTGTAGAGCGTATTGTTTAAATTAGCCTGGTTCGGGTCGCTGATGGAGGCGGCCACGGTCCAGTCGCTCATGAAGGTCTGGGTGAACCGCACCTGGGCGTTACGGGCGGTGGGCGTACCGGTCATCTGCAACGGGCCGTCTTCCGCCGACTCAGCATACCATTCGCAGAACATGGAGAAGTACTGGCCGAACAGCAGTTCTGAGGTGGGCCAGTTGAACCGGAACATGGCATGGCGCATGCGAGGCGTGAAAGAGTTGGATTGCGTAAAGGACGTGTTGACAATCGGCCTTTCAGTCGAATCAAAGTCCATTTCGATGAAGCCGCTGGTCTTGGCGCCCCAGAGGTCCGGGCCCTTGATGGTTAAGTTGAACCGTGAGCCCTGGGCCGTAAACTTCAGCCGCCCATGCTTGGCGTTGAGGTCATTGTTGCGCCCCGGCAAACCATTCATGTTTTTGCCGACACCGTTGTCGGAATCCCACATCATGTCCATTTTAATGAAGCCGCCCAGGGAAAATTCCGTGGCGGCCATGGCCAGCGAAGGCACCAGCAAGGCCAGCACTACCCCAAAAATGATAAACTTTTTCATTGTTCCCCCCTTTAATTTAGGAAAGTGGTTACCAGTTTCTCCTTTCCATTGTTGCCTAACTACTGATTATGCTTGGCTTCTCTCCCACCTCCTTTCCTTTATGGGTTTTATCCACGGCCATATTAAATTGGGTCAACCCTTTTGTCAATAAAAAATTGCAAAAAAATGCACGGCCCGTGGAACTTACTCTCCCTGGCGGCGAATTCGGGCCATTATCCCACGAGTCGTACTCAAACCGGTGGCGTTGGCGTCTCGCCTGTGCGGGCGCAGGCTAAAAGGGAATGGCAGATACTTGCCATCCCCCAGCCATGAAAATCCCCCCTGCCCCCCTTTTTCAAAGGGGGGGTTAAAGTCCCCCTTTGGCAAAGGGGGATTTAGGGGGATTTGGATTTTCACGGTAAAGTCTGTACCACTAAAAAGCGGTGAGGCGCCCGCAAGATCACAGGATGAAGTTATAGGGATCCCAGATAAAGGCCAGGACCCCGGCCAGGATCATGTTGCCTTCCACCAGGGACTCCAGCATGAGGCTCGACTCCATCAGGCCCCGGTGGTAGAGGATAAGATAACCCAGCATATAAAGGCCTGACAGGCTCAGGGCATAGCCCAGGGAAGGGACGACGCCCGCCCAGGCGGCCGCCAGCAACATGGCCACAAAGGCCAGGGAGCCACCCACCAGCAGGGTAAAGGTGCGTTCTTTGCCCAGGGCGATGGCCAGGGTTTCCTTGCCTACCACCCGGTCCCCTTCGATGGCCATGATCTCAAAGAGGCCGGAGCGGATAAAGATCATGCCCGCCACGAAGAAAAAGGCGATGGCCGTGGCACCGGAGATTTCCTGGTCGGAGCATACCACCGGGATGAGGGCGGCCAGCACGCCCCAGGCCATTGCGGTGAACATGGTTTTGGACCCGGGGATCTCTTTGAGCCGGTAAATACCGGTGGAACGGGCCAGGCCCTCCGGGATGATTTTAAAGCTGTACATCAGGCCGATACCGCTCATGACCAGGACAAAGATGAAGGGCAGCAGCCCCAGGTAGGCTCCCAAACCCAGGGCCATAAAGGCGGAGAGGAACCCGGTGACCAGGAGAAAGAGCCGGTGGCGGCCGTAAAACATGGTCTGCACCGGATCGTTGAGTTTGGAAGCCTTGTCGGTGAAATGGTTCAGCAGATGCATGGCGTAGACATAGAAAAAGGCCACGAAAAAATAGGTGAACTGGGGCTCCACCTGCTGCAGCAAGGATGAGGTGTAGCTCAGAGACCCGGCCCCGATAGCCACATAGATGTTGGATTTGAGGAAAAAGCGCCAGACGCGGTAGAGGTAGTTGGTCCAGGAACCGGGGCGGAAGGCCCAGGCATGCTTCAGGGTGTTCACCACGTTGCCGATGAGCCAGTTGGGGGTGGAGGCGCCGGCGGTCACCGCCACGGTCTGGTAGCGGCTGATTTCCACCAGATCCAACTCCTGCTCGGTCTCCACATGGTAGGTAGGGATACCGGTCGCCTGGGAGATCTCCACCAATCTCTGGGTATTGCCGCTGTTGCGTCCCCCCACCACTATCAGGGCCTCCGCCTGCCGGGACAGTTCCTGAACCTCGGCCTGGCGTGAGGCGGTGGCATCACAGATGGTATTGAAGATCTGCGCCTGGGGAAACCGGGCCGTAATTTCCTGGACCGTGGCCCCGAACTGGGACTCGCTCTGGGTAGTTTGGGCCACCACGATCAGCGAGTTCAGGTCAGGCAGGTCCGCCACATCCTGGGAGGTGGACACCACGTAGCCCCGGCCCTCGGTGTAGCCCAGCAGGCCCCGGACCTCCGGATGGTCGGCGTCCCCCACGATCAGGGTGGCGCACCCTTTGGCGGCCCAGCGCCGAATGATGGCCTGGACCTTGGCCACCCGGGGACAGGTGGCGTCGATGATGCGCCCGCCGGCCTGCTCCAGCAGGCGCCGTTCCTGGAGCGGGATGCCGTGGGCCCGGATCACTACCAATCCCGCCGGAATCTCTTCCCCGGGCTTGAGAATGGTAATCCCCCGTTCCCGCAACAATTCCAGGACCTGAGGGTTATGGATCAGCGGTCCATAGGTGTAAATCTTGGGCTGGTTTTCGTTGATGGCCTTTAAAACCATCTCCAACGCCCGCTTGACGCCGATGCAAAACCCGGCGGTGCTGGCCAAAACTACCTTCACCGAAGACTTCCTCCCCAGGCGGCGGGGTGGGCGCTTGGCTGCGCTAATACCAAGCTACTCTCAGCCATTCTTGGTGCGTAAGACGCACCCTACGCACGGAAATTACCTTTTGAGCGCAGATTTGATATAAAACCCCCGCCGGATATTTTGATCTGATTGTATCATAGAGTGAGGGGGAAATCAGCCGCCGGCGGGACGGACTCACGGCGCCGCCCCGTGGCTGAAGAAAGACGGGCCATAGTCCCTGAAGCCCTTTGGGCCTGCCAATCCTCGCCGATTGACCCTAAAACCGCCTTTGTGGTATGGTTCACAGACAAACCCCCTCGCATTCGGGGATAGCAGGTCGTTGGTGCGTAGAACGCACCCTACATTAACCTTGAACTTTGAACCTTGAACTTTGAACTATTCAGGAGCAGCGGTATGGTCCACTTTTTGTGGCTCCTGGCGTCCACCATCTGGCTACGGCCTTATGTGTTCATCTTTTTGGGAGCCTACCTGCTCATCGCCGTCTGGCACCTGGGGGCCGGCCGGGCCCTGGCCTTCCTCATTCTG
>Ga0351864_10302_pt1 | contig 18043 bp, 11 predicted proteins | sample TotcelHFGM3001L9_FD_206758 | JGI IMG/M metagenome (GOLD analysis project Ga0351864, IMG submission 206758) | Enriched cells from coal bed in the Powder River Basin, Montana, United States - Total cells FGM rep2 HSBNCT.FGM.300.1.L9 ... | reverse complement strand
GAGGCGGGCAAGCCGCTCCGCCGTGCCACGTGACGGACACGCAAGAAAAGAGACGGTATCGTCAAATACCACGGGCTTTCCCTCGTAACTGCCCACTACTTCGAACCGCAGTTTCTTGTACAGGCCGGAAATGGCGACTTTGTACGGGGCAAAGGTGTAATCCCCGACGCCGAACACCGAGAATCGCGGCCGCTTGCGGTAGATCGAACTGCGGCGCCCGTCGAGCAACGCGCCGTGCGTCAAGAGATACGCCCACGTCTTAGGAGCCGTCTCGCGAATCGTTTCCGTGGCCGCCGCGACCGTAGCTTGCGTGACGATCATTCCTTGCGCCGGACGAGCGGTGCGTCCGGACGCGACGTCGGAACTTTTCAGCAACGGGAATACATACGTCGGCTCGAGGTCCAGACATTCCCCCCGCTTGTTATACCACCGGCCTCCGGCGGCGCGCAGTTCCATGACGGATGCACAATCATGTTTTACTCCCGATCGCCACACGTGCGTGCGATCGCTTCCGTCCGCGGCAAGATGGCTCCAGCGATCGAACATCTTTACATCGGCGACCACGCGTTCCATGCGCCATCCCAATTCCGACGCAGGCTGCTTCGCATCGAACCCGGCGAACACGCGGGCGTGCTGAGAACGTCGCCCAGGACGAAAATCGCAGACCAACAGGCAGGCATCCACGCTGGCGCCGAAGTGCCGCGCCGCGTCGATTCCGTACAGCGCCGCAGCGTCCAGGGAAAAGGCGTGTTTCCAGGCGTGAAGAAGCGACTTGCGAGCCACCGCCGTCTTGCACAGCATCGCCAAAGTGCCGGAGCGGCCGTGCAAGGATTCCAGCAGGCGAATCAGCATCCACTCGGAGATGTCGAAATTGCTTTTTCCCGTGATCGCGTCGAGGCCGACGTGCCGTTGGAAGTTGGCCTTTGGCGGCAGGTTGCCGCTGGCCAGCGAACCCAGTTCTGCGCTGGTCACCCAGGGCGGATTGCCGATCACCAACAGCGGCTCGGGAAGTTCCGCCAGCATTGCAACCCAATCGGCGGCAAAGAAATTCCCGTGAACGAGCCGCACCGTCCGCCCGGCTGCTCGTTCGGCCAAGGACCTCTCGAGCCCGGCCAAATACCCCACGTTGACGTCCAGACCAACCGCGACGGCCGCCCTCGGAAACCGATCCAACGCGGCCAGCAGCAGGTGGCCCTGCCCGCATGTCGGCTCCACCACCGCGGCCGGCGCGTTTCCCAGCCGCTCCAGCAAATCGCACACGGCGCCGGCCAGCGGCGGCGGCGTCTGGAAATCCCCGAACTCCGTCCGCTGTTTCGATTTGGCCACGCGTCCACCCTTGAAATTCTTCCGTCACAACACGCCGGCGCCGGGAACCAACGCCGGAACTGCTGATCTACCCTGTCGCCGACAGGCCGGTAGTGAGGATAGATTAGCCTGTCTGCGAACGACGATCAACCGCGCCGTGCCCGATCCCGTGGTTAACCGTGGTGGAAGAATTTTAACCTTGATACCTTGATTGGACGATGCGGCGTCCTGACGGCAAGGGAAGATCCGATGGAACAAGTTCTGATAATCTTCACGCGGTATCCCGCGCCGGGTCGTACCAAGACGCGGCTCATTCCCCGGCTGGGGCCCACAGGGGCCGCTGCCTTGCAGAGCGAGATGACGGTGCATACCCTCCGCTGGGCCCGGGCGTTGTCCGCTCGAGCCGGAGTGTCCGTGCAAGTGCGTTTCGAGGGCGGGGACGAGGGTCGAATGCGGGCGCGATTTGGCGGCGACGTTTCGTATCGTCCGCAGGGAGCGGGCGATCTCGGCTGCCGCATGGCAGAGGCTTTCGCAGCCGCCTTTGCCGCCGGAGCGGAACGTGTGATCCTGGTCGGCACGGACTGCCCCGGCATCACTGTAGACCTCGTCGAAGACGCCTTCGAGCGTCTGGCTGCGGCGGACCTTGTCCTGGGCCCGGCGACCGATGGCGGATACTACTTGATTGGCCTGCGCCGGCCGCTGCCTGCGCTATTTGCCGGCATTTCCTGGGGCGGCGGAACGGTTCTCCGGGACACGCTGCAATGCGCCGATCGGCTGCGCGTCGCGACATCGCAGCTCGCGATGCTGGCGGACGTGGACCGTCCGGAAGACCTGCCCGTGTGGCAACGCGCCGCGGGCACGATTTCAGCGAATCCCAGCATTCCGCTGATTTCGATTGTTATCCCCGCCTTGAATGAGGCCGGCCACTTGGAAGACGCCCTGCTTGCGGTGCATGACGCACAGCACGTCGAGACCATCGTCGCCGACGGTGGCAGTCACGATGGCACCCCGACGCTCGCGACCGAACACGGAGCAAAGCTGGTCCGCTGTTCTCCCGGACGAGCCCTGCAGATGAACGCGGGAGCTTCTGTTGCTGCGGGCGAGATTTTGCTTTTTCTGCATGCCGACACCCGCTTGCCCAAGGACTTCGAGGAAAGTGTCCGGCGAGCGTTCGAGCGGGCCAACATAGTCGCCGGAGCCTTCCGGCTTCGCATCGACGGCTCGCGCCGCGCCTTCCGCATGATCGAGTGGGCGGTCAATCTGCGTTCGCGATACGGACAGATGCCCTACGGCGATCAAGCGATCTTTGTTCGTGCGGCCACGTTCCGCGGCAGCGGAGGTTTTTCCGAGCTGCCGATCATGGAGGATTTCGAGTTGATACGGCGTCTGCGGAAATTCGGTCGGATCGCCCTCTTGCCCGCCTCCGTGACGACGTCCGCACGCCGCTGGGAACGGCTCGGCATTTGGAAAACCACCTGGATCAATCAGCGCATCCTCGCGGGCTATTGGCTGGGGATTCCACCCGAGAAACTGGCAAAATGGTACGTCCAAGGGACCGGACGATTTCCCGGCGCGACCTGATTGTGTTTCTGGGCGTATTTGCCGAAGGCAAGGCTTGGTTCACGGCGAACTCCCCGGCCTCTCGCACTCGTCTTCCGTGTCGCCGGCCCAACAGTTTACGTAGTCTGCTTGATTTGAAGCTCATACGCGATATATTCTAATTGTGAGAGTGGGAAGGTTTATCCGATTTGGTACGACTTCTTGTAATGCGGAGGAGACCCCATGCTTCGACCTATTTGGCAAAAGTGCTTGTTGTTGGCCACCCTCGTGGTGGCCGGTGTGATGCTGTCAGCCAGTCCGGCCCAGGCCGGCTGGTGGCACTGGCGTGCGGGCTGGTACGGCTACAGCTACGGCTACTATCCCGCCTACGGGTACACAACGTCGTATTACCGGCCCTACGTCAGCGGTTACGGCTGGTATCCGAGTTGGTACGCGGGCTGTTATGCCGGTTGCTACAATCCCTGTTACAGCTACGGGTGCGGTTCCTGTTGTGGTGTGGTGACCAGCTGTTGCGACGCTCAGGTGGTCGAACCGATGGCTGGAGCCGGGACGGCACCTCGCGCCGCTTCTCCGCCGGAACCGATGCCGCCGGAGCCGATGCCGGAACCATCTTCGTTGCTGCCAAGTCCGCCCAGATCGAAGACGGTACCTGCGGCGCCCGACGTGGACCTGCCGAGGCTCCAGGACATGCCGGTACTGCCGCCCGCCCCCGGCGATCCGGGAAAGCCGAGCGCCAAACGTGACGTGCCCCCGAACGCCGCGTTATTGACGATCGCGGTACCCCAGGATGCTCAGGTGTACGTGAACGGAATGCTCACCAAGACCCCCGGCGCCCAGCGTCAGTATGTTTCGTACGGACTGCAGCCCGGCTACAGCTACACGTATGAAGTCCAGGCGGTCGTGATCCGAAACGGGCAGCGACTGAGCGATACGCAGGTCGTTCGCATCCGCGTCGGCGATGCGCACGATTTGGCATTCGACTTTGCCGCTCGCGCCGACGAGGTGATCGCGTCGCGTCTGCGTTGACGGGACAGAGTGCCTATCGACGCGCCCTTTCGAAGCGCCTTTCGATGTCAAAACCATCCGCTGGCGGCGAGCCGGAGCCGCCAGGCCTAGTCGCGACGTTCCAGCAGCACGACGGAAGTATCGTCGTGCCGGCCGCTGCCGCGGGTGGCGTCGTGGGAATCCTGGAATAGCCTGTCCAGGACGTCGGCGATGGGCAGGTCGATGGTGTCCTTGAGCGTGGCGATAATGCCTTTTTCGCCAAATTGCTCTTCTTCCTTGCCGTCTTGAGGAAAAGCCTCGTCCAGGCCGTCCGTGTACAGCAGAATGCGGCAGTTGGGCGGGACTTGGATTTCGCACTTTTCGTATTCCCAGTCCTCATCGATGATCAGCGGCAACCCGCCTTCTTCTTTGCTGCCCAGTTTATGGATCTCGTTCGTGGTCAGGTCCTGCAGCAAAGGCATGGGATGGCCCGCAGACGTCCATTCGAACCGGTGCGTGACGGCGTTCAACGTGCAATACAACAGCGTGATGAACCCGCCTTGATCGGCACTGATCACGTCGCTGTTGCACAAGCGGCGGTTGACTTCCATCACGAAGTCGGCCGTGTCGGAAAAGCGGCGGTCGCGGATCATGCTGATCAGGGTATGCATCGTCATGATGGACATACACGCCTTGACGCCGTGCCCGGCGGCGTCGCCCAACACGATGACGACTTCGTTCCCTTCCATATTGAACACGTCGTAATAGTCGCCGCCGGCCATCACGACGGGCCGGTCGCCGAATACGCGAATCTGCGACGGTTCATAACGAGCGACGATTCCGTAGCCAGCCGGCATCGGCAAATCATGCGGCAGCACCGCCTCCTGCAGCTGTCGCACCGCCTCGACCTCTTCCCGTAACTTCTCGGCCACGATCTGCGCCCGCTGCGCCTGGACGGTCAGGAAGGCCGCTTCCATAATCGACGTCAGCAAGAACACGAAATCGCCGCTTTCGTCGCGAGAGATGAACGAATGCAACCCGTTCTTGATGAACTTGGCGACCTGACTGATTTCTCCCGGGCGCCAGGCGCCCACGACGGGGGCGTTAGGCATCCGGCGGCGGACGGTCTCGAACAGCTCGAACGCTGTACTCTCCGTGGGAAAAGTCAGGTCCATCAACACGGCGTCGAAATCTTCGGATGTCGCTGCCCGCATCAAGCCGTCGGGATCGGTGAACACCATGGCGATGTTCTCGTCGACGTTCAGGAACGTATCGATCAATTCGGCTTCAGCAATGTCGTCCCAACCGACCAGAATCCGCATAACGATGTCCCTCTTCTGTAAGCGACCTTTCGCTTATTGTATTCTTACCACAGACAGAGTGTAACGGCAACCACGGCGAGACTTCAAGTTAGGGGGGAAGAAAAAACCGTACGCCCTGTCTTCCTGCCGATAATATGATCAACACGCGGAAATGAAAAAAACGCGTCCACGTTCCTAGGAGATGTACCATGTATGTCGTTTCTGTTATCGTCCATGTGAAACCGGATCAAATTGCTTCGTTTATCGCAGCCACCTTGGACAACGCCCGAAACACTCGGCAGGAACCGGGTAACATGCGTTTCGACGTGCTGCAAACCGAAGGCGAGCCGTCCCGTTTTCTGCTGTACGAGGCCTACGCCACCGCGGACGATTTTGCGAAACACCAGCAAACCCCCCATTATCTTCGGTGGAAACAACTCGTCGCCGAAGCCATGGCCCAGCCGCGGCAGGGCGTCAAGCATCGCAGCCTGTTCTTCGGCGACGCCGAAGCATGACGACCAAAGGCACGGCGCGGGGGGGTGGGATCTCAGATCTCAAATTTGAAATCTCAATCTCAAATCTCAAATTTGAAATTTCAATCCCGCTCCCAAATTTATCTGCGCCGCAACGGCAGCCGGTGCTCCTCGACAAACACGTCTTGGGGCAGCAGGCTTTCGTAATCGCCGAGCGTGCCTTTGCCCAAACAACACTTGATAATGTGCCGACCCAAGGGATCCAAATCGGATTCTAAATACTGCGGCAATTCGCGGAGAAAGAACTGGTACAGCAATTCCGCTCCGGCATCGTAGCCGTCCTCCCCCAACTCGGGCTGCGTCTGCGTTTCCAAGAACCAATGCGGGACGGCCGTTCCCTCAATCTGCATCGACCGCATGGCATATCCCAGCAAGGGACAGCGAGCCGGCGCGATCTGGTCCCGTCGAAAACGGGCACCGCCTCGACGAGCGAGATATTCGCGTGCCAGCCATTGAGGCGTAAAGCCCATCTCCCATGCGCCAATGTGTTGGTTGGGCACCAGGATATGGCGCGTCCTCGGCGTCTGCTGGATCTGCCGGAGCAACAAGTTGGCTTGCGTCACGCGGCGGCCCGTCGCAAAGGGCCAGAACGATCCTACGCCCTCGCTGCTCATGTGCTCGGATTCGGTAATGCTGGGATTTGCATGGCCGCGCGGCGCGACCAGCCGCCACAACCAAGCCAGCGCCGGAGGCAGGATGTGCAGCAGGCCGACGATGCCGTAGTTCGGGCGCTCGCGCGTGCTGGGCGGCGTGCGGATCCCGAAACTGCGGACATCGACAGGCACCGGATCGTCGACCACATGCGGCACCAGCCGGCGAGGCATGACGACACGCGGATTGGGGCATGGGATGCCGGGTTCGTCCTGAATATGCTCCCAAATCAACGCCGTCGAACCCGGCTGGGCATCGATATTCAGCATCAACAGCGGTTCGGCCGGGTGGCAGCACAACCCTTCCCAGTATGGGTCGGTTCCGTAGTGCGTGATGTGGTTGAAACGAAGGAACCAAGCGTTTTCGGCATCCATGACAACGAGCCTGTCGCCCGCGCCTTGCAGCGACGGATGACATAGCGCCATGTCGTCCGAAACGGGGCGCAGATCGCAGGTCCGCGCCAACGACAGCGTGCGGCGCTCGCCCGTCACCAGATTTCGACCCAGCAACACCAAACCGTCCAGTTCTCGGTGAATGGGCTCCAGCATCTCGCTCTTGCCCCCGCCACTGGCGCCCTCGTGCAGGATGGTGACTACGTTGTCATAAGGTGTGACCACCTGGACGGTCGACGCGTGCGCGGTCAGCCAGCCCTCTTGCTCGCCTTGATGAATCAGCACGCCGTAGGCCCCCTTCTTTGCGCTGGGGCCGGGGTACAGGTTATAGGCAAAAATCTCGTGCAAACCGTCCTGACGGCTATGAACCACGACTTGTTTGCCGTCAAAATGCGTGTGCCGAAAGGGCGGCGCGATGTACAGGATCGCCTGCGGCGCAAAATCCAGCGGCACATTCTGACCGGGCAACATCTCCTGCAAGTCCGCCAACGCCCCACAGAAGAACGCCGCATTTTTCGGACAAATCAACATCGTGGGGTAACCCAGGTCGCGTCCCCCCGTGTACAGCGGCAGCACGATCAACTCTTGTTGCTTCAGCCACGCAAATGTCTCGGCTCGCAATGCTTCAAACGTCTCGCCGAAACGGTCCGCATATCGCGATTTGTCGGACGGCTGGTCGTCCGCCACCACGAGACAATTCGGCTCGCGGCGGCGCATATACGCCTCTGTATAATTTACAGAAAGCCCGTTCTTACAGCGAGTTACCGTCGCCTCGACCACAGGCCCACGGCCGGCGACATCGTAGCTGACTTCAAATACGTCGGCGGTTTGGTCGCCCCCCATCGCCAAGTCGAACAACGTACTGCGATCACGGGGTACAATGTATCCTGGACATTTAGCCAACAAGTCCTTTACTTCTTCGGGTAGGGACATATCCTGAAAGTGACGTTCCAGCATCTATTTTCTCCAGCGAATGACGAATCGTGATAGTCTAGCACATCGTCCAGCAATGCCGCTAGAAGCTCTCGCTCCGCTTTTTCACGCCTTCGCCACGATCGCTGTCAGCTATCCAGGGGGCCGCCCCGCCGCCCGGCTCTTACTTCGCTCGATGGATTGAAGGGCTAAATAGCGGTCGCCGAACTTGGCCATATTGTCCAGTTCGACGTCGTACTGGTCGTAATGCCGCTCCTCGTCCGCCACGAGGTCTTCGAACACCTTCTTGGAGACCGAATCCGCGTTGGCGCCGCATTCGTTGGCCCACAAGTTGTATTGTTTTGCGCTGTCCTCTTCCATTTGCCGAGCACATTCCAGCATCTTGCCGACGTCGTGAATCTTCTGCACTTCCGCCGCAGAGACCATTTCCACGTCCCCTTTGAGAAACAGCACGCGTTCCGCCAACCGCTCGATGTGCAGCATTTCCTCAATCGCCGTTTGTTTGAACAAGCTGGCGAGCAAGTCGTAACCCTGATCGTCGCAGTGGAAATGAAAGTACATGTATTGGTGAACAGCCGATAATTCATCCGCCACGGCGCGATTCAACAAGTCGATGCTCTGGTCATGCATGGAAGTTCCTTTCTTTAGGTTGAGTCTGCCCCTGCGACGCGGGGCAATAAGGCCAACGGGAAATGACGAAAACATTGCCGACGCACACTAAAGCACGTCACACGGGAGTTGTCAACCTACATACTGGCATTCGGCCTCATGGCCTGAGCCGCTCGCCGAGCAGCGTGCGCAGGTCGGGCAGATCGTACGTGGCCAATGCGCCGTGGACGAGGTCGGCCAAGTGTTCGCCGCACGGTTGTCCGGCGATGTCGTGCCACGAATCGAGCCCGTCTTCGAACCGGCACTCGGCGAACAAGTCCGGCTCGAGCGCGGTAGCGTGCAAGGACGCGACTGTCGCGCGGCCACGCGCAACGAGTGTGAGTTTCCCTTTCGACACGTGGTGCTCGCCGATCACCCAGCGGGTCGCGGCGAGGACTTCCTCGGCACGGAAGCCGACCAGCGAGCGGCCCATCAAGTAAGCCAAATAGAACTCTTTCCATTCGGCGGACAAGGTCGTCGACGGTTTGCCCGTGGCCGTTTCTCCCTGGCCGCTCAGGTCGACGGCCAGCACCACGGTGCCCTCCCGCACCAATCGTTGGGCGACGGACGGCGCGTCCGGCCGGGGCGCCGCCTGAGCCGCCTTGCCGTCGCCGTCCAGCACGATCGCCACCGAGCCCGAGGCCGTTTCCGGGACGAATTGCAGACAGGCCAACGGCAACCGGCCTTCGGCCTCCAGCGAAAGCCGGTCGACCCGATAACCTTCTTGCGCTACCGAGCCCACGATGCGCGCCGTGCGCAGAGGAATCTCGGCCAGCGGAGCCGCGGCGATCCGTTGCCGGATCTCGTCCTGCAGGCCCGGCGGCGGCCCGTCCTGCCGATTCGCCAGACACCGCTCGGCCAGCGCGGCCGCCAACTCGGCGTTCAAGTCGTACACGGAACGCTCGCCCGGCTCGAGCAAAACTTGGCCGCGCGGCGTGCACTGCAACTCGGATTCTTTCCAGTATTTCAATTCGGCTTCGGCAACCGGCCGGTCGATACCCGCCAGCCAACGGCGCATCCACTGGACCATCGTCCGCCGTCCCAAGGGCCCCAACCCGTGTTTGCCGGGCGCTTCGACCAAGTCCACGCATTCGGGCGCGCCGAGCGTGCCGAAGAATCGTTTGGCCTGACGTGCGCTATCCCAGGTGCCGGTAATGTCGAAAAAGTCCTCGGTCGTGGCGCAAACCAAAGTCGGCTTCGGGGCCCGCATCAACAGATAGTCGGTCTGCTCCATCCCAAAGGCCAACTGGCCGAAAATGTTCTGCTCGGCGTCCTGCGGACCGATCGTTTGGATCAGCCGCTCGAAGGTCGTGATGTAGCAGGCCGGAGCGGCGCACGCGATGCGGTCATCCAGCGACATCAAGTAGCTGGTCATCGTGCCCCCGCCGGAACAACCGGTACAGCCCAGTTTCCGGGCGTCGATATCCTCGCGGCCGGCCAAGTAGTCGAGGCATCGGATGCCGTCGTAGATCCGATAGTGGGCCGTATTGCGGCCGACCAGGATCGAGCCGGCGCCGATCAGGAAATGCTCCGTCGTGGTTCCGGATTGCACCGGCCGGCCGTCGGAATGGATTTGCTGCGAACGTTCTCCCTGGCCGATGGGATCGTAGCACAAGGCCGCGATCCCCTCTCGAGCCAGCGCGATGCTCATCGCCTGGTTATAGTCGGCCGCCTTGGCCGTACGACTGTGCCCGCAAGCCACCAGCACCGCGGGGTGCGGCCCGCTGCCGGCAGGCAGGAACAGTGCGGCCGTCACATGATGCTGCGGACGGCTTTGCAAAATGATCTTCTCGACGCGATAGCTGTCGCCTTCGAGCGTGCCGACGATTCGCGGTTCCAAAGGGCAGCGTTCAGAAAATGGGCCGATGGCCTCCCCAAATCGTTCTCGCCGCTCGACCTGCCACTTCCGGCACTGCTCCGGCGTTTGCACCTTTTCCAAAGCTTGCCGGCGCTCGGCCAGCAACTGCAATGCCTCGCGCTGCAGATGCACGTACAACCGTCGCTGCGGCGGGACGTCCGTCCCTTGCGGCAGCACCGTCCAATCCTCGGCCGCCGCCGCCGGTGCGGCGACGACATAGAATAACACGGCGATCAGGGTCCGCTTCATGATCGTGCCTCATCGTCTTGCGAATGGTGGGGAAAGGGCTGCGAGAAAGGCCCGCTTATCCTAACGCGGCCTACGGCGGCAACCAAGAGTCTAACGCTCCGGCGGGTGAATGGCCAGCTGTCCGGTCGCTCGCCTCGAGACATTTCACCAACAGCGTGGCGTAGCAGCCGCGGCCCAGGCGGAAGGACAGACTCAGCTTCTGCCGGCCCGCGTACAGTTCATCGGGTTCCACCCGATGACTCAATTCCTCCGGGACGAACGTCGCCGCCCGGTAGCCTTTGGAGAAGAACGTGTCGCGCGGGTACTTGATCCGAATCTGACGCAATTCGATCTCCGCTTCGCACAGCGTCTGGTCGAGCAGCTCTTGGATGGCGCCGGGCTCGGGCTTCAATCGAGCCGACGGCAAGGGCAGCTGGCACGCGCCCAGCGCCGCAGCTTGCTCCGCGTCCACGTTACTCGGAAACGCCACGGACCCCAGCCGCAGGGACAACTCGCCCAACTGCTCCGGACGGCACACGGATCGTAGATAGCGGTCGAGCAGCTTGTTCCACAAATGGCTCTGAAACGCGGCCACGTACAGGCTGCGCAGATCGATCGGCAGCCGCGCCATGGCACTGCGGAAATCCGTCGGACGATGGGCCAGGAACGGGATCACGCGTTCCGTGTCCGCGTGCTCTAGCCGGCTCTGGCAGGCGGACCAATCGCCCCAATGTTCGCGGAGGAATGATTTTTCGTCTCTGCGGGCGGGCGTGTCGTGTTCGTTGGCTTCGGCCACGGCCAGCCACAGGGCCCGTTCGTAATCGCCGCGGCACCACGCTTCGGCGACGAACTGGCCGGACGAGCCGACCGAACCGAATCGTTGGTCATCGAAGTAGTTCGGAACGCCCGTTTCAGCCAGACCGGCCAGCGCCGCTTGACAACTGGCGACCGTCGCCCCGTTCAGATCGCGGAGCACGATGTGGAACCGGTTGCCCGCCATGTCCCCGGCCTGAAACGCTTGGGACACTTGCCCCAGGTACCGCAGGTCAAACCGTTCCTGGTTCAGATCCCGCCGCGGACCACGCTCGATCGTCAGATACTGTTGCGTCACCGCGTGAAAGTCCTTGAGACCGCCAAACGAAACCCGCTGCCGATCGATCCGCCAGCACTGCAGGATCGTCGCGACGGCTTCCGGGGTTCCGATCCAGCGTTTGTCCAGCCGGTACAGGGCGTACGGACCGTCGGCCGCAACGAGTTCCGTTAGTTCCTCGACGCGAAAGTCTTCCGGGATGCGTTTAGATTTCATGGCCCATGGAGGTTGCTGAATTCGTGAGAACGCGGAGACTGACAGCACCGTGGCGCGAGGCGGATTCTCCAGGCTTACCCTATACCTCGCTTGGAATTACCGGCTTCGACAACTGCGACGAACGATTCCTTCATTCAATCACGACCTCCAAAATTCCGGCGGACCATGTTTCCTGCAGGTCGATTTCGATCTTGAGCGAAGTCGTCGTGACAGGATCAAATTCGACTTGGTTGAACTTGTCTACTTCCGTCCCGTACGGCCCACCGTGCTTGACAGGCTGGAACCGGCCGTCGGCGGCCTGGAAGAGAATCCGCCAGGACTTCGGCACTCGGCAAGCGCCGCGACCGGTGTCGTCGAACCAGTAAACCGTCGCGCGGGACAATGCATGGCCTTGGTCCCATTCGAATTGTACCCACTCGGTGGTGCCGCTGTGTGGCCAGAAATCCAATTGCAGGTTCGAGGAATCGGCCGAATCGCCGGGCACATTCTGGTCCTTGATTGCGTCCAGCGAAACGTGAACGAACGACGCCGTCGTCTTGCTCAGATATGTCAGCGTATCAGCCGGCTTGGGGCGTGCCCCCTGCGGGGTGCGAGCTGGCCAGATGGTCATCTGGCTGGGACCGCGATGCGCCCAGGCATAATACGGAATCGCCACGCACGGGCGTTTCGCGTCCGGCACGATCCGGCCGTCCAGCGTCCGTTTCGCCGTTTCGGCCTCGCCGTGGAGCGCGACCATGCCGCCCAGCAGTTCGGGCTGGAACCGTGGGCTCAGATCGGCATGGTCTGGGAGGACCAGGTCCAGCACCTTGCCGCCGTTGTCGGGGCCTTCCAGGCAGTAGACCAGCGGCCCGCGCTGCAGGGCGACCTTGCCCGCGTTGGACGTGACCTTATCGTGCGAGACAATCCGTCGCACGGGCATCGGCAGATCCAACTGGATCGTGTCGCCCCGCGTCCAATTCCGCTGCAGACTCGCATAGCCTCGGTCCATCTGCAGCGGCACCGGTTCGCCATTGACCGCTAGGGATGCTTCGCTGGGCGATTCGCCCAGGAATGAATACAGATCGCTCGGCACCGGCTGGTTGCGGGCCCAACCGGGGATTCGAACGTGAACGGCAAAGTTGCTTGCGATCTCCGGTTCCACACGGATCTTGACGCGGCCCTCCCACGGGAATCGCGTTTCCTGAACCAGCCGGACGTTGTTCTCTGCCGTCGGGATCGTCACGTCGCTGCCCAGGAACAGATTGATGTAGACGTCGTCCTCCTTGCTGGCGTAGGCGAAGCCAGGAACGGACGGGATGAAGCGGGCGACGTTGGACGGGCAGCAGGCGCAGCCGAACCAGGGACTGCGCTGGTGCTGGCCGATCGATTCGAGCACGTTGGGATAGAAAAAGCGATCGCCTTCCAGCGAGATTCCGGACAAGACGGCGTTGTACATCGTCCGTTCCAAGACGTCGATGTATTTGGCGTCACCTCGCATCAAAAACATGCGGTGGTTCCAAAGGACGTTGGCAATCGAAGCGCAGGTCTCGCAGTAGGCCGTCATGTTCGGCAACTCGTACGGCCCGCCGAATCCTTCGTGCCCACCGGCCGCGCCGATGCCGCCGGTAAGGTACAGCTTGGTGTCGACCACGTCGTTCCAGATCGTATCGATGGCCTGGATGTAGTCCACGTTGCCCGTCAGGGCGGCGACGTCCGCCATGCCGGTATACTGGTAGGCGGCACGGACGCTGTGGCCAACCGCTTCGGTCTGTTCGACCACGGGGATGTGATCCTGGCCGTAGGTGCCGTACAAGCCGCCGCGGCCGTCAGGACCGCGACGACCGAGCCGGCCTCGCTGGTCGAGGAAGAACTTCGCCTGCTGGAGGTACTTCTCGTCGCCGGTGACGCGGTACAGCCTGCACAGTCCGATTTCGATCTCCTGGTGGCCCGGCGGGTCAGTGCGCCCCGCAGGATGGAAAATGCGGCAGATCAAGTCGGCGTTCCTTCGCGCGATTCTCAAGAACGCCTCGTCGCCGGTGACTTCGTAATGCGCAACCGCCGCTTCGTACAGGTGGCCCGCACAGTATTGCTCGTGAATCCAAGCGATGTTGGTCCAGAGTTTGTCCGGTTGCCGTTCCGGCACGGAATAGAAAGTGAACAGGTAACCGTCTTCCCATTGAGCCGCGCCGATGATGCGGATCAGCCGATCCAGGTACTGGCGTCTGTCCGAATCGGGATGCACCTGCAGCGAATAGGCGGCCCCTTCCATGATCTTGTAGAGATCCGAGTCATTGAAACAAGCGCCTTCGTGTTTCCCCGGCTTCCGCCCGGCCGCTTTTTCAAAGTTACTGATCCGGCCGGTCTTTTCACACTGCTCGAAAGCATAGGGGATCGTCACCGTCCGGCTTGCATCGAGCCGCGGCGTCCAGAAACCGTCCGCCACCTGCACCCGGTTGAACGGAACCGGGGTGACATGGTAGTCACGCGCCGGTTTGCCCTGTTCGGCGACACTCAGGGATTGCACGATGCCCAAGGACAGAAGGAGGGCCATCGAAACCTGGATTCTTGAGACGTTCATGACTTCGTTCCTTTGTTATCAAGATCCTTGCGGCGGACGCCCCGCTGAAACCTTGGTTGGAATTACCTGCTTTCGACAACCACGAGCAACCGATCCGCATCGACATTCTCCAGCGTCTGCTTTCCGCCACCCAGCCATCGGATTTCGATGCGATCGATTCGGGAGGCGGCGCCCAAGCCGACGTGCAGCCGGGAACCGAAATGACTTTGATAACTGCGGCCGCTGTGAACTTCGGCGACGTGCTTTCGATCACCGACGAACGCGATGACCCGCGAACCGACGCCGTCCCGGTTTGCCGTCACGCCAATCAAGCGAATCTGCAGCCAGTGGTTCCCGTTTTCGGTGTCGTTGCGGATCATCGTCGGCCGCTCTCGCGAGTTCAGCACGACCGCGTCGTTGTCACCGTCGTTGTCCAAATCGTCGAACACGGTTCCCCGGCTGCTCTTGACCGGCAGCAAACCGCTGCCGGCCGTATGCGTGATATTCGTGTAGCGGCCCGTACCGTCGTTGAGCAATAGAAGATTCTGGCAGCGATACGCCGTGCTGCGATCCCACAAGTCGATATTGTCCTCGGTGTGGCCGTTGGCGATGAAGATGTCCAAATCGCCGTCGTTGTCAAAGTCGATCAGCCCGGTGCCCCAATTCACCAACGGGAAAGACCCCTCGGCCGCCCCGCTCACGTGCGTCACGTCCTCAAAAACGCCGGTCCCTAGATTGCGATACAGCACCGGCAACTCGCTCTGGTATGAAGTCATGAAGAAGTCGAGCCAACCATCGTTGTCGACGTCGCCACAGTCGACTCCCATGCTGGCATTTTCGTCGCCCATCCCATTGTAGGCCGTCCCGTTCAGGATGCCGATCTCCTCGAAGCGGCCTTGGCCGTCGTTTTGGTAAAACAAGTTGGCCGACACATCGCAGACGGCGAAGATGTCCGTGTCACCGTCCTGGTCGTAGTCCACGCAAACGACTCCCATCGTGGTCCCGGACACCTTGTGCATCCCCGATGGTATGCTCACGTCCGTGAACCTGCCGTCGCCGTTATTGCGGAACAGGCTGTCGGGAACCGGCTGGAAATCCCGCGGCACCGGATATCGCGGAATGCCGTCGGTCGTCCGCATCACGTGGTCCGCATAATCGAACTGCAGATAGTTGCCGACGAACAGATCCAAGTCGCCGTCGCCGTCCATATCCAGGAAGCACGTCCCGGCGCCGACGAGTTCGCCGTTGCCCACGCCCGCCACGTGCGTCACCTCGGAGAATGTCCCGTCGCCCTGGTTGCGGTACAGCACGTTCGACCCGAAGTTGTTCAAGTACAAATCGGGATGCCCATCGTTATCGAAATCGCCCACGGTGACGCCAAGCCCGAATCCCAGGTCGCCCACGCCGGCTTCGTCCGTCACGTCCCGGAACCGCCAGCCGCCTTCGTTGCGGTACAGCCGGTTTTTGGGCGGCATCGTGGCTTTCGTGCCGCGCATCGGCGATCCGTTCAGGAAATACACGTCGATCAAGCCGTCCGAGTCATAGTCGAACGTCGCCATCCCGGCGCACATGGGTTCGACGATATACCGCATGCCGCCGCTGCCGTCATGGTGGACGAAATCGACACCGGCGTGTTCGCTCAAGTCGATCAGCTGGATGGGGCCTTGGACGGCTGGGGTCGGCGGCGCGAGCGCCGGCTGTCGGGCTGTGCAGCCGGATAGCAACACCACCGCGCCGAGCAATGCCCAATTCTCGCTTCTCCCACTTCGATCGAACACGAGCATCTCCGGAACGCCAGCTTGCAGTGCGGTGACTCGTCACCGCTTTGGTACGATGCCAGCCCCGCGCTGTTATTCGATGATGGTCAGCACCCGGTCGGCCGGCACATTCTCCAGCACCGTGACACCGCCGGCCAGCCAGCGGACCTCGATCCGGTCCACACGATCGTTACGGCCCAGGCCCACGTGCAGTCGCAGACCGTGGTGGCTTTGATAGCCGCGCCCGCTGTGGATTTCGCGCAACTGGGTCCGCCCGCCCGCCGTGACGCGGACTTGGCTGCCCACGGCATACCGGTTTGCTTTTATACCGCGCAAATGGACCTGAATCCAGTGGTGGCCCGCCGGCGATTCGTTCCGCAGGAGCGTCGGCTCGCGGCGGGAATTCAGTACCACGGCGTCCACCCGCCCGTCCCCGTCCAAATCGTCGAAGGCTGTGCCGCGACTACTGCGCGCCGGCAGCAGGCCGTCGCCGCACTGGTCGGAAACGCCCGCGAAACGGCCGTCGCCCAGGTTCCTTTGCAAGAAGTTTCGCGCCGCGTAGGCCGTCGAGCCGTCGTACGAGTCGACATTGTCCTGCAAATGGCCGTTGGCCAAGAACAAGTCCTTGTGGCCGTCGTTGTCAAAGTCGACCAGCCCCACACCCCAGTTGACGTACGGATAAGCGCCCTTGCCGGCGTTGGCCGTCACCGTCGCGTCCTCGAACGTCCCGCGGCCCGAGTTCCGGTACAGCACCGGCAATTCGTTCTGGTAACAGGTCATCATCAAGTCCAGCCAGCCGTCGTTGTCGTAGTCGCCGCAGTCGACGCCCATGCTGCCGGTTTCGTCGCCGCTGCCGTTGTACGCCGTGCCGGTCTGCAAGCCGGCTTCCTCGAATTTGCCCGTCCCGTCGTTGACGAAGAAGAAGTTGGCGGCCACGTCGTTCAGGACGAACACGTCCGTGTCGCCGTCATTGTCGAAATCGCCACAGACCATTCCCATGCCCGTGCCCGCGTGCCGGCCAATCCCGGATTCCTCGCTCACATCGGTAAACGTGCCGTCGCCGTTGTTCCGGTACAGCACGTCGGGTTCGGCCTGATATCCCCGCGGACCAACGTAGGTGGGAAAGCCCTTCTCCCAGATGACCAGATGCTTGTCGTAGGTGAACTGGACATAATTGGCGACGTACAGATCCAGGTTGCCGTCGTTGTCGATATCCAGAAAACAGGCCCCCGCGCCGACTTTGTTTCCACACCCGACGCCGGCAATTTCCGTCACGTCAGAAAACGTCCCGTCGCCGTTGTTGTGGTACAGCACGTTCGGCCCGTAATTATTGACGTACAAGTCCAAGTCGCCGTCGTTGTCGTAGTCGCCAACGGCCACGCCCAGCCCGAATCCCGTATCGCCGATGCCGGCCGCCTGCGTCATGTCCGTAAACCGCCATCCGCCGGCATTGCGATACAAGGCATTGGTCGGCGCGGGACCGGCTTTCGAGCCGGGCAACGGCGCGCCGTTCAAGAAGTAAACATCCTCGTCCCCGTCGCCGTCGTAATCGAACAGCGCCAAGCCGGCCGTGACCGTTTCGACGATGTACTTCCGGCCGGAACTGCCGTCGTAGTGGACGAAGCCGATGCCCGTATCGCGCGTCACATCCGTCAACCGGATCGGGCCCACCGGCGCGGGAGGCGAAGACCGGGGACAGCCTGCCGCAAAGGCCAAACCTGCCGCCAACACCAGGGCGGCGACGAAATCCCCGCTAGCCCGCGGTTGACAGCGGCGTTCGTCTGCGCGCGGGAGTTGTGCGACGAGAAGTCTTCTGAACAGCATCCAATCGCCTTCCTCACTTGCCGTGTCGAGGGATCTGCGGTTTGCGCGGTCCCGGCTGCCAAGCTGGGAAAAATGGTAGCACGTCTATGCCGGCCCTCCAAGCCAAGCTCGACGCAATTCATTCCAAATGGCAAGCCAGATTGGCCGAGCGTACCGCAGGTTACTCGATCAAGACCGATGATCAGAATCCTGGCTGACAACAACGCGGTAGGCCACGTCGAGATCCT
>Ga0351864_10209_pt2 | contig 18816 bp, 14 predicted proteins | sample TotcelHFGM3001L9_FD_206758 | JGI IMG/M metagenome (GOLD analysis project Ga0351864, IMG submission 206758) | Enriched cells from coal bed in the Powder River Basin, Montana, United States - Total cells FGM rep2 HSBNCT.FGM.300.1.L9 ... | reverse complement strand
TGTGGGTTGCTCAGACGTGATTGAAACTACTTCAGGCAAAACCTGTGTTAGGACGAAGCGTGGCGCTCGCTGGCAGCCATTTCTGACTATCAGGCGTTGCTAAACACCGTTTTGAGGTGGTACAAAGGACGGAGACGATTGGAATCCACGATAAAGGTAGTGGCTTGATGTCCGTTCGGAGGCCAAATGTGTCAACCTCGACCGCTGGCGGATAACTCCAAGAGGGCATGGTTGATCCGAAAACGGGCAACCTGCTTGTTGCTCGCGTGTATCGCGGCGATGACCGCGGGTTGCGCCCCGAAGCAGGACATAGGATCAGCCCCCCATGCGGATGCGACGCGTCAGGAGCGGGAAAAGGCAGCCGGGCCACGCAACGCCAAGATACCCTTTTTCGATAAACCGACAGAAACGCCGCGGCTACCGCGTGACGAGGACTGGTTCGAGGACGTCACTCAGGCAGCAGGCATCAACTTTACTTATCGCGACGGCCAGGAGGCGGGCTTCTATCAGATCGTGGAAAACTTGGGCGGCTGCGTCGGCATGTTGGACTACGACCGTGACGGCGATATCGACCTGTTTTTCACCGGCGGAGGAAGCCTGAGCGGGCCGCCCATCAAGCTTGCGGGGCGTCCGTCTGCGTTCTATCGCAATGATGGTAATCTCCGGTTCACCGAAGTTACGAAGGAGGCGGGGGTCCAGGGAGGCGAGTTCTACTCGCACGGTTGCGCCGTCGCCGATTTCGACCGCGATGGTTGGCCAGATATTTTCGTCGCCGGATTTCACGGCTGCAGCCTCTACCGGAACAATCACCAGGGCGGCTTCGAGGATGTGACGGCATCGGCGGGGCTGAGGGGTGATCGGTGGTGCGTAACGGGCGCCTGGCTCGACATCGACAACGACGGATGGCTGGACTTGTATGTGATTACGTACTGCGACTGGCTTCCCGACCACACGGAGTTTTGTGTCAACGACCAGGGCTTGCGGGACATTTGCGGGCCGTCCCTGTTCCCCGGTGCCCGCGACTATCTGTGGCGGAACAAGGGAGACGGCACCTTCGAGGACATCACGGACAAAGCGGGCCTTGAGGAACGCAGTCGCGCGCTGGGAGTCGTGGCGGCCGACTTGAACGAGGACGGCTGGATGGATATTTTCGTAACCAATGATGTCCAGGAGAACCACCTTTACCTTGGCGGCCCGGAACTGCCGCTGCGGGAGGTGGGACTGCTTGGCGGCGTCGCCTACTCGCCGACGGGTGAGCGTGAGGGCTCGATGGGCGTCGACGTGGGCGACTTTGACGGCGACGGGCGGCTGGATCTCTGGTACACCAACTACTCGAACCAGGACAATGCAGTCGCTCGGAACGTCGGTGCGACGGGATTCTTAAATGTCGGATCCACCGCCGGAATGGTGGGCGTTTCACGGATGTGGGTCGGTTTCGGGACAGGGTTCGCCGATTTCGACAGCGACGGCTGGCTTGATCTGTTCGTGGCCAACGGCCACGTCGCTTACGAGCAGCTGGACAGTCCCTACCGCCAGCCGCCCCAGCTATTCCACAATCAGGGAGGCAAGCGGTTCGTCGACGCGAGCGAGCGGGGGGGACCGTATTTCAGTATCAATCACGTGGGGCGGGGCGCCGCCGTAGGAGACCTGGACAACGATGGCGGTCTTGACTTGGTGATCTCGCACCAGAACGCCCCGGTCGTCGTGCTGCGGAACCGGCACCCCGCGAAGCACTGGGTGCGGGTCTTGCTGCGCGGCGTGAAAAGCAATCCGGACGCCATTGGCGCCAAGGTCACGGTCATGTTCGGAGACCGCCAACTCGCCCGCTGGCTCCGAGGCGGCGGGGGCTACGCTTCTTCGTTCGATCCCCGCATTCTTTTTCCCGCCGTAGACGACGCGCCGGTGAGCGTCACCGTGCAATGGCCGCTGGGAAACGTCGAGGTATTTCCGGAACTCGCTACCGGCCGGACCCACGAACTGGTCGAAGGGAAAGGGCAGTGAGTCGGATGCCTGGATGCAGCCACCGGGAATCGCAAGTCGGAAGCCGTGCCGGAAGCATGGGGCCGCGGACCGCCTTGGTGACGGCGATTATCGCAGCCCTGGCCGTGGGCGCGACGGTTTTCCTCGCTTGGCGTCCGACCCGGGAGTCTGATCGCGGGTCGTTTCCGGCGTTCCCGAACGACCCGCAAGTTGGCCAAGAGCCCGACGCCGGGGCTGGCGGCCCGGCACCGGCCGATGAACTCGCCGAGATATTTCAGGCGGATTTGTATGGCCTCGTCAAGCCACTTGTGGAGAAGCTGCCGAACAGTCCGCTCGCGCACTGCCTGGTGGCGTCCGTGCATCGGCGGTTTGCCCGGAACGAGGAGGCAAGCCGCGAGTTGCGGCACGGCCTTGCGTCGGATCCGGCATGTACCGAAGCCCATTACATGCTGGGCATGATCGCGCTCGGGGCGGCCGATTACCCGAGTGCCGAGCAGCACTTCCGGAATGCCTTCGAAATCGATCCTCAATGGGCGGATGTGCCGCTGCAGTTGGCCAAGGCCCGGGTGTCGCAAGGCAAGTTCCGCGAAGCCGTTTCCACGCTTGATACGTACTTGAAACAGCATCCGGAGGATGCGGAGGCATGGTGCCAGCTGGGGCAGGCCTATCAGAGATTGGGCGACTCTGACAACGCCAAACGCTGTCATTCGACGGCGCTTGAGTTGGCTCCGGACTTCATCGAGGCGCACTACGGGGTGGTCATGGCCTTGCGGGAAAGCGGTGCGGCCGAGGAAGCCCGGCAATATTCGGAGCGAATCCGCGTAATGCGCTCGTCGATGACTGCGGACGTCCGAGCCAACAAAGCGGCCATGATGGATGAGGACTTCGTCCGTGCGGCCATCGCCGACGTGGCCACGAAAGCGGGCGCGATTTATGCCATGGAAGGGCACCTGGGGGAGGCGGTCCGATGCTGGACACGAGCCGCACAGGCCGATCCGACGCACGTCGGCTGTCGGGAGATGCTCTGCCGCCTGACCCCGAAGGATCCCAAACAATGGTTCAGTCTGGGTAATCTTTACATTCAAGCCGGGCGCCCAGAAAAAGCGGTAGTCCCTTTCCAGCGGGTCATCGAGCTGACGCCGCAACGGGCCGTCGGTTATGCGGCCTTGGCGGAAGTCTACGTGCGGCTGGACGAGCAAGCGGAGAAAGCGGTCCAACTGGCCCGGACCGCCGTGGAACTCGAGTCCACTGCCTACCACCACTTTGTGTTGGCCGCGGCGTGCGAGCGGGCGGGCGACTGGGCGGGCGCCGAGTCGGCGTTGACGCGGGCCATCGAGATTGCTCCCGAGGAATCCCAATATCGAGAAGCTCTCGCCCGGCTGCAGGAAGTACGGCCCCCATGACGATGTTTCCCGGTCTGCAACGGACGCTTTGGCTGAGTGTGGGCATCGCGGTGTTGGGCCTTGCCGCCGCTGCCGTCGTCTTGTGGCCGGGCAGCCACGACGGGCCGACCGGCCGGGTACCGCCGGTCGGATTTCCGTCCGGACGGTCCGGCGGCATCTACCTGACGGACATGACCGCCAAGACGGGAATCACCTTCCGGCACGACGATGGCGGCGGCGGTGAGAAGTACCTTGCGGAAAGTGTTTCCGCTGGTCTGGCAACGTTCGATTTCGACGGTGACGGCCTGATCGACATCTATTTTGTCAACGGGGCGCCTCTGCCGCCGCGGAATGCCGACCCGGCGATCACCAATGTCCTGTACCGCAACGAAGGCGACTTCCAGTTCCGCGATGTGACGGCTGAGGCCCACATGGGAGACGGCGGATTCGGCTTGGGGGTGGCCGTCGGCGACTATGACAACGATGGCTTTCCCGACGTGTACGTTAACAACTTCGGGCCCAACGTACTGTACCGCAACAACGGGGACGGGACCTTTGCCGACGTGACCGGCCCGGCCGGCGTGGCGTGCGGCAATCGCTTGGGAGCGGGAACCTGTTTTTTGGACGCCAATGGCGACGGCGCGCTCGATTTGTACGTGGCGAACTATGTCGACATTCAGCTCGAAAATCATGTCCGGCGGATGATCAATGGGATCCCCGCTTACCCCGGACCCTTGTGTTACGAACCGGTCGCCGACGTCCTCTACTTCAACAACGGCGACGATACTTTTCGGAATGTCAGCCAGGAGAGTGGCATCGGCCGGGTGGCGGCCAACGGAATGGGGATGGTTTGCGCCGATTACGACAACGACGGCGACACCGACATCTTCATCGCCAACGACGGCGACGGCAATTTGTTTTTCGAAAACGACGGTTCGGGCCGCTTTACCGAGGTGGGCATCTTCTTGGGAGCGGCCTACAGTTTTGCGGGAAGCCCGTTAGCAAGCATGGGGGTGGATTGCGGCGACTACGACAACGACGGCTGGCTCGACTTTTTCATGACCTCGTACAGCCAGCAGTTGCCCGTTCTGTACCGCAATCTGAAGGGGCAGGCGCTGGAAGACGTCACCGGTGGCACGGGGGCCGGCGCCGGCTTGGAACCGCATGTGAATTGGGGCACGGCGTTCGCCGACTTCGATCATGACGGCCACCGCGACATCTTCGTGGCCGTCGGCCACGTGGACCAGGAGGTCCATCGCTGGGACGCCAACACGGCTTTCCGCGTGCGGAACGTGGTTCTGTCGAATTCCGGCAACGGCCGATTCGTCAATGTGTCCGGCGATTGCGGTCCTGGGCTCGAACCGGTCGACAGCAGCCGTGGCATCGGGATGGACGATCTCGACAACGATGGCGACGTGGACGTCGTGATTCTCAATTCCGGTGCCGGGCCCACGGTTCTGCGCAACGACACCGGGAACGTGAACCGCTGGATCCAGGTCGAACTCCGGGGAACGCAAGCCAATCGCGACGGCGTAGGCTCCCATGTCCGCGTGACCGCCGGCGGGGTCACGCAACTGGCCGAAGTCCACAGCGGTCGCGGCTATCAGAGCCATCACGGAACGCGTCTGCACTTTGGTCTTGGAAACTGCAAGCGCGTCGAGCGAATGGAAGTGCGATGGCTCGGCGGCGGCCCCCAGATCATCGAAGACATGGAGGCGGATCAGCGCGTCGTAGTGGTCGAACAGGCGCCGCCCGAGAGCCGGCTGTTGCGGATCGGCTCGCCCCGCATCACGGCGTCACCGGATCCCGATTGATCCCGATGCCGTCATTCTGAGTGATAGCAATTTTGATTCCTGACCACATGGAAACGGAGACCAAGCGCCCGAGTCGTTGCGGCCGCTGCAGCGGCGCGAGAGAGGTTGGGATTGCTGGCCGCCGGTTTGGTGACGCTGACGCTGGCCGCCGTCATCGTGGCCGGCTTGGTTCCCGCGCAGGGCTTCTTGCGGGACCCCGAGACGGGCAGCATCCTGCGTTCGCCGCTCATGGAGGGAATTGTCGTCGTCATCTTTGTGCTGGGGGCCGTGGCCGGGATCGCCTACGGCGTGGTGGCCGGCACGCTGCGGAATGACGCGGATGTGGTCCAGAGCATGGGCAAGGCCATGCAGACGCTGGGCACGTACATGGTGCTGGTCTTCTTCGCCGCCCAGTTTGTCGGCTACTTCCGCTGGACGAACCTGGGCTTGATCCTCGCCATCCGAGGCGCCGAGTTGCTCCGCGCTTCGGGCCTGGGGCCGATCCCGCTGTTGACCGCCTTTATCCTGCTGACCGCGGCCATGAACTTGTTCATGGGCAGTGCGTCGGCCAAGTGGGCCGTCATGGCGCCGATCTTCATCCCGATGTTCATGCTGCTGTTCGTAGTTCCGGTAGGCCGGGATTCTGAGGTGTTTTTGCCCGTGCACGCGTAGCGCGTGAGCGGGGCTTGGCCGCGCGGCGTGGTCCGTCGCGATCGTTTCCCTGGCTGCGGGCAACAGCCGTCGATTCCATTGCTCCGATTGGCCCTTCTCTCCGTGACCTCTGTGCCTCTGTGTTTCCGATCCTTTGACGACTGCGCCGCGCAGCGGATTTCCCTCCAGTTACTCGGCCATCGCCAGCTCACGATTGCATCGCTTCGGCTTTCCGGCGAGTTGGGATTCATTTGTGGGACGGTCTTCGGACACGGCGAGCCCTTGTTGTTCCATGGCCGCATGGCGAAGCTTGGCGATAGCCCGGGTTGCCAACTGCCGGATCCGCTCTTTCGAGACGCCCAGCACGCTCCCCACCTCCTTGAGAGTCATCGGTTCGCGACTGGAATCCAAGCCGAAGCGATAGTGGATAATCTCCCGCTCGCGGTCGTCGAGCTGTTCCAGCAACTCAGCGACCTCGTCTTTCCGCCGGATCTGAGCCGCCTCTTCGGTCTGCTGGTTGGTCCGTTGGTCCGGCATCGATTGGAAGACCTTGTCCGCCGCGTTGCGGAACCGAGAACGGTCGCGGTACTCTTTCGAGACGGTCTGGGTAAAGTTCTTGATGATCGCGCAGGTGGCATACGTGCTGAACCTCGCCCCCCGCGCGTAGTCGAACTTCTCGACGGCTCGCATCAGCGAGATATTTCCGTCGCTGACCAACTCGAACAACGGTTCCCGACTGCGGGCATACCGTTTGGTCATCGCCACCACCAGCCGCAGGTTCGCCCGGATGATCTCGTTTTTCACTTCGATCGACTGCTGATAGAGTCGTTCGATCCGGTCCAGCAGCCCGTTGTCGGGACACTTCGGATCGAGCGACGCGACGAATTTCGCTGCCTTGTACTTGAGGTAGTTCATTTTTCGGAACAGGTGGATTTCCTGCTCTTTGGTCAAGAGGGGAACTTCATACAAGCTCGTCAAGTACCGCGGCAGGCCAGCGGGCGGCTGGACGTGTTGCGGCGGCCTCGCGGGGGTGGGCGCCGGTCCAACGAGCACCTTCTCGCGCGCTGCTGTCGTGCGCTCGAATTCCTCGTTAACGATCGGGTCCAGCGGCAGCGCTTTGATTCGCTGATAACGGACGCGGGCGCGAACCGTGCGGATACTTGCTGCGTCCTGGCCGTGCCCGCGGGCCGATGGCTCCGAAGAGGCCGCGCAGCGGTCGCCCTGGTCGAAATCCTGCTGAACGGCTTCGTCGATATACCACGAGAGCCGCACCTTGCCCAACGCATTATCGCATTGGGCGCTCGGTGTGATAGTTCTGTTTGGCATTATTGGCACTCCCCCGATGCTCTGTTGCGAACTCAGCGCACAAAAAAACCGACGCAGCCAAATACCCAGCGGTATTCGGCCACGTCGGCTTACTCGTCAACAGGCCCTCCGGCAACGCCGGTTCGCCCTTTACCTAGTCATCCGATCAATTATCAATCTAGCATGTTCAGCGGCGAAAGCAAGTGGTCCGTCGGTTGGTCACTCGCTTTGATCGAGCGCTTCGGCGGTTTCATCCTTTGCCTGCCGCCCGAGTTCTTGCAGCTTGTGTTTGTCTTCCTGGATCTTGGTCTCGTCGACCGTAAACGTCGTATCGACCGTGTTTTCCGTGTTGTCCCTGGTCGAAGAAATCTGAAACCAACCCCGGTAAAACCCCAAGCCGCCGATGCCGACGAGGAGCAAGACACCCACAATTAGAAACGCTCTCATGACAGATCCCTCCTCGATTTACGAATGGACGAAACAATTCGAAGTTCCTGGGGAACTCGCGAGCACGACGCTCAGCCTTTGCCTTTCCCTTTGTGCTGCTCAGGCTTCGAGCCCGCCGCGGGAGGATCCGCCGGCCGGTTGCCCTGTGGCTGTGCAGCCGGCCGTTCAAGTTCTGGAGACGGTGCCGGAGCTCGTGACTCTCGGCCTTTTGATCGGGACTCTGTCGGACCTCTTGACGGTCGGCCTTCGCCTCGGGATTCCCTCGGTCGTTCAACGTTCAGCTCATGCTTCGGCTGGGGCTTGTCGAACGGGACTCGCAGCGTGGTGTGGGGCCGCAATTGCTCCGGCGAGCGGGCTTGCCGCGGCTGAGGCTGGACAAGTCTGTCGAGCGGGGGTGCCGCGTGGGTTCTGGGCGGCGTATACTCTCTGCCCAGCGAATCCGCCGGTCTGGCGGCAATCGGAGACGGGGGAAGCTTCAGGCGGGCCGACTCGCCGGTGTGAACACGGGCCGTGTCCCGAGCCATCGCCGCCTTGGTTTCCCACTGCTGCCGTTGGTCGCGGAAACGCTGGACCTCGTGCCCATGTTGACTGAGCTCTTGCCGTTCGGCTTGGTCGAGGGCCTGGAACCGCCACGCACTATCCCGACTCCGCGACGCTTGATCGAGCGACGCGCCGATTAGATTGCGGACGGTGGAAGCGATGCCGCCGTCGCCGCTTCCGCCCTGGCTCATCCAGATCCGCGGCGGTCGGGCCTCGGCATGGTCTCGACGATGTTGGTACGCTGCGATGACACGTTGCTCCCACATTCCGTCCTGCCGATTCCGCCACCGCTCGTGCGCGTAAATCGGATCGTAACCGTAACGGCTGGAATTGACGGAATAGGCCGGATAGTACCCGGCGTCGTGGTAGTTCGACGCATAGTAGTCACCGAAGTAGTAGTGTTGGTATCGCGGCCGGAAGAAGAGATTGTCGACGAACGCGCCCAAATTGATCACCGTCGCCGGCGAGTAGGAGAAGCCGGGCCGGGTGTAGCTGCGCGCCGTGAAATAGACCGGCGCAAACAGCACCCCGCGGCGAGCGACCGAGTAATCCCAGTAGCCGTCCACGAAGACGTAACCGCGAGGCGTGTAGACGTAATGGGCTGGGGTCCAAACCCAGTCCGGCTGAACGGCCGCCCAGAAACCGGGCCGCCATGCGTAACGGGTCTGCTGCCAGATCCAGCTCCCCGGCAACCAAGTTTGGTCCGCGGAGGGCGCGGCTCGGTTGGGCCCCACTTCGACTGTCGCCGGCGGCTCGGGCAGGTATTCGATCTCGCTCTCCCGGGCGTCGGCCCAGTATCCGGAAGTCCACTGAAAACCGGGGCCCGATTGGCCCCAATACCCAGGCACCCACTGGCGGGCCGGCGGCAGGTTACGCCAAATCCCACTGACCCACAGGAAGTCGCTCCGCTCGTCGTCCCACGCCCAGTAGCCGGGAATCCACGTGACATTGGCGCCTTCTAATCGCTGGTCCGGAGGCAGCTCTTCAATGGCCTCCGGTGGCCTGTTCGGCACCACCAGGCCCGCCTCGGGATCGAACGTGACGGTCTCCGCAAAGGCCTCATGCACCGGCCCTCGCGTGAGCACTTGCATCTCTTCCTCGGCCCCGGCAACCAGCGCTTGTCCCGGCTGCAGGCCCCAAGCCGTGTCCAAACCCGAGCCCGTGCCCAGGGCCGTCAGGCCTGCGATCAGACACCATCTGAAAACAACACGTCCATCCATCATTCTCATCCTTTGCAAATCCCATTTATCCGAGTGACTCGTCACGATGTCTGCCCCGCTGCTACGCGAATTCTTTCCAACATCTCCAGTTGCTGGAGGGGAACCTCGGCATCGTCCCCAAAGTCCCATTCCAGATTTTTCTCTTCCGCATCAACCCGCGATACTTTTCGCAGACGATGAACGCCATCCTCGCCGCCGGCCACCAATTGCCGGGGCGTGCTCGATGAAACGAACATCCCAAAACCTCCATGAGAAACATTGCCTTCGACACGATCACAAACCGAAGCATCATCAACTGCGCCTCGAACGAAGGTCGGGCTCAGTTGGCAGAATTCCCGCGCACCGGTAACAGGGACTCACACACGTCCCATCAGCAGCAGGACGACCAGGATCAGCACAACCAACCCCAGTCCGCCGCTCGGGCCATAGCCCCAGCTTCTGCTGTGCCCCCACCTGGGCAACGTTCCCACAGCACCCAGGAGCATCAGAATCAGAATCACGATCAAAATTGTGGACAACATGTCAAATCTCCTTTAGGAAGAACTGTGGCACCAAGCGCAAAAAAAAACCGACGTGGCGGGACACCTCAGGTTTCCCGCCACGTCGGTTTACTCGTCAACAGGCCCCCCGACACAGCCAGGTTGCCCTTCATCTAGTCATCCGACGACTCTCACGCACTTCATCAAGCCGCTTTCAACTTCGTTGCAGCGGCTCCACAACTCCGTATTGTACGGCTCGCAGCGAAGCGGACAAGGGGACCGATACGGATTGGTCGGTCCGCGGCAACATCCGGCTTTGTCACTTCCGCGAGCTCGGCGACCAAAACATGTTGGTGCCGTCAAGGCCCATCGCTAAGACAAACAGAAGATGGTCTTGCCCAGCGTGCGGACCTGGCAGCAGTGCCCCACGAGAACAAACCGAGAATTATTGGGCCGCCGTTGTCACGGCCGTAAACCGCCGAGCGGCGTGCGCCCGGATTGCTCCGCACGCCCCGCACCTGCTACGATCTACAGAATAGAAGTCCTGTACCGCTCGCGTGGCATTACGGAACAATATCATGAACCTGGCAATTGTCCTTGTACTGATGGCAGCCACGGCTGTTCAAGAACAGGCCGAAGCCGGAGCACCGCTCAGTGCCTTTGAAGACGACGCCGAACCGATCGCCCAAGGCCGGATTGACGAACTGGTTCTCGGCCGGCTGGAACAACTGGGGATCGCTCCCGCTCGCGTGTGCTCCGACGGCGTCTTTGTGCGCCGGGCCTATCTGGACGTGATCGGCACGCTCCCGACGGCCGGCGAGGCGGCGCAGTTCTTGCAGGAGTCCGCCCCCGACAAACGCCGCCAGCTGATCGATCGCCTGTTGGAACGCGAGGAGTTCGCCGACTACTGGGCGATGAAGTGGTGCGACCTGCTGCGGGTCAAGTCCGAGTTCCCCATCAAGCTCTGGCCCAACGCCGTACAGGCCTATCATCACTGGATTCACACCCGCATCAGGGAGAACACGCCGTACGACCGGTTTGTCCGCGAGATGCTCACGGCCAGCGGCAGTAACTTCCGCGATCCGCAAGTAAATTTTTACCGCGCCGTGCAGAGCCGCGAACCGCCGGCCATCGCCCAGGCCGTGGCGCTCTCGTTCATGGGAGTGCGGCCGGAGAGCTGGCCCCCGCAGCGCTGGTCGGGCATGGCCGTTTTCTTTTCGCAGATTGCGTATAAGCCGACCGTCGAATGGAAAGAAGAGATCATCCAGTTCGATCTCGAACAGGCCCGCAGCCAGCCGGGCATCGAATCGCTCCGCGCAGCCGCCTTTCCCGACGCGGCCCCCGTCCGACTTGCGCCGGGCGAGGATCCGCGCCGGGCGTTTGCCGATTGGCTGGTCAACCCCAAGAATCCGTGGTTCACTCGGAACGTCGTCAACCGTGTCTGGTTCTGGCTGTTGGGCCGAGGGATTATCCATCCGGCGGATGATCTCCGGCCGGACAATCCGCCCGCCAATCCCGAATTATTGGCCTACCTCGAGCAGGACCTGACCGCGGCTCAGTACGACCTGAAGCATCTTTGCCGACAGATCCTCAACTCGACGACGTACCAGTTGTCGTGCGTCCCCCGGAGCGACGATCCCCGGGGAGAGGCGAATTTCGCGCACTATCCGCTCCGCCGCTTGGAAGCCGAGGTGCTGATCGACGCCCTGTGCCAGATCACCGGCACGACCGAGCAGTATTCCAGCATCATCCCGGAGCCGTACACCTACATGCCCGAAGACCAGCGCGCCGTAGCCCTGGCCGACGCCAGCATCAGCAGTCCGTTCCTGGAGAAGTTCGGGCGGTCGTCGCGCGACACGGGTTTGGAATCGGATCGCAACAATCGCCCCACCGCGGCGCAGCGGCTGCACCTGCTGAATTCCAGCCATGTCCGGCGAAAGATGGAGACCAGCCCCAAGCTGCGCGCCCTGCTGGGGTCCGACCCAAAGAGGCCGGAGAACATCGTGGAGATCTATCTGACGATCCTGTCGCGGATGCCGACGGAAGAAGAACTGGAGATCGCGAAAATGCAGGTGAAGGAGACCTGGGCCGAGGGCGGCCCGCGAGACATCTTTTGGGCCCTCATCAATAGTCCGGAGTTTTGCTATCGACATTGAGATATAACGAACGCGGTTGGGATTGGCGGCGTGCCATCCTCAATCGCGCGCGGCATAGAAGCGGCTTGCGGCTTGGTAAGGAGAAATCTGCATGAGTATCGAACATCAATCGCCTGGCGGAAGATCAGTGCCATTCAGCAGCAACGGTCCGCGGCCGTCGCGCCGGGATGTCTTGCGGTATGGCTTGTCCGGCGCGGGCGCAGCGATCTTGGCAGGCCGTCCCGGATCGGCAACCGGCGCCAAGCCGGCCAAGGCCAAGTCGGTGATCCAGATCTGGCTGTCCGGCGGGCCGCCGCATCTGGATTCGTTTGACCCCAAACCGGAGGCGGGCAACGACTACTGCGGTCCGCTGAACAATCCCATTGCCACCAGCGTGGACGGTATCCGCATCGGCGAACTGCTCCCGCTGCTGGCCGAGCAGGCCGAAAAGTTCTCGATCATCCGCAGCATGACCCACGGCGACAACGGCCACGAGACGGCGGCTTACCTGACGCAGACCGGCCGGCGACCCGGCGACCGGCTGGTCTTTCCGTGCGCGGGAGCCGTGGTCTCGCTGTTTAAGGGCTACGAGGCTGGATACAAGGGGCTGATTCCGCCCTACATCGTGCTCACTCAGTCGCAAGGACGGTTCTCGGAAGCCGGCTTTCTGGGGGCGCGCCACATGCCGTTCGCGACCGGGGGCGATCCGGCGCAGCAGCGTTTCATGGTCGAAGGCGTCAGTTCCCCCGGCCTGAACGACCAACAACAACAGAAACGACGCGAGTTGCTCCGCAAGCTCGATACCCTGGGCGGCGCCCTCAAAGACAATCCGGCGCTCACGGCCTTTTATCAGGCGGAGGACCAGGCGTACGACATGATCCTGGGGGATGGCGCCAAGGCGTTCGATCTCTCGCAGGAGACCGACGAGGTGCGGAAGCGATACGACGTGAACTGGGGCACCTGGGTCTCCCGCACGCGATTCGGCCAAAGCTGTCTGGCGGCACGACGCCTGGTCCAGCGCGGCGTGCCCTACATCACCATCAACTTCGGCGGCTGGGATTCGCATACGGACAACTTCAAAGCCATGCGCCAATTGCTGCCGGATCTGGACCGAGGGCTGGCGACGCTCCTGGCCGAACTGTCGGAGCACGGCCTGCTGGACAGCACGATCGTCTGGTGCTGCGGCGAGTTCGGCCGCACGCCCAAGATCGACTGGGGAGCGCCCTGGAACGGCGGCCGCAACCATTACGGCCAAGTCTTCTCGGCGCTCGTGGCCGGGGGCGGATTCAAGGGAGGACGCGTCGTCGGTTCCTCGGATCCCAAGGGCGAAGAGGTCAAAGACCGCCCGGTCTACCCGTGCGACCTGCTGGGCAGCATCTACGAATTGATGGGAATCGATCCCGAGGGGGAGCTGCCCAATCCGATGGGCCTGCCATTGACCGCGACACCGGCCGCCACGGACCGGATTCCGATGGCGGGACGGTTGAAAGAGATTATGTAAGAGAAGATTAGGCAAAAGATTAGGTGAAAGATCAAGGGGGGAGCCAGAGTCCGGCGAAGCCCAAGCACTCGGAGCATTGTATGATCGCATCACGGCGTTTGATGGCCTGCGGGCTAGTATGCGTTCTGGCCTCCTCATCTATTGCTACGGCTCAACAGTATCCGCGAATCGGCTACGTCTTTCCGGCCGGCGGCCGACAGGGCACGACGTTCCTGGTCACGGTCGGCGGCCAGTTTCTGGGCTCCTGGAAGGGCGACTATCAGATCGACGTCCTGCGGGCGCACTTCTCCGGGGACGGCATCACGGCCACCGTGAGAAAGGACATCAGGCACTTGACGCAGCAGGAAGCACAGGTGCTGCAAGACAAAGTCGCTCAACTACGGAAAAAGAACTCGAAGGATGCCGCAATCTTGAAGGAGATGTTCGAGGCGCAGATCAAGCTCACCCGGTCTCGCTCCGAGTTCATGCGAAGAGAGATGCAACCTGCCCTGGCCGACAGCGTCACGATGGAATTCACCTTGGCTGCCGATGCCGAGCCCGGACGGCGCGAACTGCGGGTGGAAACGCCGCGCGGGATATCGAATCCCTTGACGTTCCACGTCGGCCGGCTGCCCGAATTCCGCGAGCAGGAATCGGAACCCGCTTACGAACCGCAGGAATTCCAGGAGGGCCGGACTTGGTACCCGCCCAGGACCGAAACGCCTATCACGCTGCCGGCTGTGGTCAACGGGCAGATCATTCCCCGCGAGCCGTACATGCTTCACTACGCGTCCGAACGGTTCACCCCCGGCGCTGCGGACCGCTTCCGTTTCGAGGCCCGCAAGGGGCAGCAATTGGTGATTGCCGCAGCGGCGCGGCAACTCATTCCGTACCTGCCCGACGCGGTGCCTGGTTGGTTCCAAGCCACCTTGGCGTTGTACGACGCCCACGGAAGACAGGTGGCCTACGACGACGACTACCGGTTTCATCCCGATCCCGTGCTGCTGTTCAAGGTTCCGGAGGACGGACCGTATGTGGTCGAGATCAAGGACGCGATCTACCGCGGCCGTCCGGACTTCGTCTATCGCATCACTCTGGGCGAACTCCCCTACATCACGGGCGTTTTCCCGCTGGGTGCCCCAGCCGGGGCTACGGCCACGGTAAAACTCTCCGGCTGGAACCTGCCCACCGATACGCTGACGATCGACGCCTCGGACATGACGCCCGGTCCCCGCCCGCTTTCGGTGCGCAAGGGCGAGATGACCTCCAACACGCTGCCGTTTTCCGTGGACACGCTGCCGGAATGCCTCGAACGAGAACCCAACGATTCGAATCCGGCCGCCCAGGCGGTCACGCTGCCCGTAATCGTCAACGGGCGAATCGACCGGCCCGACGACTGGGACGTGTTCCGTTTCGAGGGCCGCGCCGGCCAGGAGATCATTGCCGAGGTTCGCGCTCGTCGGCTGGAATCGCCGTTGGACAGTGTCTTGGAGCTGTTCGACGCCGCCGGTAGCCGACTGGCCTTTAACGACGATCATGAAGACAAGTTCGACCATCTGAGAACGCACCACGCCGACTCTCTGATCCGCTTCACCCTGCCGGCCGATGGGGTCTATGACGTGCGTCTGGGCGACGCTCGGAGCCATGGCGGCCCGGAGTATGCATATCGCCTGCGGCTGAGCGAGCCGCGGCCCGATTTCGAAGTGCGGGTGGCGCCCTCATGTATTCACGGGATCACTTGGCGGCTCAACCCGTTCGCCGTGTACGTATTGCGCAAAGACGGGTTCAACGGCGAAATCGCCCTGCGTTTGCGGGACGATCCGTTCGGGCTCGCGCTTAGCGGCGGCATCGTGCCGGAAGGTCAGGATCAGATCCGCCTGACGCTGGCCATTGCGCAGCTGCTGTCGCCGGATCCGATCCGCCTGGGCCTGGAAGGCCGGGCATTGATCGATGGGCGGGAGGTCGTGCATCGGGCCGTCCCGGCCGACGAGATGACCCAGGCGTTCTTCTACAAGCACGTGGTTCCGGCCAACGAGCTGACCCTCGTGTCCGAAGACCGGGCCCGCTTCCGGGAGGAGGCCGCCCGCGCCGCGAAGGAAAACAAGCCCTTCCCGCCGCCGACGGCAGGCCGCTCGTTCCAAACGCCGATGGAAATCCTGAGCGAGCAACCGGTGCGGATTCCCGTCGGCGGGACGGTGGAAGTACACGTTCGCCTGGGCTGGAGTCGCAACGGTCAGATCCAGGTCGAGCTGAGCGATCCGCCGGAAGGAATCGCGGTTGACAGTGCCTCCTGGACCGAACGCGGGATGGCCCTCGTGCTGCGCGGCGACACCGTCAAAGCGCGGCCGAAGTTGAAGGGCAACCTGATGGCCAATGCCTTCCTGCAAACCACGGCCACCGAAAAGGACGGCAAGACGCGCGAAGTCCGCAACTTCATCGGCCCGCTGCCCGCTCTGCCGTTCGAAGTGGTCACCCCGTAGCTCGCCACCCTCCGTTGTTAAGCGACCGCTCGGCAAACGCCGTGCGTTGCGGAGACGGTGTCGCAACGTGCCCGGCGCCGGCGCCCTTCTTCCACCGGGCGGGGTCGCAGTCGTGCTGTGGTGACAAACGGCGATGTTGACCGGGGCGCGGCCGATCAACCCTCCATTTTCGAGGACCGTATCCGCGACTCCGATCGAACACTTGATCCGTCGTAGCAGTGAGCTGCGACGTACGTTCGTTCTTGTTCAATCTCGATCGCCGCACCGCGCGAGCTGCCTCTGGATCAGAGAGATGAACGCCCCCCAGTGTGCTGAGCACTGCAATTTGCGACGCGCCAGAATCAAGTGTTCATTTGAGTTTTTCAGGAACAAGATGGCAACGGTGTCATTCGCCACGAAATGGGAAAACAACGCCCATTCTTTTCGTTAACTCCCCAGCACATTCAGCCTATAATCGCCGGGAAATCTCGCTCCATGTCAGGAGTTCTGAAGGTGTGGAAGCTGTGCGACGTTTCGCGCCATGTCAGGAGTTGCGAAGATCGCTGCGCGGATACCGGCGCTGGCCTCCTTGGTAGCTGGCCGGGCGTTAGGGCATCAAGTCGAAATCGAAGGGCGGGTTGGAGCCCGCCTGGACGGTGGCCGTCAGTCCGCTCGTCAAAACGTTTTGGTATCGGAGGGGAACCAAGGGAGCGGACGAGGCGGAGGAGGAAGGCGGGCCGTCCATGAGCGGGGTTTCGCCGTCCCCCACTGTCTGGGAAGTCACGGCCACGCGGTAGGTGCCCGGCGGCAATCCGGCTTTGTCATACGTCCGCAACTCGTAGCGTCCGTCATTGCTCAGGTTGACATTCACCGAAACGGCTCCGGTGTGATCCTGAAATACCACGGACCCTTGGGAGAGCGGTTGCCCGCCTAACGTCACCGTGCCCGCGACGCGGCCCACGTCGGACGGCGAACACCCTGCGACCAGCAGCACCAGGCCCAGCCGCCAGAATGCTCCAAGGCGGCCTGATCCCGGGATCGCGTCTATTTTCACGATGGACATGAGTCCCTCCCTCCGCTTGTAACGCCTAAGACTAAGACCAAAAATTTCGAGTGCTTCGTCTATCCGCGCCCGCGTTCAGAAGGCGGGCAGCGTCCGTCCGTCGTCGCGATTAGCCAAATCGAACAATGTCTGCAGGGCGAGCGATTCAACCAAGAACCGAACGGAGGCGTCGGCCAATACGACTTGGGCGCCGCCCGGATGAGCCGACTGAAGCGGACGGTTACAGCCGTAGTTCTGGTCTCCCACCCCGGTCAAATTCCAAGCCTTGTGGTTGATCCCGTAGCGAATCGTTGTGGTGTTGAACCAGCGATCATCGCTGGTATATGCTTCCGGCGTGGTACCCATCATGAACGAATGACCGTAGTCGCTGCGGCAGTTGACTTTGCCCCCGGTCGCCGTGTAACACCAGTCCGACTGCTCGCCCACCATCACCGTGCATGACGAGCCGTCATGAATCGCGTTGAAACTCAAGAACCGGTGAGGCACCAGGACACCTCCTTGAGATTGAATTCCGCGGGCCCGATGGACGTCGGTCTGACTGTCCTTGTTGACCGCCGATGAATGACCGACGGCGCCGGTGATGGCCGTATAGGTGGGCGAGGCGGTGCCCTGAGCGCCAGGGACGGTGGTGCTTTGCAGGCACATCGGATCCAGCGGGGACGAAGGGCAGAAAATGATCGGGATCTGCACGCCCGCGACGAGTTGGCCATTATGAATATTGTAGGTGGCCGTGGTACTTTGATAGATCAGCCCGGTGTGCGCACTGCCGATGCCGATCAGATCGAGTTGATCGTACAAGGCCCGCTGTTCGCAGAACGGCAGGATGGCTACGATCCAAGAATGACCGTATACCCAGCCCGATGCCGCTTGGTGAGAACGAGTTCCAGACGGAAAGCGGCGAAAGGTATCGTGATAATTGTGAAGACCCAGCCCCAACTGCTTCAAATGATTGCCGCATTGGGACCGCCGCGCCGCTTCTCGCGCCGCCTGGATCGCAGGCAATAGCAGAGCCACCAGAATGCCGATGATCGCGATCACCACCAGCAATTCCACCAGCGTAAAGCCCGACCGTTTCGAACGATTCCCGTTCATCGGACTCTCCCCCCTGCTCCCGGCAGCGTCGGGAGCATCATCCGCCCAGGCTGCCGCCATTGCGCCAGCCACCTGGCAAATGCCTGTGATATTGGTCATCCGCGGACGATCAGGTGTGGTCATCGGGCAATCTCCAGATAAATAGCGGCAAAGCGGTTTGTAGCGTCACCCCTCCATGCTCCGGCAATCTTTGTTTCGATCGGCGGACAGGTCTGAAACCTCTCTCGGACAGGATGAACTCCTGGCCTTTCAAAGACCCGCCAGCGGAGATTCACGGAACAATTCAACCGTCTGTCCAGAATCCCAACTTGCAGGTCGTTCGTCAATGACATTCCTCGTCGAAAAACCGAATCTTTTTGACGACGACAACTCGGCCGGCGGTTGCGACCGGCCCCGAGCGAGAGAGATTGCGGCAACCGTCTCGCGGAAGCGTGTGAACCTTTGCGTTGCGAATTATGTACTCATTCTCCGGCCACTGCTATCCAATGTGCCGCCGCCGATAGGCGCCGGCCGAGTAAATCGCCAGGGCGATCCAGATGCAGGCGAAGCTCAGCAGTTGGGGCACAGAGAACGATTCTCCGAACGCCAATACCGCCAGCAGAAATTGGCCGGTCGGCGTCACGTACTGGAGGATGCCCAAGGTGGACAGCCTCAGACGGCGGGCCGCCGCGCCGAAGAACAGCAGCGGGATCGTCGTGACGGGACCGCTGAGCATCAGCAGGCCCAGCGCCGGCAGCGTGTGCCCGGTGATCTGGTCGCCGACGGCCAGCCAGCCGAGGTAAACCAGCGA
>Ga0351864_10282_pt1 | contig 19085 bp, 13 predicted proteins | sample TotcelHFGM3001L9_FD_206758 | JGI IMG/M metagenome (GOLD analysis project Ga0351864, IMG submission 206758) | Enriched cells from coal bed in the Powder River Basin, Montana, United States - Total cells FGM rep2 HSBNCT.FGM.300.1.L9 ... | reverse complement strand
TCCTCGGACAATTCAATCTCTGCCTTGGATTCCGCGTCTAGCGGCGAGACGACGCAGACAACGAATTCCTCCAGCCAGCGTTTGGCATCTTCCAGGCGAATCCAGTACTCATCGGGCGGCAGCGCGGGCACGCCGTGGTCGCCCGGCGGAGTCATGAAATAGACGATCTCGGTCCGGAAACGGTCCGGCATCGGGAAGGGGGGCAAGTCGGGCTTGTCGGCGGAATAGATGTGCATGCGCAGTCCGATATTGCTGAATTTTCAAGCAGATTCGCGGAACATCGCGCGCCATCCTTCACAGCGCGCCCGCGCAACAGTATAGCGGTCCGGGGCCGGGCCGACAAAACATCGAAGAGGAGGCGGTTGATTTCGAATTCAAATGCCGGTTAACTTAGTTGTACAGTGCCATTTTGCGCGGCAGGAGCCGTAACACACCAAAGATCAAGCACTTTCGTCCCCGCCGACCTCGCGTCGGTGGAGCGGTGATTATGCACTACAACAAGCCCCAAAAGGAAACGGCGGGGCGATTGCTGGGGCGTAGCTGGTGCAAAATCACGGGCTCCACCGAGACAAGCTCGGAGGTGGCCTAACTTGTCGCTAGGCGGACAGTTACGACTCATCGAATCGTCTAAAGAAAATACGAGGCGAAACCAAAAATGACCGCCAGTCCGCATCGTCTCCGTTTGGGAGCGGTATCGTATCTCAATACCAAGCCGCTCGTGTTCGGATTGGCGGAACGCGCCCCGCAGTTGGAGATTGTGTTCGATGTGCCCAGTCGCTTGGCGGACAACCTGCACTCGGGCAAGTTGGATGTCGCCTTGATTCCCTCGATTGAATACGCTCGTCATCGGGATTGTATCTTGGTTTCCGACGCCTGCATCGGCTGTCGCGGTCCGGTGCTGAGCGTCAAGCTGTTCAGCCGCAAGCCCATGCGGAAGATCCAAAATCTGGCTTTGGATGCGGGATCGCGCACCAGCGCCGTGCTGGCTCGCATTCTGCTGTGGGAGCGATATCGTTTGCGGCCCAACTTGTTCTGGCTCGGCATCGACTGCGAGCCCTCAGCCGCCGGGGCGGATGCCGTCTTGTTGATTGGGGATCGGGCAATCCATCCTCCGCAGGCAGATTTCATCGACTGTTGGGACCTCGGCGACCAATGGTGCCGCTGGTCGGAACTGCCCTTTGTGTTCGCGATGTGGATCGCCCGCCCGGGAATCGATATCTCCGGATTGGACGAGATTCTCAGTCTAACGCGCGATGCAGGCGTCGCCCACTTGGCCGAAATCGCCCGGACCGAAGCCGCGGGCGTCGGGCTGAGCCCCGACCAGACGCTGAACTACCTGCAAAATAATCTGCATTTCTACTTGAGCGGTCGAGAGCGGCAAGGAATGGAACGGTTTTTTCAGCTCGCCGCCAACTTGGAGGCGCACGAGACCGAATTGGAACCGGCGCTTCGATGAGGCGACGGAAGCACTCACTCGTGCGGCGAGCGGAGGTCACGTGGAGATCCGAACAGGAGCACGCGATTCGATGATGGAAAATATTCTTGCCAAGGTTGTCGGCGGCGAGCGGTTGACGATGTACGAGGGATTGGACCTGCTGCAGTCTTCGGACTTGACCCGATTGGGCCAAGCGGCCGATGCCGTTGCCCGGCGATTGCACCCGGAGGACTACCGGACGTACAACATCGACCGCAATATCAACTATACGAACGTCTGCACCGCCGTTTGCGACTTTTGCGCGTTTTTTCGCAAACCGAAAAGCGAGGACGGCTACGTGCTGCCGCGGGATGTGCTGTTGGCTAAAATCGAGGAGACGAAACGCTTGGGCGGCAACCAGATTTTGCTGCAAGGCGGGCTCCACCCGGAGTTCAAACTGGACTGGTATGAAGAACTCCTGCGAGATATCAAAGACCGTTTTCCGGGACTGAACGTGCATGGTTTCAGCCCGCCGGAAATCTATCACTTCACCAAACTGAATCGCATGCCGCTGCGCACCGTGCTGGAGCGGCTCCGGGATGCCGGTCTCGGCAGCATTCCCGGCGGTGGCGCGGAGATCCTGGTAGACCGTGTCCGCCGCGAAATCACGCGCGGCAAGTGCCTGAGCGACGACTGGCTGAATGTCATGCGCGTCTGGCACGAATTGGGCGGCGTCAGTTCCGCCACGATGATGTTCGGCCACGTCGAAACGTTGGCGGAGCGGATCGAGCACTTGGAGCGGCTCCGCCGCCTGCAGGACGAGACGGGCGGCTTCACGGCGTTCATCGGCTGGACATTTCAGCCCGACCATACTGATTTGGCACACATCCCCAAGGCCAGTCCATTCGAGTATCTGAAGACGCAAGCCGTGGCACGGCTGTACTTGGATAATTTCCGCAACATCCAATCGAGTTGGGTGACGCAGGGACTGAAAATCGGCCAGCTCGCCCTGCTGTTCGGCGCCAACGATATGGGCAGCCTGATGATTGAGGAAAATGTGGTGGCCGAAGCGGGCACCGTCCATTACCTGACGCTCGACGAAATCCGCAACGCGATCGGCGAATTGGGACATCGTCCCAGACAACGCGACGTGTTCTACAAGCTGGTGGACGAACAGACCGAGCGGTTCGCCATCGAAGCCAATCGTAACGGCCCCCATGTCGCCGGTACGGTGCCCGACCTCGAACTCGCCGGATAGCCCTCTATCTGCCGGAGGGCGGCTCTTTCTGCGATCACAGATCGCCTCCGCCGGTAGCCAGCGACATGATGGCTTGTTCGCTCAATTCCGCTCGGGCCAGCTGTCCGCTCAAGCGGCCTTGATGCAGGACCAGCACGCGGTCGGACATGCCCATGATCTCTTCCAGTTCGCTGGATACGAACAAGATCGCGACGCCGCTCGCAGCCAAAGCCTCCATCAGCTCGTAGATCTCCTCCTTGGCTCCGACGTCGATCCCGCGGGTCGGTTCGTCCAGCAATAATACTCGGGGTTGCATCGACAGCCATTTGCCGAGGACCACTTTCTGCTGGTTACCGCCCGATAGATGCCGCACAGATTGATTGGCACTGGGCGTGCGGATCCTCAGCCGCCGGATCATCTCGCCGGCCAATTCCCGTTCGTGCCGATGATTCAGGATTCCGGGCCCGATGCAGTGGCGACTCAGTCCCGCCAGGCTGAGGTTCTGCTGGATCGTCATGTCGACGATCAGCCCTTCCTGCTTCCGGTCCTCGGGGACCAGGACGACGCCGGCGCGAATCGCGTCGGCGGGATTGCGAAAGCGGACGGTCCGGCCCGCCACGCGCAACTGGCCCGACGCCGCGGGAACGATGCCGGACAGGACCCGCAACAATTCGGTGCGGCCGGCGCCGACCAGCCCCGCCAGGCCGACGATCTCGCCGCTGTGAACCTGAAAGCTCAAAGGATTCCCCGGTTGCGACGGGACGACCAGCTCGGCGGCCTCCAACACCGGCTCGCCCGCAACGTGCGGCCGATGGGCGTAAAATTGCGAGATCTCGCGGCCGACCATCAGCCGCACCATTCGCTGGTGCTCGATCTCGCCACGCTGCAGTTCGCCGGCATTCTCGCCGTCACGAAGGACGACCACGCGGTCCGCCAACTCGCGAATTTCGCCCAACCGGTGCGAAATATAGATCACGCTGACGCCTCGGGCCCGCAGGTCCCGCACGACCTGGAACAGCGTCCGCGTCTCTTGGGCCGACAAGCTGCTCGTCGGCTCGTCCATGATCAACAACCGGGCGTTGACTGACAACGCTTTGGCAATCTCGACCAATTGCTGCTTGCCGATCGGCAACTGGCTGACCCGGGTTCCCGGGAAAATGTCCAGGCCCACCATCCGCAACACGGCGGCCGATTCGCGGCGAATGGCCCGGCGGCGCAGCACTCCCAGGCGATGCGGCTCCCTGCCCAAGAAGATGTTGGCTCCGACGTCCAGGTTGTCCGCCAAGTTCAGCTCCTGGTGAATCAGAGCGATTCCGCAGGCCACGGCCGTTCGGACGGAGTCCAAATGCAACGGCCGGCCGTCCAAAAACAGCTGGCCCGAATCGGGCGGCAAGATGCCGGCCAGGATCTTCATCAGCGTGCTCTTGCCCGCGCCGTTCTCGCCCAACAACGCCACCACCTCGCCGCAGGCCACACTCAGATTCACGTTGTGCAACGCTCGGACGCCGGGAAAATGCTTGCACACGTGGCGGACTTCGATCAGTAGGGGAGAGGGTGTGGTGCTCATTGGTCATTGGTCATTGGTCATTGGTCATTGGTCATTGGTCAGTGGTCAGTGGTCAGTGGTCAGTGGTCAGTGGTCAGTGGTCAGTGGTCAGTGGCGGGCCGGATGATTCACGGGCGACGAAAGCACCGGCTGCCCGTCTGGGGAAATGTTAGCACGGGCAGGATGCCTATGCCACGGCGACACTGCGTGGAACTGGCGCGAGTGTCAGGAACCGCGAGGGGCTCTGCGGCATCTGCGGTTCAATGAATCGTCGGCACGGTTGCGTTTTCCCCGTTCATCATCCTAGAATTCATGACCTGTCCGTTTTCTTTCTCGCCGCCACACGATTCCTCTGTGCCAGTGCGGTCGAACGAAGGGATTTTTCATGACGATTGCAGACCACGACCACGTCTTCGACCAGGACCGGCGGCGGCCGGGCGAAGTCCGAACGCTGATCGTGATTGCGCTGACGGCCGCCACCATGGTCCTGGAAATCGCCGCCGGACTGGCCTTCGGCTCGATGGCGTTGCTGGCTGACGGACTGCACATGGCCTCGCACGCCTCGGCACTAGCCGTCACGGCATTCGCGTATGTCTACGCGCGCCGCCATGCGCGCGATGAGCGGTTTTGTTTCGGCACCGGCAAAGTCAACGCGTTGGCCGGATTCACCGGGGCCGTCCTGCTGGCTCTGTTCGCGCTGGTCATGGTCTGGGAAAGCGTCAGCCGCCTGCTGAATCCCGTCGAAATCGCGTTCAATCAGGCGATCGGCGTCGCCGTCATCGGACTGGTCGTCAACGGAATCTCGGTCTGGATTCTAGACTGTGGCGAGTCGCATTCGCACGCCAGTGATCAAGGTCACGTTCGTGAACATAAACATGAACCTGAAAGCGGACGCGGACATGAACATGAACATGAACACGGTGGCGATGTCGAGCACGAGGATGAAATAGCGCACGCCACGCGGCACGGCCCTCATCACGATCACAACCTTCGTTCGGCTTACTTGCACGTGCTGGCCGACGCGCTCACTTCGGTGCTGGCGATTGCAGCCCTGGTAGCAGGCAAGTTTTATGGACTTCCGTGGCTCGATCCCGTGATGGGCATCGTCGGAGCGGTGTTGGTCGCCCGCTGGTCGGTGGGTCTGCTTCGAAGTGCCAGCTGCGTACTGTTGGATCACCAGGGCCCGGCGGCGATTCGCCAAGCGGTCCTGCGGCGGTTTACAGCGATCCCGGGCGTGACGGTGACGGACTTGCATTTGTGGGAAATCGGCCCCGGCATCTACTGCCTGGTGGTTTCCCTCACGACCTGCGACCCGCAGCCACCGGAGTATTACAAAGTCCGGTTGGCGGGTCTGGCGGGTTTGGTTCACGTGACGGTCGAAGTACAGCCCGAGGCGTGAGGCTATCTAGCGGTTACGGTTATCTCGCTCTCTCGTTTCTAATGTCGCTCGACTTCGGCCATCGCGATTCGTCGTTCATGGTTGGGCAGCCGGTGTCGGGTTGGGACTGGGGATCTGCTGAAGGCGGGCCACAAACTCGGCGTGCTCGACACTGGCTAGTCCCTGCTGGACGGCGTGGATCGCCTGGGCTAAATCGCCGGCGATCAAGGCGGCGGCGTCCAGCCACAGGCCGGGGAAGACCTCGCTGCGATACAAGCCGTCGGCTCCCCGGTCCAAACGCTCGTAGGCACCCGCGCGGAGCACGAACCAATCGATCTCGCGATCCCACACCCGCCACACCACGTACTCGCAGACGCCGTTGCGGCGGTACGCCCGCAGCTTGTCGTGCAGGTCGTAACTGGCGCTGCTGGCCGCGACTTCGGCGACCAGTTCAGGAGCGCCCGCGACGTAATCGTCACGGTCTCCGGACTGGCCGCCGTACTGCGGGAGAATGCGGACAAATGCGTCCGGCTGGGGTTCGTTGTCCAAGTCCAAGAGCAGGGTGCCGTTATCGCCGCATTGAACGCCGGGAGTCTGCGACCAGTACGTGCCGAACAACGTCGTCAGTTGGAGGTGAGGGCTGGCATGGCCTTCGTTGGACACGGGTGACGGCATGTAGACAACTCCTTCGACCAACTCCGCCTTGTGAATTTGCGGCATCGCGCGGTAACGACGTTCGAACTCGCCCCGCGTCAGCCGATCGCCCGCCTGCAGCGGGGGAATTCGCGGGGCCGCTCGTACTTCCTGCCTGGGGATGGCGGCGGTGGACATGCGCAGTTTTCCGAATGCTTCGAGAAGTTGTGATCCACAGTAGTATATGCCAAGTTGGCTCGCGAGCGAAGAGGCTTCCCGGCCCGCCCGGAGACCGGTGGAGATCACGATTAACGGCTGTGTTTCTCGTCGGCCTTTTCCGGCAGCTTCTCCAGGATCTCCAACAGCACGTGATCGGTGTCGATGGCCTCGGCTTGGGCCTCGAAGTTCAAAATCACGCGATGCCGCAGGGCGGGCAAGTACACGCGCCGCACATCCTCGAAACTCACATTGTAACGGCCGTCGAGCAGCGCGCGGACCTTGGCGGCCAGAGCCAGCGTTTGCGCCGCGCGCGGACTGGCGCCCCAGCGCAGGTACTGGTTGGTGATCGGGACGGCAAACGGCCCGCCGGGATGCGTGGCCAACACGAGCCGGACGATGTAGTCTTGGACGTGCGTCGCGAGGATCACTTCGCGAATCAACTGCTGCCACTGGAGGATCTCGCTGCCGTCCATCACTTGCTCGGGGACCACGGTGATCCCGCGCGTCGTTCGCTCGACGATCGTAGCCAGTTCTTCGCGGCCGGAATAGCCGACCAGCAGCTTGAAGAAAAACCGGTCCAGCTGGGCTTCGGGCAGCGGATAGGTGCCTTCTTGTTCGATCGGGTTCTGCGTGGCCATGACGAAGAACGGTTGTTTCAGTTCGTAGCGAGTTCCGGCAGCCGTGATCGTTCCCTCTTGCATCGTCTCCAACAGGGCCGATTGCGTCTTGGGCGTGGCGCGATTGATTTCGTCCGCCAGGCAGATCTGGGTAAAGATCGGCCCTTGCTGGAACTCGAATACGCGTTTGCCGTCCGGCGTCTCCAAGACCATGTTCGTGCCCAAAATGTCGGCGGGCATCAGATCGGGCGTGAATTGGATGCGGGAAAAGTGCAGATCCAATGTTTGGGCTAACGTCCGCACCAGCAACGTCTTGCCCAAGCCCGGGACGCCTTCCAACAAGCAGTGACCGCCCACGAACAAGCAGGTCAACACGCCGTGCACGATCTCGTCGTGCCCCACGATCACCCGCCCGATCTGCTCGCGCACCGCCGTGTACCGCCGCCGAAACTCCTCGGCCCGCCGCTGCATCGACTCGCCAATACTCATGCGTCTTTGTCCTTCCAGGCTTTCTTCTTCGCCTCCAACAGGCGTTCGGTGTATGATTTCTCGGCCGGCGCGCCCTCCGGCCCATCCGCGGCCGCACGCGGCTTGGCCGCTCCGCCACCGGCGTTGGCCACGACATCTTCCAGTGCCGCGGATTCTCTACCGGCCGCTTGGTCGCCTTGCGGCTCGAAGCGAGCCCCGGCCCGTCGCTCGTCCAATTGCTCGCCGATCTCAGCTTTGCGGCTTCGCAGCCGCTCCATGCGCTCATCCGGAGCCTGCTCCCGTTCGCGCCGCAGGATTCGAGCCCACAGCCAGGTCAGCGCCGGGCCGACCCAATAAAAATGAATCGTCACGCGGCGTACCAAGACATCGGCGAAAAAAACGCATGCGGTAATCAGCAGCACCAGCGGCCAAACGTCTTGCCGGCTGATCGCCTTCGCCAGATTGTGCCGGAACGTGTCGAACTGTAACAGCCCCTGCCGCTTGTCCGGCTCCAAATCGCCTTCGATCAGCCGGCCGGCCTCGCCGCCCTTGGGCATCTGTGCGGCCAGCTGGCGGAGCAATTCGAAATTCGTCTCGCGGTCGCGGAACTCGGACGAGTAGGGCACGGTGACGCCGGCCAGCAGGGGCGTTTGGCCGGCTGCCGGCACGATGTTCACGAAATAGCTGCCGGCCTTGTCCGCCGGAAACTCGCCCGTATAGCGGCCGGGCGCGACCTGTTCGATCGGGACTTCAAAAGCATCCAAATCCGGATTCACTCCCACCGCCGACATGTTCAAGAAGTTCAGAAACTGGTCGTCCTTGTCCAACGCCGTCACGACCACTCGGACTTTGCCGTTCCGGACGTCGGTGGCGATCGAAAACTTACCTTCCTCGTGTGCCGGCCGCATCGCCCAGCGGACCAGTTGTGAGAAGAGCTTGTCGTAGTTTTCCCACCGCGTCCAGGCGTTGGCCCAGCGGTGCCCGGCGTCTGTTGTCAGCACCGCCGTTCGTCCCAGGCCATACGTCCAGCCGGCCAATACCGTGGCGTTCTGACGATCGGGCGGATCGGGCGACACCAGCGCGACTTCGACCAGCGGATTCTGCTTGACCGTGGTCATCACAAAGCCTGTCAGCGGCGGCAGGGGCTCGGAGATCCCCTGCAGTATCTCGTGGGGATACGCCACCCGCGGCGGCACGTGGGACAGATCTTTGATCAGCGGTTGGGCGACGCGGCGGGCTTCGATCTGGAAGATCCGCGGCAAGGCTCTGGCGCTGCGCGCCACGTAGTATCGGCCTCCGGTCGCCGTGGCGATGTCCTGCAGCGTCTTGTGCCCCGCCGGCCCGTGCGCTCCCACGGCCACGGTCGAGATCTTGATCTTCCGCCGCGCAAAGCCGTTGACGGTGGTGAAGCTCGGCGGCGAGGGATCGCCGTCGCTGATGATGATCATGTGCTTGACCGAAGCGTCCACCTGATTGAACCCGCCCAGCGCCATCTTCATCGCCGGATCGAATTCCGGCATGTCACCCGGCGTCATGCGATCGACGGCCGCCAGCAGCCGGTTGCGCCGCTCGCCGACACGAACCAAGCCCCGATTGCCTTCGCGCCACAACCATTCTTCGCGGCCCGGGCCCCAGTGAATCAGGCCGCAATAGTCCATCGGTCCCAACGGCTTGATCGCTTCGCGGGCGATAACCTTTTGCCAATAATTGCCCTCGGCGATCTCCGAAGCATGCATGATCATGACCAGCGCCCCGACCGCCCGGATACGAGCATTCTCGATGTGAAAATCGACGGGCATCGCCTTTTCCAAATCTGTGTTGGCCCAGCCGCCGGCGCCGAAACTGTTTTCGCCGCCCAGCATGACCAGTCCGCAGCCGAACCGCTCGGTGTTCTGCACCAGCATCTTGATCTGCTCGTCGCTAAAGCTGGTCACGCTGTTCGCGTCGGCGCCGCTGCTCCGCGGCACGTTGGCCAGCACCACGCAATCGTAGGCTTGCAGTTCCGCCAGGCTGGTGAACAGCCCGTCGCTGGGTTGCACCGCCACCTCGATATTGTTCGCGCGAAGCCGGCCGATCAGATAGTCAAAGCTGCCTTTGCCGTCCGCGTCTTCGATCAGCAGCACGCGGCCTTTGCCGCGCACGTGAGTGAACGCCGTCGCCTGGTTGTTCTCCAACACCCGGTCGTCTTGCGGATCGTCGGGCACGAACACGGCTTTGTACGTGTACACGGCCACTTCGTCGATCCGGTGGGGGAACGCGAACACGTTCTTGCCCGGCTTCAACTCGACATCCTGGCTATCGGGGTTCAGTAATTCCTCCTGCCGGCCTGCCTGGCGAGTCAGCTTGAGCTTTCCGCGGACCGTGGGGGGCACCGCGTCGCTTGCCGCCGGGGTAAGATTGTCGATTACCACGCGGGCCTCGATCGGTTGCCCGCGGCGAATGTCGGCCGGCAGCACGACCTCTTCGACCTGGACTTCGCCGCGGCTGGCCAGCAGAATCGGCACGACGTCGATGCCGATGCCTTGATCCGCCAGCAACCCGGCGATCGCCCGGGCATCGCCGATATTCTCGTTGCCGTCGCTGATCACCACGACCCGTTTGGCGCTGTCTTCCGGGAACGTCGCGCCGGCCATTTTCAAGGCCGCCGCCAGATTCGTCGCGTCGGTCCGCAGTCCCAGCGTGCTCTCCAGATTGAGAAACGGAATGTCGTCGTCGAACGGCGGAACTTCGATCACCGCATCGTGGCCGAACACGATCACGCCGGCACAGTCTTCCCGATCGGCGCGGCGGTGCCGGGCGACCGCTTGGCGGACATAATCCAGCATCGCCTGCCGCTGTCCGACCGGAATGCTCTCGGATTGATCCAGCAGGTACGTTACCGTCAGCTTGTCGCTGGTCCGCAACGTTTGCACTTCGGCCAAGGCCAGCACGATCAGGACGAAAACCAGCGTGCGAAACGTCAGCGCGAACAGCCGCCGGTAAGGGCCCAAGCCGGACAGGCTGCGGAAGCTGAAGACCCACAACAGGGGCAGCAGCGACAGCAGGCCCAGATACCAGGGGCGGACGAAACCGAAGTCGATTCCAAACATGAGTTCTCGCGGTTCGCGGGAGCAACAACAGCACAGCGTGGGGATATCTTAGCTGTTCCCTCGGCGCGTCCGCAAGCAACTCTCGAGGAAACCGTGGGGATGGCGGGCTGCCGCCGACGCGAGTTTCCTACGCCGAAGGCGTTCGACAACTCAGCCCAGGATCGCGCCGCGCACCCTGGGTGTGGTATCGCAAACGACGACGCTACCCCGCAGGGGTTGTATACTTCAAACTGTTCACCGCTTCCCCAGCACGTTCACCATGTCAGGAGTTCTGGCTCACCGCAGCCGGTCAAGAAGTTGCTGCAGGTTCGCGCTGGCGTCTCCCAACAACAGGATCGTCTTCGAGTCCTGGTACAGCGGATTGTCCACGCCCGAATAACCCGGGCGAAGATCGAGGTTGCACACCAACACCCTCTGTGCCTCGTGGGCAGATAGGATCGGCATCCCGGAGATGGGCGTTCCGGGCACGTGGATCGCCGCGGGATTGACGACGTCGCAGGCGCCGACGACGACCGCCAACTCCGTTTGCGCGAATTCCGGATTGATATCCTCCAGGTCGACGAGCATGTCGGAATCCACCTCCGCTTCGGCCAACAGCACGTGCATGTGACCGGGCATTCGCCCGGCGATCGGATGAATGGCGAACTTGACGTCTTTTCCCATTTCCTTCAGCCGATTTGCCAACCGGACGGTCGGAACTTGAGCATTGGCCAGCGCCATACCGTATCCGGGAACGAGAAGGATGCGATGCGCATCCCGCAGCGCGTCGATCGCAGCGGCGAGAGACGTTGCTTGCGCATCGTCCGACAACGGGGGGCTGGGCGGCTGGGGTTCGGATCGCGGCTCCACTTTCGTGGGACGCTCGCTTTGAGTTGGCGACGCGCCGGCGCCGAGCAGCACTGTCTGCCAGCGCCGATTCATCGCCCGGCACATGGCGTGGGTCAGAATGAAGCCCGAAGCCGCCACCGTGGCCCCGCACGCAATGAGCAAGCGGTTGGCGACGGCCACCCCGCAGAATGCCGCAGCCAGTCCCGACAACGCATTGAGGAAAGAAATCAGCACGGGCATGTCCGCCCCGCCGACGCGGATCGCCAGGACCACTCCCGCCAAGAAGGCAAGCAAGCTGATGGCCGTGGTGAAATAGATCAAGTGAACGTTTTGAATGGCGCCCCAGCACGCTACGATCAGGATCGCCGTCAAAGTCCCCGAGAAAATCCAACCGTGACGTGGCAGCTCGACGGGCGTATGACGCAGAAGATTCGCCAGCTTTGCGCCGGCGATCAAGCTGCCCGACAACGTCATCGCGCCGATGGTCAGGCCGAGCATCCCTGCCGTGTGGGCGATCCCTGATGTCACCAGCGGCTCACGTGTCAACTGGACGAATGAAACCAACGCGGCGGCCAATCCGCCGGCTCCGTTTTGGAAAGCGACCATCGCGGGAATTCGCGTCATCGTCACGCGTCGCGCAGCAAAGGCTCCCGTCAAGCTACCAACGGCGAGAGCAACCAGCACCACCGCCGGGGCGTGAAACGGCCGTCGTGCCAGCACGATCACCACGATGCCCAACAGCAGCGCCACGGCTATCAGGAGACTTCCAGCGCGAGCCGATTCAGGACTTCGAAACCGGGCAATTCCCGTCAGGAAGAAGACGAGCACGACCAGATCGACGAGCAGGTATTGCGGGTCACTCATGGGACCCGCCCCGCTTGTGAAACAGCTTGAGCATCCGGTCGGTCACCGCAAATCCGCCGACCAAATTGAATGCGCCTGCCACGATCGCCAGCGCGGCCAGACCGCTCGCGGTTCGATCGAGTTCGCCGCTGAACAGGAGCAGGGCCCCGAGGACGGTGATCCCCGAGACGGCATTCGTCATGGACATCAACGGCGTGTGCAAGCGAGGCGGAATTCGGACGATCAGGAACACGCCTGCCAGAAAAGTGACCACGAACACGGCAAGCAGCAGGATGAGGTCAAGCATGAGCGGAGCCTCGTCTAGCGGAGGAGAATCGTTATTCCAGTCCCATCGCCTTGAGCGTTCCCCGGTGGACAATTCGGCCTTGGTGCGTGACTAGCGACTCGCGCGTAATCTCGTCTTCCAGGTCCATTGCCCCCAAGCCCTGGTGGAACAGGTTTTTGACGTAATGGAGCACGTTCTGCGCGTACAGCCAGCTGCCGTGAACGGGCATCGACCCCGGGATGTTCCACAGGCCCAGGATCAAGACGCCGCTGCGCGTCGTATCGCCGCCCAATTCCGTGGCATCGCAATTACCTCCCTGATCGATCGACACGTCGACGATGATCGATCCGGGCTTCATCTTATCGATCATTTCCGTCGTCACGAGCACGGGAGCCACTTCGCCCGGGACCAGGGCGCTCAGGATCAAGATGTCGGCCTGTTGGACCAGCGGCTCCAACAGCAGGCGTTCCTTTTCCATCCATGCCTCGGGCAGCGCCAGCGAGCGGCCGTCCGGTCCGGCCGCTAACTCGGCGGGAATTTCGAACCCGGCGATCTTTGCTCCCAGGCTGGCCGCCGTCTTTCGGGCTTCGTCACGAACGTCCACCGCCGTTACCGTCGCGCCCATGCGTTTGGCGGTGGCGATCGCTTGCAATCCCACGACGCCGGCTCCCACGACGAGAACCGTCGCCGCTTTGAGCGTCCCCAGCGTGGTGCCGGTCATTGGAATGAATTTGGGAAACCGGTTTGCGGCGATCAGCATGGCCTTGTATCCGGAGATCGTACTCATCGACGTGAGAGCATCCATGCGCTGGGCGCGGGAAATTCGCGGAATGGCGTCCATGCTGAACGCCGTCACGTAGCGCTGCGCGAGCATGGAGACCATCTCGTGGTTGAAGGGCGCGGCCGGATGCAGAAACGCGATCAAGATCGTTCCCTCACGGATCAGTTCCGCTTCGTGGCAGCCTGCGGCCGCATTTCGCCAGGGCTGCTTGACCTTGAGAATCATGTCCGAGGTGCGAAACAACTCGGCGGGATCCCGAAGCACGCGCGCCCCTGCATTCACATAAGCATCGTCGCCAAACAGCGCGGCCTCCCCGGCGGCAGACTGCACAGCCACTTCGAAACCCATTTGCACGTATTCCCGAACCGTCTCCGGGATCGCCGCAACGCGTCCCTCCTGGTCCAAGATTTCTTTTGGCACGCCAACGATCATTGATTCGCCTCCTCTTGGAAGAGCTTTGAACGTTGTGAAACCACGCGCGACGCCGCAACGAAATCGGACTGTGTTCTCGTCAGCGATCGCCTCTGAACCGGATACCGGAGTCACAGAGAAACGGGGGGAAGGCCGAATCGCTCCCCTACCAATAGTATATTCTTCTGGCGTTCTCAGGCCACTGGTCGCGCCGTCTTGGGGCCGTGCATGGGCAAAAAGACGTAATCAGTGGATGAAGTAGTTGTAGTACTGAGTTCCTTCCCGATTGGATTTCCGGTTGAACGAATTACTGCCGAATCGGCGCATACAAGAACGGCCTGCGGAACATGCCGCCGAAGTGATGCTCGCAGTTGGCGCGAAGGGCAATGGTATTCTTCCCGGGTTTCAACTTGCCCGAGAGATCCACGTCCCACTGAAAGGCGTAATCGTTGAGCCACCAGATATTTCCCTGCTGGCGGTGCGCGATCTGCTGGCCGTTGACATACAGCCAGCACTCGTTGAACAGGCCGGGAAACATCATACGCAAATCGCCGGTGATCTGGCTGGCCGTCAGCTCGACCTCCGTGCGGTACCATAGGTGTCCGACGTAGCTTTGGCGATCCGGATGCCGGATGCCCTGCGATTGGGCATAAAGGTCCGTGCGGAGCATTTCCCATTGATCGACGGGGTAGTCCTTGCGATTCTGGAGGGTCTGCTCTCCGGAATGAGCGTTCCAGTAAGCCAAGTCGACCGGCTGCGTGTGGTAGCCCTTGGCGACGCCGCTATTGTCGCTGTCGCGATGAAAGGCCCATTCCACCGGCAGCTTGGCGACGAGACGGCCGGCCGGGCCATCGGTCAGGGTGGCCAGCTTTTTGTATTGCTGGACTTCGCCGGGCCACCAGGCAGGGTTGCCGCTCTTCTCCACACCGTAACCGCGATAGGTGGTGAACGTGCCGTTCATGTCGGTCATCGCCTCGCGGACCGCAAGAGCCCTGTCGCCGAGAACGCCGGCCCTGGCGTAGGCGACATCGGTGGCGGCAGCCCTGACCATCGACAGGTAGCCATGCATGATGTCGTAGCTCATGCGGGTGAAGGCCATGCGCTGAAGATACAGTTCCTCATTCGGCGTGCGGCCGGCCTTGCGTTTCAGCGGTGCGACCGCCTGCTCGGCCTCGACGATCTTCTTGGCCAGCAGCGCCATGACCTGAGGCGTGTAAATGCCCGGTGCCACGAAATGCTCGTGCTCGGTAATGATGGTGTTCTCCCAAGCTTCGTAGATCGCCGTCCAATACGCTTGCATCGGCTCGGCTGCCGGCCCATAGAATTTTGGATAAAACTCCGCCAGCATCGCGTCGACGTCGGCGTCGGGATTCCACATCAGCTGGCCGCGGAAATACAGGTTCAAGAACGTGGTGCCGATGGCGTTTCGGCTTTCGGTGTTGACGCCCAGGATCCCGGCCTGGGCGTAGTGCTTCACGTCATGACGAAACGCCATGTGGGACGGGTTGGGGAAGTCGCGCCAGACCATCATGCTCTGGTCATAGTCGTAGATCGACAGTCGGCCGTCCATGACCTTGGCCCACTTGTACAGCATGTCCCGATACTCCTGCCGCGGCGGCGAATCGGGGTGGTCCATGCCATGGATCGGGTCGATGTCGATAGGAGCCAGTTCACACCATAGCGAGGGCTCTGCCTTGATGTCGCGCACCGGCGGCAGAGTCATGTTGGCATAGGCCAGGAAGCCGATCTTCGCCTTGCTCTGCGGGTATTTGGCCCGCAGGATCCGGGCGACGTTGTTGTAGAGTTCCAGCATCGGATCGGTGACGGATGCCCGCATGAAGTACTTGTCCCACTGCAGCTTCATTAATTCCTGATCCCTGGGATAAGACGACTCGTACGAGCCGTCCTCCATGCCCAGGGAGAACAATTCGTTGTTGGCGAACATCTTCTCGACCTTGGCCGCGACGTGCTGGGCCGTCGCCGGGGCGGTGATCGGGAAATTGAATACGCCCTTCGAGCCTGGGGCATCCTGCGTGTAGGCGCCCAAAGCGTGCCCGGTGCTGGGCATGCCGGCTCGCCCCGTCTGCATCATGTTTCGCAACTGGAAGTCCGCTTTGCCCGTCGTGTCTCCAACCCAGGAGATCCAGTAGGAACGAATCTCAAAGGGCGAGGAATAGGCGTAGTCGATGTCGCCGATCTTGAGCGTCTTGTCCTCCGGAATGCACTCGCCAAAGCCTGTGGGTAGGTACCAGCGGCAGCCCCAGCGTCTCAGGAGTTCGGCGACGGCATAGTAGTGGCTCTCGTCGTGATTGCCGGCGATGTAGACCTTGTTACCGTCGCGCACAATGCCAATGCCGTCACAGTTGAGCTTCGGATTCTTTTTGAGAACCGCAGCAATTTGTTGCCGCAGCGCCGGGCGAGCCGCAATCGCCTCCTGGCCGACGATCAGAACCGGACCGTTACTCGCCAGCGCCGCCGGCACGGTCTCGGCGGTATTCGCGAGCGCAGGTTTGGCACCGGAGATCAAGCCGATATACTTGACCAAGTCCTCTGCCGCTTGTTTTTCGTTCGGGCCGGCACCCGGGGAGACGACCACCACGGCCGTGGTTTGGCCGTTGTTGACGATCGTTAGTTCGCTGCCGCCAGCCTTGCCCGCCGTAGCGGCCAAGGCCGGTGACGCGGCCAGAAATACTGTGACGGACGACATAGACGCAACCAGCCAACGAGCAAGCATCACGATGATATCCCCAGCTGCTGATAGGAAATTGGTACCTGCGACGGCACTGAGCCTAACCTGAGAAAACCGCTGAAGCAAGCCCGTAGCAGCCGCGCGAGTAGCAGCCGCGCGAGCGGCGGGGGCGGGGGCGGCGGCGGCGCCAAGCCGCGAGCGATCCTTCTCAAATCGGCCGCGGCCCGGGCGCGGGCCGGCGCGGTACGCAGACTCGCTCATTCGTTCACGTGATCCTCAAGGCTGGTACATCTTGCCTGGTCACTCGAATTTTTCCCAAACGGAATCTGGGAACATGGGAGTAGCTTGCGCGATGCATCGGCTTTGGTTCAACGTGCCCGGCTCGCGATGTCGAGAGAGAATGTGAGGATTTTTGGTGATGCAATGGTTTGCCTCCTATCACCGCCCGGTGGGGTGGGCGTGTTCACCACGAGTAAAACAACCATCACGGTATTTTTTTCAATCCGCGCCAGACAAGTTCCCCCAATCCGCCCCCCTTTCCCACAAGGCAACATCCCCATGCTGCCCCGCCACTGCCTGCTTATGTTGACGCTGGCCAGCTTGCTGGGGTCGCTTATCGCGACCGGCATCATGGCTCAGCCCACTCCCGCACAGGCGGACTCGCCATTGCCCGCGGAAGAGTCCGACGAGGGATTGGAGTTGACGCCGATTTCGGCAGCCATCGAGGCGGTATTCGCATGCTTTTCCGAGACAACCTGCGGCCGAAAGGATGCCCACGATGATTGCGCGTGCGGGAAAACCAACTGCGGCACGTGCGAGAAACAGAAGGCCCTGAAGCGATCCGCCGCGAGCGCATACAAGGACGTCTTCTACCAGAATAACTTCGATTACTTGCAGGATCCTTCCTACAACGATTGGCATCTGGGCGAGCGAATCAAGCGGATGCGCCTGGCCGATGGCGTGGTCGTCGATGTCGGGGGCCAGTACCGCCTGCGGCAGCATACGGAGCGGAACATCCGCAACACGGCCGCAGTGCCCAATGGACTGGGATTGACGGGCGCCGACGATGCCTTCCTCTTGCACCGGACTCGCCTGTACCTCAACGCGGAACTCGGCAGTCGCGTACGATTCTACGGCGAAATGCTCGACGCCGTCAGCAATTTCGAGGACTTCCGGCCGCGGCTGATCGAAGAGAACCGCACCGAGATGCAGAACCTGTTCCTGGATTTTGTCGTCCTCGACCCAGATGCGTCGAGCGGCAAACTGACGGCCCGCGTCGGCCGCCAAGAGCTGACCTATGGTGCACAACGGCTGATCTCGCCGTTGGATTGGTCCAATACCCGTCGCACGTTCGAAGGCGCCAAACTGATCTGGGAAGGCGAAAACTGGAACGTCGAAGGCTTCTGGACGCGGCCTTTGCGGCGGAACGTCGGGGCGCTGGACCCGCCCGACCTGGACCGTCAACTGTACGGAGTCTATTCGACGTACAAAGGCTGGCAGCGCGACAAGGTCGATTTGTACTGGCTCGCGTACGATAACGACCTGTTGGGCTTCCGTTATGACACGCTCGCCAGCCGATACTATGGCAGCTACGATGCTTGGCTGTACGAGTTCGAGGGGGGCGTCCAGTTCGGGCGGAACGGCGACGACTCGGAGCAGTCTGCGGGATTCTTTACCCTGGGCCTGGGGCGCAAGTTCGAGTGTGTCCGCTGGAAACCGACGCTATGGGCTTACTACGACTGGGCCTCGGGCGACGGCACGTTCGATGCGAACGGGAGAGCGATCGGAACCGGCTTTCATCACTACGAGCCGCTGGCCCACAGGTACTTGGGTTTCATGGACCTGTACGGCCGCCGCAACATCGAGACCGTCAACTTTCTGTTGACGGCGAAGCCGCACGAGAAACTTACGCTGCTGGCGTGGTACTACTATTTCTGGCTGCAGACGGGCAAGGACGTGCCTTATAACGTCGACATGACGCCGTTCGCCGGCTTATCCGGCGGCCAGGCGGGCAGCCGCGACCTGGGGCACGAGATCGATTTGACCGCCAGCTATGCGATTACTCCGCGGTTGAACGCTCTGCTGGGCTACTCGCATTTCTTCTCCGGCCGGTTTTACAGCCGTTCACCGGTTCCATACGACGGCGATGCAAATTTCTTCTACACCCAGGTGTCGCTGGATTTCTAGCCCGGATGATTGATGATTCCCACACGTTGGCAGCCTGGGCTATGGCGGCGTTACGCCAGCAGCGCTTTGACGGGTTGGGCGCCTTCGACGCCGATCAGGCGTTGATCCAGGCCCTGGAATTTGAACGTGAATCGGTCGGGCTCGACGCCCAGGCAGTACAGCAGGGTGGCATTCACGTCGTTCACATTCACCGGGTCCTGAACGACGTTGTAGCTGAAGTCGTCGGTTTCGCCATGCACGATGCCGCCGCGGATTCCTCCGCCGGCCAGCCACATGCAGAAGTTGCGCGGATGATGGTCGCGGCCATAGTCCTCCCTGGTCAGCCGGCCTTGCGAGTACACGGTGCGTCCGAACTCGCCACCCCACACCACCAGGGTGTCGGCCAGCAGGCCCCGCTGCTTCAAGTCCAAGATCAGCGCCGCCGTGGCCTGGTCGGTGTCGGCGCACTGGTTTTTTAAC
>Ga0351864_10280_pt1 | contig 19125 bp, 10 predicted proteins | sample TotcelHFGM3001L9_FD_206758 | JGI IMG/M metagenome (GOLD analysis project Ga0351864, IMG submission 206758) | Enriched cells from coal bed in the Powder River Basin, Montana, United States - Total cells FGM rep2 HSBNCT.FGM.300.1.L9 ... | reverse complement strand
CTCCGTTTTCGGCACTGCGGGTTCGGCGACCCAGGTGGTTCAGGGCAGCGGCCAGAAGAAGCTGCCGTTTCCCTTGGGCTTGGCCTCGTACACGCTGCGCAAATTCGACCTCGACCAGACGCTGGCGATGACCCAGCGGGTGGGTTTGACGCATATCTGCTTGAAGAGCTTTCATCTGCCGTTGGACGCCACGGCGGACCAGATCGCGGCGGCGGTGGGCAAAGTCAAAGCGGCGGGGATCGACTTGTACGGGTGCGGCGTGGTGACGATGAAGACAGACAAGGACGTCGACCAGGCGTTTGACTATGCCCGCGCCGCGGGGATGCGGACGATCGTGGCTGCTCCCGCTTGGGAGGTGCTGCCGCTGGTCAACGAAAGAGTCAAGCAGTTCGACATCGAGGTGGCGATTCACAACCACGGACCGGGGGACAAGCTGTATCCGACGCCCGAGAGCATCTATCAGAAGGTGGAGAAGCTCGACCCGCGAATCGGTATGTGTATGGACGTCGGGCACACGTTACGGATCGGCGCCGACCCGGTGGCAGATACCGAACGGTTTGCCGATCGGCTGTTGGACCTGCACATCAAAGACGTCACGGCTCCGTCGCCGGAAGGCCAAACGGTCGAGATCGGCCGCGGCGTGATCGATATTCCCGCGCTGCTGCGGGCGCTGCTCAAGATCAAGTACAACCGCATTGTGTCGTTCGAATACGAGAAAGACGAGAACGATCCCTTGGCGGGATTGGCCGAATCCGTCGGCTACATTCGCGGCGCGCTGGCGGCGATCGGCTGAGACGCAGCGACAGGCCGCTTGCTTGTTGGCCGAACCGACAACCCATGACTTGCGCCATGGGAAGCAGGCTGCCAACACGTTCTTACGGTTTAGCGTTACGGCTTATCGCGACCCGATGACGCCTTCCAACGGGCTGCTGGCGGTGGCGTACAGCTTGCGCGGGATTCGGCCGGACAGGTATGCCAACCGTCCGGCTTCGACGGCATACTTCATGGCGCGGGCCATGTTCAGCGGGTCTTGCGCGTGGGCGATGGCCGTATTCAACAGCACGCCATCGACGCCCATTTCCATGGCGACGGCCACGTCGCTGGCCGTACCCACCCCGGCGTCGACGATGACCGGATAGCTGGGGTCGTCCTCTTTCAAATACTCCATGCAGATCCGCAGATTGCTGGCGTTCAGGATCCCTTGGCCCGAGCCGATGGGGCTGCCGGCGGGCATCACGGACACGGCGCCGGCCTGTTTCAGCCGCCGCGCGGTAATCGGGTCGTCGGTCGTGTAGACCAGCACTTGAAACCCCTCGGCGACCAGCTTCTCCGTCGCTTGGACCGTGGCCACCGGATCGGGCAACAGGGTCTTGCTGTCCCCGAGCACTTCGAGTTTCACCCAGTCGGCGCCGGGGTTTTCCAACCCCAGCAGGATTTCGCGCCCCAGGCGAGCGGTGCGGATCGCGTCCTCGGCGTTGAAGCAGCCCGCGGTGTTGGGCAGCAGCGTGAAACGCTTCAGGTCGATGTAATCCAAGATATTGCGGCCGCTACTGTCGCACAAACGCTCGCGGCGGACCGCGACCGTCACACAATCGGCGCCGGACAAAGCCAGGGCCTCGCCCATGATCTCGAACGTCCGATACTTGCCCGTGCCGACGATCAGCCGGCTGCGCAACAGATGGCTGCCGATGCGGATTCCCTCATCCGCCGGCACCGCACCGGCACTAGTCGCTTGGTCTGACATCAATCTCTATCCTCCTCCCACCAAAGTCACAATCTCCAATCGGTCACCATCCTGCAGCACGCACTGAGCATGGCGACCGCGCGGAATCACATCCAGATTCAACTCGACGGCCAGGGACCGCGGATCCAATCGCAGCGTTTCCAGCAGCTGCGCAAGCGTCGTGCCGGAGGCCACGGAACGGGGTTCGCCGTTGACAACAATGTTCACGATTTCGGCACTCGACAGTTCGTGGACCAGGAAATTCGACTCACTGGCGGATTTCCAGAGTTCTCGCTTTGCCCATTTGCAGCCGGGTCAAAGTTCCCTGCTGGGGAGGGGCTGGCGTGCGGGCGGCCGTGCGATTCCAGCCCAATCCATAGGCGGCGAAATTGCCGCTATTGGCATCCATGACATACAGGGTACACATGGCCGGCGTTTGCATTCCCGACCCGCGCACGAACTGGGTCTGCCCCGTCACCATCACGTAATTGGGATCTTTGCCCTGTTCGACCCCCAAGTCCTGGATCACGTTGTATTTGAACATTCCGCTCCACTGTGTAGGATAGCGAGCATTGATGACGTAACACTGCAAGTCGCCGGTCAGGTAATCCAAGATGAACACGCCTTCCACCTCCTCGTCGATGGGCCCCGTGGCCATGGCCATCGACTTGCCGCTATGCGACGCGGTGGCGTGCAGCAGCGTTTCCGGCAGCACTAGGCCGCTGGCCGGGAGCGACCGGACCGTGGCGAGCGTGCCGATCATCATGCCGACGCCGACCAGCAGGCCCATGACCAACCCTGCCAATAACATCCACGTGGATCGTTTGTGTAATTGCCGCAACATCGTTGAGATCCTCTTGCACGTAGGGGACGAGAACCAGTGCGAAACGACCGCACCGACTCGATTCGTATTTTAGGCCGTCAGGAACCTAAGAGCAACAGGCCCTGCGATTTCGCCTGTCGGGCGATTTCGCCCGGATTGTAGCCGTTCGATCGATTCCCGCGTGAAACCTACCACCACGAAGGTACCGCCGATGAAAACCATAGCGTCCATGCTTCGTGCCAGAACACCACACGCCGATGCAGCCCCCCAAGGCCCTGGGCCGGTCGTCCACGAGCCCTTGTTGGCTCCAGGCGAAGTCAAGGGACGGTCAGGGGTAGCAGAACAGTCGCCGCAACCGAGGCGGTACACGCGGTGCGAGATCCGGCTGCCGACCTGGTGGTGGCTGTTGGGGGTGAGTTTGACGTGGGGGATTCTGTGTGGCCCCGCCGATGCAGAGGGAGACGCGGCGCCGAACCTGGAGAGGGCGTTCATTTCCTTCCGGGTCGGCACTCCGCAATGGCGGTCTGAGCAACGCCTCGAAGAACTGCTCGCTCTGCTGGAAAAGTATACGGGCGTCACGGACGAGATCACTCTGTTCCATTCGATTACCCATGCCCCGCTTCCGTTGGACGAAGCCCAGCGACGGCTCGACGTGGCGAGCCAGCGCATGGCCCGCATCCGCCAGTTGGGCTACCGTACGGGGCTGAACGTGCTGACCACGATCGGGCACCACGAAGAGGACCTGCCCCGTGCGCTGACGGACGAGTACACGCCGATGACCGACATCCACGGCAACATCTGCCGCGGCTCCAGGTGTCCCAACGATCCGCGTATGCGGGAGTACATCCGGCGGCTCTACCAGCTCGTCGCCACGGCCGGTCCGGACTATATTTGGATCGACGACGACGTGCGATTGGCCGGTCACATGCCCATCCACCTGACCTGTTTCTGCGACCACTGCCTGGGCATCTTCGGCAAGGAGTCCGCAACGTTGCACACCCGTGACAGTTTGCGCGAGGCCTTCGTCACGGGTACGGAGACGGACCGGCTTTCGCTCCGCCGGGCATGGCTCGATCACAACCGGGCTACCATCGCCCGGCTTTTTACGTTGATCGAGGCGACGGTCCACGAGCAGAAGCCCGGCCTGCCGCTGGGCTTCATGACCGGAGAACGGTTTTACGAGGGCTACGACTTTGCCCGCTGGGCGGAGATTCTATCAGGGCCGGGGCGCGCGGAGGTCTTCTGGCGACCGGGCGGCGGGTTCTATAACGACGAACACATCCCGGGACTGGCGCAGAAATCGCACCAGGTGGGCCGCCAAGTCGCCGGCTTGCCGCGGGAGGTGGTCTCGATCCAGTCGGAGATTGAGAACTTTCCTTACCACCGGCTGAAGAAGTCGGCGCATATCACTGTCCTGGAGGCCGCCTCCCACATTGCCGCCGGATGCACGGGTACGGCGTTCAATGTGCTAGGCATCGACGGCGAACCGCTGGACGAGTACGAGTCGATGGTTGCCCGCATCCGCGGCGCGCGTCCCTTTTTCGACCTGCTCGTGCGGCATCTTGGCCGGAGCCCGCGGGTGGGCGTCTTCCCGTTCTGGTGCAAGGACTCGGCCGCGACCAGCGATTTGGCAGGCGGAAACTGGACCGCCTTCACGGGGTTCCTGGACAGTCTTACGCCTGGCCTGCTGGAGCTCGGCCTGCCCGCTTCCTACTCGCCCGAAGGTGCTTCGGTTACGCTCCTGTCCGGCGATATTCTCGCGCCGCTGTCCGATGAGCAGGTTCGCGAGGTCCTCTCCGGTGGGGTCTACATGGACGCCTTTGCCCTGGACTACCTCAACGGGCGCGGCTTTGGCGACTTGACCGGATTCGCCACCGAGAAATCGCTTCACCGCGACTGTATCGAGCAGCTCGCCGCGCATCCGCTGAACGGGCCCTTCGCCGGACGCGTGCGGGACAGTCGCCAATCGTTCAACCACTGGCCTGCCGCCGTCCTCCAGCCGACAGCCCCCAAGGCCGAGGCTCTGTCCGGGTTGGTGGATTACGGCGATCAGCAGGTCGCCGCCTGTACGATGGGCGTGTTCGAGAACCACTTGGGAGGCCGGATCTGCGTGGCCGGATATTTCCCCTGGACGTTCTTGCACAATCTTTCCAAGTCGGCCCAGGTCAAGTCCGTGCTCCGGTGGCTGTCAAAGGACCAACTGCCGGCTTATGTGGAATCCTTCCACAAGGTCAACCTGTGGGTAACCGAGCCGGCTGGCGACCGGATGGCCCTGGCCATGACCAATGCCTCGTTCGACGAGGCCGAGGGCCTTGCGCTGATGCTCCGCACGGAGGCGGAAGAGATTCGCGTGTTGGATATGGACGGCGACGAGACGCTGGTCCGCGGGGAAGCGGCCGCCGGACCCTACCGACGATTCGTGCTGCCGCCCATCGAAGCATGGCAGATGCGGCTGGTCCTTGTCGAGGAAAATGCGGCCGACAAGCTCGACGCTCCTACGGCAGACGCGGCGTCCCCATGACCGAACAACGTCTGTCGCTGTGTGCCACCAACAGCGACATGGCCTGCCGGTGCAGCCGTTTCTACCGCGCAGATGGCTGCTACCAATACCAGTCCGTCCCCATGCCCGCCTCGCAGCGGACGCTGCGCACGCCCTGTACCTCGCTGGCGATCCGCGGGATCAGTTCCACGGCTTGGGAAGAGTTCACGTTCCCGGTGATGAGGATTTCGCCGTCGCGAGCGACAACCTGGATGCCGGCGCTTCGCGTGGCCGGGTTCTTGGCCAAAGCGGCCCAAACCCGCGAACCGAGGTGGAGATCTGCGAATTTTTTGCGGCTTTCGTCCGTGGCGCGAAACTCGTTCATCTCCGACATCCTGATGATGACGGCGCAAGCACTGGCAACGCTCACCTGGCCGAGGTTCAACGTCAAGTGATACTGCGTCGGATCCGTCCAGTCGACGCCGTACAGGAGTTGTGCCCAACGGCTGCGTGCTTCGTCCACCTGCTGGATGTACGCGACAGCCTTGTCCCGCGACAGTCCGGCCTGGCTGATGGCGGCGTTGATCCGATAATCGAGATCGGCCGTCACCCGCACGCGCAGCACGTCATCGAGGCCGGAAAGCAGCAGATGCCCGACGTTTCCATGATAGACCAGGTTTTCATCCTGAACCTGATCCAAGAGCACGGCGGTCAGGCACTTGACGTAAGCCAATCGCTTTCCCGGAACTTCCTCCCAAAACCGCGGGGACTCATTCAGCGATTTTCGCAACTCCTCCTCGACGATGCCATAGTCCTTGGTCGCGAGGGCTAATGCATCCTCCCGGCCCAAGCACGGATACCCCAGTTGCTGACACAGCTCGCGGGCCACGGCACTGCCACCGGCAAACGAGCCGCGACTGATCGTGATGATCGCCATGAGATTCCCCTCTTTGTGATTGGAATTTGTGATTGGAAATACCGAAGTCACCTGCTCCTGTCGCTCGACTCAGAAAAACCGCTGGATGTCCAGCGTGAACACCAGTACCATCAGGCTCAGCAAGCAGCCCACGCCGATCAACGTCAAGGTGACTTGCAGACGTTCGTTCAGCGGCTTGCCCCGCACGCCCTCGGCGATCAGGAACAGCATGTGGCCGCCGTCCAGCGCGGGGATAGGCAGGAAATTGAGGACCGCCAGGTTCGCGCTCAGGAACGTCAGGAACACCAGCAGTCGGGCGAGTCCCTCGGATGCCTCCGAGCCGGCGGCGCGGACGATCATGATCGGGCCGCCCAAGTTTCGATAGGACAGCTTTCCGGTAAACAACCGCTGGAGCACCGCGAATACCTTCTTGACGCTCGCCGCGGTTTCGACGTATCCCAACGACCAGGCGTCCGACCATGACTCGGCGGTCCGCACCAACGACAAAGACTCGGTCCGCAGGCGACGTGCTGGGTAGAAGTACTGGTCGGAATACGTCGGCTCGATCACCACCGTCTGTTCGACGTTTTCGCCGCGGCGATAGGTCAGTTCCAGATCGGCTTCCGGAATCATGTTCAACAGATTGTGGACGAAATACCAGTTATACAGGTCCTTCTCGGCAACACGTTCCTCCCGTGACTCGTCGGGCGCCGACCGCCAGAACCCCGGCCCCCAGGACTCGGTTTTGAGCATGGGAAGCGGCTCGCCATCCGGCACGCCGTCCTTGGTAAAGACGGCCGACAGGAGTCTGTCGCCGCCGCGCAAGCCCGCTTTGGCCGCCGGACTGTCCGGCAGCACTTCTTTGACGACGTGGGTCAAGTGGAACGCCAGACCCAGGCACTCGACGCCCAGCGGCGACCCGGGACTGAATCCGTCCTGGAATGTCGTCGGAACCACCGGAGTCACCTGCAACAACACCGGTTCCGGCGCGCCCGCTCGCCGCACGCCGATCTCGACGGACTGTCCGACCAGCGGCAACAACCGCTGCCTCAACGTCAGCGGGTCGCCGAGGTCCGCTCCGGCCAGCGACACGAGCACATCGCCCTCGCGAAAACCGGCCTTCTCGGCCGGCGATTCCCGCCGCACGCCGATCACGGGCCCCGCCTCCATCACCAATCCCATCATCCGCAACGGCGTCGGCGGCAAGGTGACTTGCCGCGTCTGCGACGGTGCGGAATCCGCGGTGCCGGCTGCCGCCGGACGCTGGATCGTCAGGGTCACGGGCTCCGTCAAGCGCGGCGCCAACAGCCGGTCCAGGTCGTGCTCGAAGATAAAGCCCGTCTGAGGATCGCGCGGCAGCGGCTGGCCATCCACGGCCACGATCTCATCACCCGGCTGCAAGGCGGCGTAGCCTTCGTCCGATTCGTCATTCGCGGCGTCATCCAAGCCCACCGGGTCGATGGCCGCCAGAACCGTGGTTGCGGCCGGACGGACGCCCAAGGTGGCCGGCCGATCCGAATCCGCCAGCCGGTCGGTGGGCGTCAGCGAAATCCAGGCCGGCTCCGCCTGACCCGCCCGCCGGATCAGCAGATCAAGCGGGTGCTTGGCGCCGTTGAGCGTCACGTCGATCATCAAATCCTTGTCGAACCGCAGTTGCTCGTCCGGCTGTCCGTGGCGGCCGACCTGCAGGATCTTGTCCCCGCCTTGTAGTCCGGCGATCCAAGCGGGATCGCCCGGCGAGCTGCCGCCCAACAGGCACGGCATGTAGCTGACGCCTTGGCCATAGGCGATCACGGCAAAGATCACGGCAAAAATCAGGTTCATGATCACGCCCGCCGAGATGATGATCATCCGCTGCCAAACCGGCTTGGCCGGATAGCTGCGAGGATCCCATTCGAATTCCCCGTCGGCGGCCGCTTGGCCCTCCTCCGGCTTGCGGACCTTGATGCGCTCGTTCTCCAACGCCTGGTTCTTGGGATTGTCGTCCTGGCCCAGCATCTTGACGTACCCGCCCAGCGGCAGGATACCGATGCCGTACTCGGTTTCCCCCCAGCGGAACTTGAGCAGCGAGGACGGCAGGAACCCCATCGGGATATCGAAGCCGACGTAGAACTTCTCGACCTTGACCCCACAGGCCTTGGCCGCCAAGAAGTGGCCCAATTCATGCACGAAAATCACCAGGCCCAATCCGCCTGCGACGGCGAGAATCGTCCACACGATCCCCGGGACCATGCCGATCACCGCCATCAATCCGGACACCGCAATCAAACACCCATCCACTTCGTCATCTCCTTCCTGGCCCAAGCATCCAGTCCCAATAATTCCTGGAGCGTCGGGCTCGGATCGTAATTGTGTTCATCCAGCACGGCTCGGCAAGCGGGCACGACGTCCGTAAAACGGATTCGGCCCTGCAGAAACCCCGCGACCGCCGATTCATTGGCCGCGTTCAACACCGCGCCGGCGGTGCCGCCTCGCCGCGCGACTTCGTGTCCCAAACCGAGAGCCGGGAAACGTTCCTCGTCCGGCGGAAAGAAATCCAGCGAAAAAACCCGCCGGAAATCCAGCCTCGCCGCCGGACCGTCCCACCGCTCCGGATAGCTGAGTGCATATTGGATCGGCAGTTTCATATCGGGCGGTCCCAGCTGCGCCACAACCGCCCCGTCCTGAAATTCGACCAGCGAATGTACAATCGATTGGGGATGGACGACCACCTCGATCTGTTCAGGCTGCAGATCAAACAGCCAGCGAGCCTCGATGATCTCCAACGCTTTGTTCATCATCGTCGCCGAATCGATCGTGATCTTTTCGCCCATATTCCACGTGGGATGCGCCAACGCTTCTTCGACCGTGACTTGTTCCATTTCCTGACGCGAGTGCTCGCGAAACGGGCCCCCGCTGGCCGTCAGGATGATGCGTTTCAATTCGTCCCGCCGGCCGGCCTGTAACGACTGGAAGACCGCACTGTGTTCGCTGTCCACGGGCAGGACCGTCGCGCCCCGTTGGGCCGCCTCCCGCATGACCAGCGGCCCCGCCATCACCAGCGTTTCTTTGTTGGCCAAAGCCAACGTCTTGCCGGCCTGGACCGCCGCCCAAGCGCCGGCCAGGCCAGCGCTGCCCACGATCGAAGCGACCACGACATCCACTTCGTCGTCGACCGCCATCCGCTCGATGCCCTCCGGTCCCAGCAGCAACTGCGTCTCCGGAGGCAACTCGCGCCAATCAAACTGCCGCCCACTCTCCTCGTCCATGACCGCGACCCATCGCGGGCGAACCCTCCGGGCTTGCTCCAGCAAACGTTGACAACTGCGATTGGCCGACAGGCCAATCACCTGTAACCGCCCGTCCGATGCCGCCGCAACGTCCAGTGTGCTGGTGCCGATGCTGCCGGTCGAACCAAGGACAACTATCTTACGCGACGGACGGCTCATGGGAAAAAGTTATCTTCTTGGTGCTCAGAATCGGCTTACGCTGGTTGCCGAGTCGCTATTCATTGTCAAAAATACACTGTGATCCAAAAACCCTTGTGGTCGGAACTTGTAATCCATCGGAAACGCGACGCTGGCCCCCCTTGGTGCAACTTCCATTGACGTATAGAGTTTCGTCTAGCCACGAATTTTAGAGTCCCGGCAGCGAACAGGCAACCGGAATTACCGGGAGTCCCACCATGAGCGACAATAGCGGCAATTCCCGCCGAACCTCTGATCCCAAAACCCCCTCGAACAGCCAGAACCTGATCTGGTATCTCGTTCTTGTCGGGATTGGGACGCTTGCGGCCACGATGTTCTTCGTAAACACCGGTGGCCACGAGGTTTCCTACTACGATTTTCTGCGGCTGATCGAGGTCAGTCGCCGGGACGAAGAGGGGAAACTCGTCAACAGCACGCCGGAGGTGGTCATCAAGACGACCGTGGGAGACGGGCGGGTGAAATATACCCGCTATCGCAATCTGCGGGAACTGCGCAATGGTCAGCTGACGGTCAGCGGCCTGGTCGACGTTCTGGAACTCGGCGAATCGGTCAGCCCCCAGGCCGACATGGCCGCGGCACAGGGCAGCGGCCGCGAGGAGCGCAAAGGCGTGCCGTTTCGCGTGAACAAGCCGTCATCGGGCGAAGCCGAACAGCAGTTACTGAAGAAATTTGAAGAATATCGGCTGCCCTACAGCAACGAGCCGGGTCCCAGCATCTGGAGGTCCTACACGCCGCTACTGATTATTACAGCGCTGTTCGTCCTGCTGTTCCTGTTCATGATGCGGCGTCTGAGCGGCGCGGGGTCGCCGATGTCGTTCGGCCGCAGTCGAGGCCGGCTGTATGCCCAGGAGGACATCGACATCACGTTCGACGACGTGGCAGGGATCGATGAAGCGGTGGAAGAAGTCCGCGAAGTGGTCGATTTTCTGAAGTCCGCCGACAAGTACCAGCGGCTGGGGGGGCGAATTCCCAAGGGCGTCTTGCTGGTCGGACCGCCGGGCACCGGCAAGACGCTGCTGGCCAAAGCGATTGCGGGCGAAGCGGGCGTCCCCTTTTTCAGCTTGTCGGGCAGTGATTTCGTCGAGATGTTTGTGGGCGTCGGCGCCGCGCGGGTGCGGGATCTGTTCCAGCAAGCCGAGGCCAAAGCGCCCTGCATCATTTTCATCGACGAAATGGACGCGCTGGGCAAAAGCCGGATGGGCAGCGTGGTCGGCGGGCACGACGAACGCGAGCAAACCCTGAACGCGCTGCTGGTCGAAATGGACGGGTTCGACTCGAAGGCCAGTGTGATCGTGGTTTCGGCGACCAACCGCCCGGAAACGCTGGACCAGGCACTGCTGCGGCCCGGACGTTTCGACCGTCAGGTCTTGGTCGACCGGCCGGACATCCGCGGACGGGAAGCGATCCTCAAGGTCCATGTCAAGAACGTCAAGCTGGACGAGAGCGTGGATTTGAGGCAAGTGGCGTCGATCACGCCAGGTTTCGTCGGCGCCGATCTGGCGAACCTGGTCAACGAAGCCGCGCTGCTGGCCGCGCGCAAGGGCCGGGCCGCCGTGGGAATGGCCGAATTCAACGAGGGCGTCGAACGCGTGACGGCGGGTCTGGAGAAGAAACAGCGCGTGATGAGCGACGACGAGAAGCATCGCGTCGCCTACCACGAGTCCGGTCATGCCCTGGTGGCCAGCTCGCTGCCGAACACGGACCCGGTGCATAAGGTATCCATCATTCCACGCGGGATGGCCGCCCTGGGATATACGCTCCAACGTCCGGAAGGCGACCGGTTCTTGATGACCAAGGCCGAGTTGGAAAGCCGCATTCAAGTACTGCTGGCCGGCACGATCACCGAGGAATTGGTGTTTCGCGATATCTCGACGGGCGCGCAAAACGATCTCGAACGCGCGACGGATATTGCCCGCAGCATGATCATGGATTTCGGCATGAGCCGCCTGGGCCGCGTCAGTTATCGGGAGAGCACCAGATCGCCCTTCCTGGCGGTCACCGGGGGCGACGAGCGACTACGGACGCACAGCGAAAAAACCGCCCGCGAGATCGACGAAGAAGTGCGGCGGCTGATCGATGAAGCGATCGAAAAGGTACGGCATATCCTGGAAACCCGCCGCCCGGCGCTGGATGCCATCACCCAACGGCTGATGGACGTCGAGTCGATCGACTGCGACGAATTGCGGCGGATTATCGAAGAATGCGACCCCGTTCCGAGAATCGTCCCGGGCACCGCCGAATCGTTGCCGACGCGTGCTGCCGATCGCCCGGCGGCCGAGTCGCGAGAGGCTCGATCGGCGGAGCTGAATGGTTGAATCAAGGAGCCGCAGCATGGATGAATTATGGCAATTCTGGAATGAATTGTCCGACAAGATGTTGGTCGGCGGAACGGCGTTGGCCGTAGTGCTGGCACTGCTGTTGTTCGTGGTCATGTTTCTGCTGTTCCGCCGCCGCGGCGCACGGGCGGATTTGGCGGAACCGGACCTGCGTATCGACTTGACGTTCCTTCCGGACCACGGACCTCCGTCGGACGGTCCGCGGCTGGAATACTACGGCACGCCGGTTCGTTTGGTCGTGCTGGTGCTGGCCCCGGCCGGGCGTCACAGCCCGATTCCGGCTGCCGAGGAGTTGCCGGAACTGATCGACAGTCTTGTCCCCGGACTGTGGGCGGTCGTCGAGGCCCACCGACCGGTCGTCCGCTGCTGGCCGTTTCAGCTCAGCACCCAGGGGTTCGCGCACGCGTTCTTCAAGCACGTCCAGTTGCCCGGTGATCGCGGCAAAGGCACGCCCTGGTCGGCCGTCTCAGGCCGCTTCGAAACGGGGACTCGGCAATTGCTGGCGGGCATCGTGTGTGTGGCCGACCGGCCGAATTCATTGAGCCAAATCACCGTTGCCCACGTGGGCCAATGGTTGGACGTCCTGCGCGTCCGAAACCAGGGCGAGGCCACGTGAGCCCGCAGTCCTCAACGCAACCCCGTTCCAACACCGTGATGCCGAATCCTCGGCTTGGCCTTCCCTTTCCGCCATGATGCGGCAGGCCTCATCGGGGTTCTGCCGCAGGTAATCGAACGCGAGATCAAGCCCCTGCAGGAAGGCTTTGATGACCTGGGCGGGACGCTGGCGGACGACGTCACCATCGACGGCCAGCAGATCCACAACGTCCCCGGGGATCTCGCCAACGCCTTGGATTGGACCGGCTTGCGGTGAAACCCCGCTTCAGTCGCACGCCTCCAGCAGCATGCGTCGGGTGGAAACCTCCGGATAGTCGGCGGCCAGTTGGCGGATGGCCGGAACGCTGTCGGGATCGGCGATGCGGCCGAGCGCTTCGGCGGCGGCGTAGCGCGTGTCGATGGCGTTGTCAAGGTTGGCCACAACTTGCAGCAATGTGGCGACGGCCTGCCGGTCGCCGATGCGGCCCAAGGCCCACGCGGCAGCCGCGCGCCAGCATGGCGTCGCCTCCAGTTGCAGCAAGTGGATATTGGGCTCGGCGGGGTCGGGATGGCCGTGCCGGGCTTCGTTCAGTTCCGGCACAAGGGAGGCCAACAGCGTTTCCACCGCGGCGGGATCACCCAGGTTGCCCAGCGTTCGCCCCAGGTACAGGAGCACCCAATGGCGTTGCGGCAATTGGACTTGGAAAACCTGTGGGTTGTTGAGCGCTCGCGGGAACGTCTCTTCCGGTTGGGCCCGATATCGCTCGTATGCGGCGCGCACGGCCGGTGCATAACGCCGCTCGCGGCAGATGGCCGAGAGCAACTGGGCCGCCCGGTTATCGGGGGCGGGCCTGCCGGCCCAGGCATTGAACGCGGCGCCGAGCGCCTGCTGCAATTCCTCGGAAACCGCCGCCTCGGAGTCGCCCAGCAAGGCCAGGCACGTTTCGATCAACTCCTCGCCGCGCCCACTGCGCCGGATCACGCGCCCCACCAGCAACTCGTAGGCGTCTGTCTCGAGGAACAGGGCTCGGTCGGGGTCGGTCGGTACGGAACGGATCAGGTGCGGCACGATCGGCCCGGCGCGTGTCGAGCCTATCCAGTCGAGCGCCTTGATCACCCGAGCATGAATGGGCGAGCCGTGGCAGGCGTACAGCGCCGGATGGTCGCTGTACCAACCCACGTAATCCACATAGTTCCCCAGTCGGGCGAACGTGTCGATCAGCACGGTCTCGGCCTCCGGTGTACCGATCCAGCCCAGTGCCTCGACGGCGGCCTCGGCCAGGAACAGGTTGCCGGTTGTCGGAGCGATATGATCGGCCAGCACTTGCGCGAGCAGCGGCACGGCCTCCGTATCGGCCAGGAAGCCCAGCGCGCGGGTGGCCGCCTGCAACGTCCGGGGGTTCAGCGGCGAATCGGCGCTAAAGGTGAAGTGATCCGTGCGATTGTCATTGACGAACGCCGGGTACGGGTTGTTGTCCTTCTCGCGGGCCACAAACGCGCGGAGGGCCGCGCGGGCGGCATCGCCGCCCATGTGCCCGAGGGTCACGATCGCCTGCCGCTGCACCACGCGGTCGGCGCTGTCGATGCGTTCGACGAGCGCGGCCTCGATTTTCGGCCAGGGATTCTCGCGGAGCCAGGCGCGCCATGCGTTGGCCTGGACCTTTCTGGCGGCCGGGGTGGCGGGCAAACCGACCGGCTCGTCGTGTGCCGTCAGGTTCTCCAGCGCCACGGCTGCCGCTTGCGCGACGTTAGGTTCCGGATCTTCAAGCAGTCCGAGCAGCGGGGGGACGCTGTCGCGCGTGCCGCAGGCCGAAATTGCCATCGTCGCCGCCACACGCACCTCGCCGCTGGGGTCGCCAAGCACCGCGGCCAGCGCCGGCGCGGCCGCCCGATCGCGGAACAGGGCCAGCCGATTCGCAGCCGTAATCCGCACGGCCTCGTCCGGACTGCCCAGCTTCTCGACCCACGCAGCGACTTCTTCCCGGCCGGCGGGCGAACTGTCGACCGTATCGCGATACAGGTTCAGCGACGCCGTCTCGCGGAATCGTTCGAACTGCAGGTCCATCATGCCGGATACGCCGGAGTTATTCCCTCGCCAGCGGTGCGGCTCGCCCTGCAGCAGCAGTTTCAGCGGCTTGGCGTGCTGCGATTCCGCCAACCGGCTTTCCACCGGCGGCGCGGCCCGGCGGGGCTCGTGGCAGCCCGTGCAAGAGCGTTTTTCGCCCGGCCGAACGTAAATCCACGACATCTCGTTCAGCTCCGAACGACCTTCGGCATCGACCGCCTGCATCGCCAGCGGTACGTCGGCCGGCACTTCGACGGAAAACGAGCCATCCGGCCCGATGGGCACCGTGCCCAATTCGGTCACCTCTTTCCCCTGATGCACGAAGTCCCAATGCGACGACCGCATGCTGACGCCCCGCGAGCGAAGCACGCGGATGGCGCGAATCCGCCCCCAGTCGGCCTGGGTCTTGCGCGTGATATGCACGTTTTGGGCATAAAGGAATCCCGTAGCACTGGGCAGGCCCACATGCGGATCGTGGATCGTATCGGGCAGGATCGGCGGGCGCGGCCGCGCCCCCAGCGAGACGGGCGAATGGATCGGCGTATCGTCCGATTCGTATACCTTCACCAACTGGTTGTCGGCCGGATCGACGACGGCCAGCACGCGGGAACGCCGGTCGCTGGCTTGATGACTGAGCACCGTGACCAGCAATCGTCCGTCGGGCAGCGGGGCCAAGTCGCCCAGTCCGCCGGGAAGCCGATGGAACGAGGCTTCCGCCCCGCCCGCATTGGCCACAAAATTGCCGTAGTTGGAAATCACGCCCAGGCGTCCGTCGGGCAGCGGGGCCGGGCTGCCATGGCCCAGCAACCGCAGCCGGTGGCCGTAAACGGCCCCCACGTCAGCGCCCACCACCGTCTGCCCGGCCGTGCCGTCCGGCCGGAGCGCGTGAATCTGCGTTTCGACCTTGGCGCGACCGAAAAAGTTGTCGCTGCGGATAAAGGCGATCCGCCCGTCGGCTAGCACCTTCGGCTCGTTGTCGAAGATGGGCGTGTGCGTAATCGACTTGATCCCGCTCCCGTCCGGCTGCATCACGAACAACGCCCGCGACGGCGCGGCGTGATACTCCTCGAAGGTGCCGATGCGCGTCGAGGTGAATACGAGCCGCCCGTCGGGCAGTTCAGCCGGGTCGATGTCGTGGAACGGACCGTGGGTAAGTTGTTGCGGCGAGCTGCCGTCGAGAGGGATCCGGTAGATATGGAAAAAGCTCGTGCCCTGCGGCGCCATGGCCACGTAAATCGACTTGCCGTCGTAGCTGGCACTGGGCGAGCCGATGACCCCCGTGCCCGCGTCGATCAGCACGCGCGGCTTTGCCTCCGGTCCCAACGGATCGAGCACGCACAACTTGCGGCCGATTTTTGACGGGCAGGGCAGATCCAGCATCGTGTACGCCCGCGTCCAGTTGTCGATCCGGAAGCACACACCCCAGGCCTCGCCCCGTAGCGGCACGTATATGCTGCAATCGTCCGCCAGGAAGGCCACGGCGCGGGGCCAGACAAAGTCGGCGCCTGGTTGGCTTAGCGCCAGTCGCGTCGGCAGCGAACCGGTGCGGCGACCGCCCTTCGAGCCCTCGTATTTCAGATTCCCCCACGGCGCCATCCCCATCGTTCCCAACGCGGTGGCGGCGACCCACCCCTCGCCTTCGAGATACTCGGGGTGCGAGTATTCGTCGGGCTCGGCCTCGGAAGTGACCCGCCAGGCCGGGTTGGTGACCAGTTCCAGCGGCTCTGCACCGTCCATGTCGACGCGCAGGGCCGCGATGACGCCGCGGCTGCCACCCAGGCAAATCCCTCGAATTCCCAGCACATTCCGCCCTTCCACCAGGCGGCTCTTGATGTCCCAATGTTCGATCGAACCCCATATGTTGCCGTCCGGGCCGACGTCGAACCCCACGCTCGCGCCGTTGACGTACAGCTCGTACCCGTTGTCAGCCGTAATCAACACGTTGGCCGCGGTGGGCGGCCGGTCGAGCGTGAAGACAAGGCGGAACTCGGAGACGTCGCTCTCCATTTCACCCCAAATCCAGGAGGCTCTGTCCATCGGCGGCAGCGGCACATCCGCCGCCGACGCGCCAACCCCCTGGAACGAAAGAAAAGCAGCACTCAGCAAAGTGGCGGCGACCACGAGCCACGTAAACGAATTGCGTCGGCGGGGCATCATCAGGGATGTCACGGTTCTAGTCCTCGAGGGTCGGTCCCGCGAGCAGCACGGGACATGGGGTGGGTAAATGTGTGGACGATGTCGCGATGGCTGCCGCCAGTTACCTGTCCGGCGGGAAGCCTGTGCTAGGTTGTAAGGCACAATCCTTTTTGCCACAAGTATCCATCTGTCGGAACATGTCGGAACATGTCGGAACATGTCGGAACATCTGCCGTAAGGGCGATGCTGGCAGGAAAGGTCATGGCCGCTCGATCACGGGAGCGGTGGCGACGCGGGGTCGGATCGGCAGGCGATCAATCCCAGGGAAATCCGGATCGCCTTGCGAGCGGATCTCTTCCTCGCTCATGTAGACGCCACACGAGTCTACCCAGGCGATCAGCCGATGCAGGCTGAGCGGATCGACTTGGACGTCGTGATGTTCGCCACGGGAGGCCAAGGCAACCAGTCGGCTGGTGTAGGAGAGGTATTGCATTGGCCGCAAGGTCCCCAGCGCCGCAGGATCGTTGTGCCCGTAGGCACTCTCCACCGGAATCAGGCCGGCGATGCCATAGCCGGGCCGGTCCGCAGAGACGGAATGGCCCCACGCGGCCGGGCCGACCATCGTCAGGTAAGGCTCTTTGAACGGGCCGTGTCCGGGACGTAACCGCAGATCCGGCTCGTGGGACTCGGGCGCGTCACCCCGATGGCACTGGACACAGTAGCGATCCAGTACGGGTTGGACGAATCGCTCGTAGCTGATGCTCTCGGTACCCCAGGGGGGCGGCGCGAGATCCGTCGGCGGCCGCAGCAGCGCCAGGCCGGTTGGCTGTGCCGTCGGCGGCGACGTGCTGTGCGCTTCGTGGCAGCCCACGCAACCCCGCTGTTCGCCCGGCATCAGGCCGGTAAAGCTGCGCATCGTCTGCAGGCAGCGGCGATCCTGGTCCAGGAGCTGGAAGAACAGCGAGTATCCCGCCGGGGCGACGAAGTGGACCGAACCGTCGGCCTCCACCGGCACTTCGGACAGAATCCGCTTGACGCCCTCTTCCTGGACGATCGACACCGCGGGGCCGGAATGGCGATAGGTCTTGTTCCATGTCGAGTACGTCTTGTAGTCCAACTGAAAGACCCGCAGGTACTTGACCATGCCGCGCGGCAGATCGGGCATGCCCTGGTACACGTCGGAACTGAAAAACACGCCCGGCTCGACCGGCTTGCGGTCCGGCCCCGTGCCCGGCCAGAGGACGCGGTCCGCCAGCTGACGAGGTGCCTGACGAGGCTTGACGGGGATCGCGTGCAGGACATTATACGCGCCTTCGTAGATCAACTCGCGGTTGCCGTACACGTCCATCAGGTACAGGCGGAATTTGCCCTTGATCCGTTCCGCGTCTGAAGCGGTCCGCGAGGCGTCGTCCAGGCGGAACCTGCCCGTCGGCTCGCCTCGGGCCGACACCAGGAAATCTTCCTCCGCAAGCGGATAGGGCGTCTTGTAGCCGGTGAATCGGCCAGCGGTGTGATAGTCGGCCGCTTCGATCGGATCGATGGGCGGGATACTGCACTCCGGCCAACGCAGCTCGGCGGTGACCTTGGTCAGGCCATGAGGAAAGTCGCGGCCCTGGTCGGGGTCGATGATCCCGATCGACCCGCTCCACCAGTCGTGGTGGCCGACGCCGGAGAACATCACCCGGCGGCTGCCGGGAATCGCCCGCGGCTCGGAGGTGTGGTCCGGCCAGACCGACTGGTTGCCCCAGAAATGGGCCGTGCCGGTTCCGTCGGGATTGGTCGTCCACAGCTTCTGCAGACGCCACAGCGGCTTGTCGGAGTACTCCCAGCGGGAATAGATCACTCGCCCGTCGTTCAACAGGGACGGTACAAAGTCCGGCTCGCCGTTGTAGCTGATCAGGTAGACATTGTTCCCGTCGGCGTCACAGCGGGCGAGGATGTACGAGTAGATGAAGGGCCCGCAGCGGACGTGCGAGTTGCCTCGCGTGGTCGTGAACAGGATGTGCCCGTCAGGCAGGTAGATCGGGTCGATGTCGTCATAGTCGCTGCTGGTCAGTTGCCGCATTCCGGTGCCGTCGACGTTCATCTCGTACAGATGAAAAGCTTTCTCGTCGTGGGCTTTGTAACAGAACAGCACCCGCGCCGCGTCGAAAGACAGATCCGGACGCCAGAAACTGCCGGGCTTGTCCTGCGGGGCCAGCAGCCGCACCCGGCCGCCGGGATGCAGGCCCTCCAAGGCCAACAATCGCCCGCCGGGCGTGGCGGTGATCCCCATGCGGTGGATCGACTCGTGAATATCGTTGACCCGTCCACGCGGATAGGGTTGATCGATGAACACCAGGTTCGAAAAATCCACCACCGGGTTGGCCAAGGCGATTCGCCGCTTTACCCGGCGGACCGCAAAGTACAAATCCTTCACCGCCGGCGCGACCTCGGCATAGGCGGAAACCGCGTCCAACGGCGCCCGGTCCACCAGGCGATGCCCCCAAGGCCCTAGTCCGCCGGCCGCGGCCAGGATCGCGGCCGGCCAACAGGCATCGTCGAATTCCGGCTGCTGCCACTGGGGTGCTTCGTCCTTGGCCGCGC
>Ga0351864_10252_pt1 | contig 19632 bp, 19 predicted proteins | sample TotcelHFGM3001L9_FD_206758 | JGI IMG/M metagenome (GOLD analysis project Ga0351864, IMG submission 206758) | Enriched cells from coal bed in the Powder River Basin, Montana, United States - Total cells FGM rep2 HSBNCT.FGM.300.1.L9 ... | reverse complement strand
CCGCCGGTGAACCGAGTGGCCCGGTCCGGGCATCGGATCTTGGATTGCATGCTGGTCGATCCCGACCAGTGGTGGATCGGCTGTCATCGGGCGACGAACATGCCGTCGCGCTGGCCGGGCGGGGTGCCGAAGATCGAGCTGCCCGACGAAGCCGTGTCCCGCGCCTATTTGAAAACGGCCGAAGGGCTGCTCTGGTCGCGGCTGCCCATCAAGCCGGGCGATCGGTGCGTCGAGATCGGCAGCGCCCCCGGCGGTTCGTGCCAAGCCCTGCTGGAACGTGGGCTGCACGTGACCGGCATCGATCCGGCCGTCATGGATCCCGCGGTCTTGCAGCATCCGAATTTCACGCACATCCGCGCTCGGCCCACTTCGTTGAAGCGCAGCGAGTTCCAAGGCACCCGCTGGCTGACCGCCGATTTGAACGTTGCCCCCGTTCAAACACTCGACGCCGTCGAACACATCGTCAACAATCGCGACGTTCGCGTTCGCGGCATGTTGCTGACGCTGAAACTGCCGGAATGGAGCCTGGCGGATCAAATTCCGGCGTACCTGCAACGTGTCCGCTCGTGGGGCTATCACTACGTCAACGCCCGCCAACTGGCCTTCGATCGTCAGGAAATCTGCGTCGCGGCGTTGCGCGCCCGCGAGTTGCGCCGTCCGCCGGCGCCTCGGCAACGAGTTCGGCGCGCCGGGCCGCGCCGCCAGCAGGCACCGGAAGCATGAGTGCCCTCCCGCAACGCATTCGCCTGACTTGCCCGCACTGTTCCGCCACTTCCGTATGCGGACCGGATGCGATGCTCCCGCGTCTGCAGTTGCTGGGCATGTTGCGCCGCGAGAAGCAGCCCGACCGGGATTTGGTTGTCGAGCTGTTCCGTTCGTCGCTCGGCCGTGTGACTTGTTCCGCCTGCGACCGGGTGGGGTTGATTGCCTCTTCGCCAGAAGACGCTTGCGACGACGAAGCCTGGGGGGCGGGGCGCCGCTGTGAATCGTGCGGTCGAACGATCCCGATGGAACGTGTCGAGTTGCTGCCGCACGTCGAGCGGTGCGTCGCCTGCCAGCAAAACCAAGAATCCGGTGCATCGGCCCGACCGGTCGAATACTGCGCGCGATGCGGCACCGTCCTGCGGATGCGATTGCGGCCCGGCGACGGCTTGGCACGCTATGAACCGTATTGCCCCGAATGCCGCAGGTGAGCGATGATGAAAGGATCGGAGCGACAGATGCATCGCCACGTTGCCGGCAGCATGTTGGGCTTTGCTTTCTTGCTGCTTTCGGGCTGTTCCGCCGAGCCAGCCGCTCGCGACGCGATCCTTCCAGACTCGCTCCTTCCAGACGCAACCGCCGACAGCGTATTCGCCGCCCAAGTCCGCTCGGTTCGCGAAGGCAGATCCGATTGGATCGCGGTCGAAACCGAGATGATCTCCGACGATCATCTGCGGCAAGTACAGGATTTGACGCGGCTGCGAGAACTGCTACTGGAACAGACCTGCATTACGGACGCGGGGTTGGACCAGTTGGCGGGACTGACGCAACTAGCGCATCTTCGTCTGCGCGGAGCCGTTATCACCGACGCCGGCGTGCGCAAACTGACGCATTTGAAACAGCTAAGGATTCTCAACCTGCCTCAAGGAGCGTTTTCGGACGCAGCTTTGGCCGAATTGGTCAGCTTGCCGAACGTGGAATTGCTGCGATTCGGCAGCCCGCAGGTGACCGATGTCGGATTGGCCCATCTGCGGCGAATGCACAACTTGCGGTTTGTCCACATCATCGGCTCGCCCGTCACCGATCGCGGTCTTCAGCATTTCGAAGGCTTGCAGGATCTGGAGTCGCTGTACCTGGACGGCACCCAGGTAACCGATGCCGGCATCGCCTGGCTGCTGCAGGCTTTGCCCCAGTTGCACATCCACATCGATCAGGAGCATGCCGATTTCGACCCGCGCAAGGACAACCACGAGCATTAGTCCGGCACGTTCCCGGCCGCGCGGCACATCGGTGGTGTATTCTCAATGGCGTTTGTACAATGAACGCGAACCAGCCGCCAAGTTGAGTTATCCGCTCGCGTACCTTGATCTCCTCCGGAGGACCTTCCCATGAAGCGACGCTTGTTTCTGTTGATCCCGGTGCTCTCATGGCTCGCGCCATTCGCCGCACCCGCGTCCGAGCCGTTGGCCGCTTCGGCGCCGAACATTATCCTGATGATCACGGACGACCAGGGCTACGGCCCGATCGGACGGCACGGCCATCCTTGGATCCAGACGCCGCACCTGGACCAGTTGTACGACCAGAGCGTCCGCTTCACGCGTTTTCTCGTCAGCCCCACTTGTGCGCCCACCCGGTCGGCGTTGATGACCGGCCGCCATCCGATGCGAAACGGGGTGACGCACACCATCCTGGAACGGGAACGCCTGACGCTCGACGCCGTGACGCTGCCCCAGGTGCTGAAACAGGCCGGTTACCGCTCCGGCATCTTCGGCAAATGGCACCTCGGGGACGAAGACCCCTACCAGCCGCACAACCGCGGTTTTGACGAAGCATTCATTCACGGCGCCGGCGGAATTGGGCAAGCCTACGATTGCAGCTGTGCCGATGCGCCCGGCAACAAGTACTTCGATCCGGTGATCCGCCACAACGGCTCATTCGTCCAGACGCAAGGCTATTGTACCGACGTCTTCTTCACCGCCGCGTTGGGCTGGATCAAGCAGGTCAAGGACGACGCTTCGCCGTTCTTTGCTTACATCACCACCAACGCGCCGCACGGCCCTTACATCGCCCCGCCGAAGAACGCGAAACGCCTGTCCGATCTCGGCTTCGGCGACCAGCAGGCGGGCTTTTACGGGATGATCGAGAACATCGACGAAAACGTGGGCCGCTTGATGGATCGACTCGAGGCGTGGAACCTGCTGTCCAACACGGTGGTCATCTTCATGTCCGACAACGGCATGACCGGCGGAGGTTCCGGCAAAGGCGTGATCGGCACGACGCCGGACGGCAAGAAGCTCGAATTCTACAACGCGGGAATGAAAGGTCTGAAAGGCAGCGTCGACGAGGGCGGGGTGCGCGTGCCGTTCTTTATCCGCTGGGACGGCCGGATCGCGCCGGGCCGCGACATCGATCGCATCGCGGCCCATCTCGACATCCTGCCAACCTTGGCCGCCCTGGCCGGAGTTCCGATTCCCAAAGATCAGGTGGAAGGGCGCAGCCTATTGCCGCTGCTGCTGGGGCAAGATGCGGCGTGGCCCGATCGCTACCTGTTCAGCCACAAGGGACGTTGGAAGACCGGCGACAATCCCGACAATCACCAGTGGAAGGATTTTTCGGTCCGCAACCAGCGGTTCCGGTTCGTCGAAAATGTCGCGCTGTACGACATGCAAGACGATCCGGGCCAGACGACGAACGTGATCGCGGAGCACCCCGAGCTGGTTCAACAGATGCGCGCCGCTTACGACGTTTGGTGGACGAAGACTCGCCCGCTGATGGTCAACGAGGACGCGCCCATGTCGCCGACTCGGCCCTTCCATGAATGGTACAAGCAACAATTGGAAACGACGGGGATTCCCGCTTGGGCGCCGCCGCAGTTGTGAGATGGGTTGGCCGCGGAGTTCTGGCTTGGGAACGTTCGTCTTGAAGGTCACGCCTTTGGCTACGGGCAGGCAGCCTGTGCTCAGAATCCGAGCAGAAATGCTGGGACGTCCAAGCGTCGATTTTCCATTTTCTCCTCGATGGAAAAAAGGCAATTTGACCATCATGCGTTGGTAATCTGTCATCTCGACTAGAAAAAACAGGGGTTCGGGGCTAGAATTCCATCGGCACAATAGTTAGGCTTTTGCAGCAGATAAGTGTGACCTTCGAGCATCTTGCCAGCGGGTTTTCGCCTGCGTTTGCCGATCTCGAAGCTGCTGCCACGCCAGCCGGAAATCCGAATTAGGATTCCGGCAGGCGGCGATTTCAGTTTCTGGTCACTCGACACGAATGACGCAACACGGGAGCCACCTTTGGGTCAGCGGAAGCCTTATCTGATCACCTACGATGCCCCGCCTCTGGTCGAGGTGGCGATGTCGCTTCAGTTCGAGCCTCCAGAGGGATTGAATCAAGCACACCTCGGGGCGTTCTGGGCTACACAAAGAACTTCTCTGCCCATCGTTCGCGCTGTGCAGCCAATTGCCACGACAATCGAAGTCTTCGGTAACCAGGGGCAGTGGCTCCCGCCGTCCCTGCAGCTCGCCCTGACGAACGAGCCCAATTGTCGGCTACAAATGATTTCATCCGATGAACAGTGGATGTGTCAGGTTCAGCGGGACAGACTGGTGATTAATTGGAGAAAACGAAGCGAACAGTATCCTCGCTTCAGTTCGACTTGGGGTCGGTTTCAGGACACCTGGCGACTTTGGCAGTCGTTCCTCGCTGATCTGAACTTCCCACCGCTCACGCCGAGGCTTTGGGAGTTAACCTACGTTAATCGAATTTCAAAGCGGGACCTGTGGGAATCCCCGAGCGACTGGCCCAGACTTTTTCCCGGGCTCTGGGGCGGAGAATTGGTGACCGTTGACGGAAGCGGTCTGCGGGGGCTGCAAGGACAATGGGTTTGGGAGTCGACTGATCCGGTGGCGCGGCTGTATGTCGAGCAAAAGCCAGCTCGGTCCACGGATAAGCCGCCGGAGGATGTTTTACTGCTGAGCCTCACGGCCCGCGGTCCCGTCGTCCCTCTTGACGCCGGGGTGCACGCGTGCGACGTTGCTACGTCTGAGCTGATTGAATCCGGAATGAATTGTGGGCATTCTTTGATTGTAACCCGATTTGACAGGATTGCGTCAAACGACGCCAAGAGAGTGTGGGGACGACATGCTGACCTTGACTAACAAGATTGCCAGTTGGGAGGATGATTACCTCACATCGGCCCAGCAGTTCGTGTCACGTGACAGTATCGCGACGGAGGAACAGCAGTCGGAGAGCCCAGCTTGGGATGATTGTATCAACGCTTTGTTAAAGGCGTGGATGGAAGCGCCTTCGTTGGATGACGACGGCGACCCTCGCCCAAACCGCACAGCCATTGAAGCAGCAATCGCCTGGGTTGCTTTTCTCCGAAAGCAATCCCCCACCGCGCCCCCAACCTACATCGCCCCTGAACCAGACGGTGGCATGATCGTTGAACGTCGATTCCAGTCGCCTACCGGACATGATTGTCTGTGGGAACTGACTTTCTACAACGACGGCCGCGCTGAAAGAACTGATTACTTCAACGGTCGAATTCGACAGATGAACTCGATACCAGGGCGTCCGAACGGTTGGGATGAATGACGGGTGCGTTCCCTCCATGCTCTCGCAGGGCTTGTGTCTTCATGCCCACACCTTCCGTTGATGAGAGTGAGCTACTGATTCGCCAAATCAGTCCGGGCGGGAATCCCATCTACTTTGATCCTGCTCGAAAACCTCCCGTGCATCAGCAGGCATTCCTTCCCTCGCGGAAAGACGCTGATGGTCTTTCTCTCATCCGAGGCAGGTTTCGTTCTGACATTTGGTCCGCGTACCGACCGGAACAACCCGCCGTCCGATTCCGACTTGTCCACGCTCAAGTTTCAAGTTTGGATCAAGTTGCTGACGAATGCGGAATTCAGGAATTCAGCTATCAATCGACTCCAGACGCACTGGACAATCAACACGGAACTCCGTGGGGCCATTGCGTCGCCACCAAAATCAACAGAACCGTCTACGACTCCGATGACGCCGCCAAGAGAAGGATCAAGGAATGGGCGCTCGGAGTTGCCAACCTCTTTACGGAACAGGATGTGGTTGGTCCGTTTGATGCACCTAGGCAAGGCGACGAATACAGACCAGTGAACAATCCTGAATGAGGATCAAACGGATTCTCGCGGCGTGAAGTCTGGGCCATTTGGGGCACCACGATTGTCATTGCCGTAGTTTCTGTCGTAACCGCTGTCATCGCCTCGCTCAAGTAGCGTGCCAATCCCCCATTCCGTTGGCGCGACCTACCGTGTCACTCAAAGAACCCGACTACCAAACCTTGGCCGATTTGGCTTGTCATCCGCAGTGACCTATAATGCACTCAACGTCCAAGCTGTTCTCCGCGGGCCCGTGGCCGAGGTAGCCATGTCCAAGATTGTTCGCGTCCTGCTGGTGCTCGCCCTTGTCGGGGCGATGCTCGGATATTTTCGTAACTGGTACACCGTCTCGCGCCTCGACGAGGAGCAGCACATCAACATCAACGTCAAGATTGACCGCCAGCGGATCCGGGAAGATCTCCAGCGGGCGCACGATCGCGTGAATCGCGTCGCCGGTCGCAAACCGGCGGACAACGATGCCCCGCCGGCCGTCGAGCAGAACGGATACCTTCCCTACGGCGGCCGATAGGTGGACGAAGCCCCGCGGCTTTGGCCTTTTTCCGACGCTTTGCGCCCTGCCTGTTTCGTCACGCGTGTCCGCGCCGCAACGCCATGTCGGTCTCCCAATTCGGTTTCTCCTCGACTTGTTCGCCGGTCCGGCGGCGGAGATGATTGGGATCGCGGCAGTGGGTCAGGGCCATGTCGTAGGTGATGTCCCCGCGCTGGTACAGTTCCAGCAGCGCGTTGTCCATGGTCTGCATCTGGTGCTTCTTGCCGGTCTGCATCTCGTTATAGCACTGATGCTCTTTGCGCTCGCGGAGGTGCGTGCGGATCGCCGGCGTGCTGACGAGCACTTCGCACGCCAGGATGCGTCCGTGCCCGTCGGCGCGGGGCAGCAGTTTTTGGGCGACCACCGCGCGGAGCACGCTGCCCAGTTGGACGACGATCGCGTTCTGCTGTTCGGCGGGGAACACCGAGTAGATCCGTTGGACCGTTTGCACCGCGTCGGGCGTGTGCAGCGTCGCCAGCACCAAGTGGCCGGTCTCGGCGGCGGTGAGCGCCGTTTCGATGGTCTCCAGATCGCGCATCTCGCCGATCACCACCACGTCCGGGTCCTGCCGCAGCACGTGGACCAGCGCCTCGCGGAACGATTTCACGTCCGTCTGGACTTCCTGCTGAATAATAATGCTGCGGTTGTTCTCGTGGACATATTCGACCGGATCTTCGATCGTCACGATTTTGGCGCGGCGATTTTGATTGATCACGTCGATCATGTAATTGAGCGTGGTGGTCTTGCCCACGCCGGTGGGACCGGTGACGACGATCAAGCCATTGGGCAGCCGCGTCAGTTCGTCGACGATCGGGGGCAAGCCGAGTTCGGCCGCGGGACGGATCGCCGTTTCGCACAGGCGGATGGCCATTTCCGGGCAGCCGCCGTGATAGTAGACGCTGGTCCGGCATCGCCCCACGCCTTCGAAGTGCCGCGAAAAACAAACTTTCCATTGCTCTTCGAATACCGCCCGCTGTTTCGGCGGCAGGATCTCTTCCAACAGCCGCCGCAAGGTATCTTCCTCCAACGTTTCGCCTTGGATGAATTGGATCTCGCCGTTGATCCGCGCGACCGGCGCGACGCCTCGCACCAGATGAATATCGCTCGCGTTCAGCTTGCGAGCGCCCCGCAGGATCTTTTCCAACGTCCACGCCATGTTGCATCCTTCTAGCGGTGAAGCAGTCCGCGCAGCCAGCGGCCCAGGGACGACACGGACCCGGTTTCGAGTTCCGCCAACATCTGCCGGGCGTCTTCGTGCCCCGGACACAGTTCCAGGCAAGTTTGCAGGCTGCGGCGGGCCTGGCTGTCCAGTCCCAGGGCCCGCTGACAGCGAGCTTGGACCAGCCAAGCGTAGTATTGGTCCGGCGCAGTTTCGCACGCGCGGCGAGCCCTCAGTTGCGCCCGGCTGGGATTGCGATAGAACAAGTACACCAGCGCGATCTCGGCCGAGACCAGCCAATCGGCATCCAATTGCTGGGCCTTGTCAAAACAGTGTTGATCCGTCGCCTGCTTGGCTGCCAGGAGCAATTCGCCGCGGACCATCCAGCGGTACGCGGACTGGCCGCTCTGTTTCAGCGAGCCGTCGCACATTTCATGCGCTCGCTTGATGTCCCCCAGGCGGCATAAGGCTTGGCCGCGGCCGGCCATCAGATCGCCGTGAGCGGGAAACAACTCCAGTGCTTTGCGCGCCCACAACTCGGCCTCCGGATACTCGGCCAACTGCACCAGCATCTGAACTTGACCCAGCCAGCCGCCGATCAACGATTTGTCCAATTCCAACGCCCGGGAGTAGAACTTCAAGGCGTTCTCGTACAATCCGGTACGACGGTGCTGGTCGGCCCGCTGCATCCAGTCGGTTTCGTCGCGACGCGTTTCCGCCGAACGGTCCTCCGGCTCGTCGTGCTGCCGGCTGTCGTCGAATTCCAACTTGTCAAATCGGGCCATAACGGATCACCACGAGACACTCGAAAACCATGAACAACGATGCGTGGCCGTTCGGGAAGTGCACGAATCGCTCACAGCCGTCCCCACCGCCATATCGGCCGCTGTCGCAGCACGACCCGACCGAGGATTTGCCGCTGCGGCACGAGACTCATCGCCTGCCAGATTTCCGGCGGAAACCGAGGAGCGTCCTGCGGCTGGGTGCTCGGCAGAATGCCATAGTACCCCGCAGGCACGGTGAATTGCAAGTCGGCGGTCACGGCGGAGGGGTGCAGCGGCTGGTGAGGCGAGCTTTGCCCGTCGATTTGCAGCCGGCGCTGCTTCCACACGATCGCCTGGCCGGGCCCGGCGACGATCCGGTCGATGAATTGGCCCTGCACTCGGTAATACGCCGGATATCCCGCCGGAGTCCGCGCTTGCACTCCGGCCTCTGCGATCTCGTACAACACGACGTCGCCGACCTCCGCCGACCCACCCGGCCGGTACAGGATCGCATCGCCCGCGTGCAGCGGGCCCGCCGTAAGGGCGATCCGCCGCACGCCCACGAATTGCGAGGCGGCCCAAATCGGCGGCAGATAGACTACGGTACCGACGGCCGCGACGCACACGAGTATGGCGAGGCTGCGCGTCCGCCAGCCGTGCGCGGCCGGCCACAGCACGTCCATCATGCTGGAGATATGCACCGCCAAGGCGGTGCCCAACACCAGGGCGCCGAAGGTCGTGCCGATCGAGAGGATGCCGAGTCCCAGCAGCGCCACGTACAGCCACAGCATGACTCGCCCGCGTTGCAGCTGGCCCAAGTATCGCTGGGGCCAGCCGGGCACCACCATCCGCAGGTAAACGCCGGCCGGCAACCGGTCCCAATCAAAATCGGGAGACCGGAACGCCGTGAGCCCGGCCACCGCGCCGTGGAGCACGGCCATCAAGCGGTACCGGGGAAACCAACGCCGCAGCCGCTTGGCGCGGACACTGGCCCGCGGCGGATGGACGTCGATTGCGGCTGCGGACAGCCGCAGTTGTGCGCCGCATCGGCCGCACACGGCCATGCCGGGCATGTTCTCGAATTGACAGCTGGGACATTGCATGCGCGTTTACCGGTTCTGGCGTGTTCCTGCATGTTCCTGGGTCGGGCGTTCCACCGAGCAAGCTCGGCGGGGAGCAGGCAAGCCGGGGATTTGCCCGCTAGTGCAAAATCACCGCACGACCGAGCAAGCTCGGCGGGGGCGAAGTCGAGCGAAATGCGCAACTTCGACCCTCCTCCCGACCCCTACCCTTAGTATCGCCGTTGGTGGATCTCCAGCTGATCCGTCACGTGCTGTTCGGTCTCGTAGTATTCGTTGGTCAGGGTGCGAGATTCCTCGCGGCCGACGATCCGCGCCAGCAGGTCGGCCAGATCCAAGCACCGCGGGCCTTTGACGCCGATCGTCCGCGCCGTGACTTTGCCGGAGGGACTGATTTCGATTTCCAATTCTTCTTTGGCCATACCAGAATTCCTTTCACGGGATCTACCAACTGCGCACGCGAATCTTGACGGTGCGGTCTTCCGCCACTTCCTCGTCGACGATCGTCATGTTCCGCGCTTTCAGTTCCGTCACGACGCGGTGATAAACGTATTGCTGCGTGACCCGATCGATCAACTCTTGGCCCAGCCGCCGCAGTTCCGATCGCGACTGGGTGGTGCCTTCCATGCAAACCCGCAGCGCCCCGCGGGCGTCGCGGGTAAAGATCGCCCGCACCCCTTCGCGTTCGACCACGATCTCCTCCTCCGCGCCCGTGCCCGACGCCAGGATCTCGCTGTTGTCGACTTCGATTTCTTCCCGGGTCTTGGTCGCGGCACGCTGCGTCACCGCCTCTTCCTTGCGGACCATGGCAAAGCCCATCGAGCCGACGGCAGCTCCCACCACGGCGGTGATCACCGGCCAATTGGCGATGATGATCGGGGCCAACACAACCACCGTACTCATGAGATATTCTCCTGTTAAGTTGGCGTTTACAACTCGATCTTGCGGCTCGTCTCGTCTTCGCGCCGCTGAGGAACCACGGATGCCGGGCGGGCACGGCCGGCGGCCCAGCTGCGGAGCACGGTCATCTGCTCGCTCATCGTCTTGGACAGCGGCACGGTATCGCGGAGACTGGCGGCGATCAGTTCCGTACTGAGGTCCTGTTGCTGGCTGAGCGCGTCGAACAGGGCGGCGATGATCGCTTCTTCGATTTCGGCTCCGCTGAAGCCGTCGCTGAGCCGAATCAATTCGTCCAATTCGAACCGGGCCGGATCGCGTTTGCGCTTCCGCAGGTGGATTCGCAGGATCTCTCGCCGCTCGCGTTCGTCGGGCAGATCCACGAAAAAGATCTCATCCAAGCGTCCTTTGCGCAACAGTTCGGGCGGCAAGTGGCTGATGTCGTTGGCCGTGCAGATTACAAACACCTCGGAGGTCTTCTCCGACAGCCACGTCAGCAGCGTGCCGAACACGCGGGAGGCGGTGCCGGCATCGCTCGAGCCGCCGCCCGAGGAGCCCGCCAGGGCTTTGTCGATCTCGTCGATCCACAGGATGACCGGCGCGACGCTCTCGGCCGTCTGGATCGCGCGCCGCACGTTCTCTTCGCTGGAGCCGACCAGGCTGGAAAACATCTGGCCGATATCGAACCGCAGCAGCGGCAAATTCCACAGACTGGATACGGCCTTGGCGCACAAGCTCTTGCCACAGCCCTGGACACCCAACAGCATCACCCCGCGGGGCGACGGCAAGCCGAACCGGACGGCGCGTTCGGTAAAGGCGATCTGCCGCTTGACGAGCCACTGCTTGAGGTTCTCCAGTCCGGCCACGTGGCTAAAGTCCTCCTGGGCTTCGTAGTATTCCAGCAGGCCGCTTTTCTTGATGATCTGCTGCTTCTCGCTGAAAATGACCGAAATGTCCTCGCTGTTCAAACGGCCGTCCAGGACCAGCGTTTTGGCGAACACGTTTTCCGCTTCTTTCAAGGTCAAGCCGCGGGCGGCGTGCAGCAGGCGTTCCCGGTCTTCGCCCGCCAAATCGATCTGCACCTTGGGATTGTCTCGCACATCCTCGATGATGCGGTCCAACAAGCGGGCGAAATCGTCGATGTCGGGCAAGCCGAATTCGAGGACGGTGACGTCTTTGGCCAGTTCCGGCGCGATCCGCAAGCTGGGGGCGACGATGACCAGCGTCTTGTAAGTATCGCGCAAATGATGCGCCAAGTCGCGCAGGCGGCGAATCACGCCGATGTTGCAGCGGTCGTCACAGCTGAAGCGGTGAAAGTCCTTGAACAGATAAATCGCCGGCTCGACGTGCTGGATCACCGCGTCCAACGCAGCCAGCGGGTCCGCCGTACTGCCGGCGCCCGCCTTGGCCCGCTGCGGCTCGGCCCCCGACTTGCTGATCCCCTGCGTAACGGTCCACACGAACAAGTTCTTCTTGCGGCGCTGGGCGATTTCCCGCAAGTACCGCTCGACGCGGTCCTCTTCCCAGCTGACCACGTAAATAATCGCATAGCGGGCGCGGATCAGGACGTCCAGTTCCTCGCGCGGATCGAGCCGCCGGGGCGCTCGCGTGACCCCCGAACCCGGCTCGGCCGGCGGTGAATGCGCTGCCGCGGGACGGGTTGCCGCCGCGGGTTTGGGTTCCCGCGGTTCACCAGTCGGCTTCGTTGGCCGATCGCTCATGTCGTTGACTCCCTCGTCGTAGGCGCTCGTTCCGCCGCATGCCGCGGCCTGCGATCGGGCGACAGTCCGCTCCAGGGACCCGCAGCGTCGAGCAACGCCAACACCGCCTCGGACAGCCCCAGCACGTACAGCCGGCCGTCGGGCAGGATCGTGATCTCGCTGATCCCTCCCACGTCTGTTAGGCGGAGTTCCGCCAAGCCGGCTTGCTCGACCGTTGTCGCGGCACTCGTCACCATATCACGTTCCCCCCTCAGTCCACAACATTCAACCCGTAATCGGCGGCCAGCTGCAGCGCCTGCGGACCTTCGTCCGGCGCCAGGGGCCGGGTCAATTCCGGATGCCGGTCCGCGCGCCAGCGCGGCAGGTATCCGGTCCGGATGCTGAGCGGGACGCGCGGCAGCCGCTGTTGCAGCCACGTCAGGATCGGCTGCAAGCAACATTCGCGGTGTCCGGGCAACAACAGATGCCGGACGATCAGGCGGCCACGACCCGCCGCGTCCGCCAGATTCCGCGTGACGACTTCGATATACCGCGGTACTCCCGCAATCCGCCGGGCGCAGGCGTCATTGCCAAACTTGAAATCCGCCACGTAGATATTCACGACCGAATCCAGCAGCCGCCAGACTTCCGGCGTGCCGTAAAAATCCGATTTCCATACGACGGGCAATCGCTGCCGGCAGCCGGCCATCACCTCCAGGATCGCCGGCGCGTGAATCGTCGGCTCGCCACCGATCCATTGCAGCGTCCGAGCGCCTTGCTGCACTCCCCAGTCGAGCCGCTTGTCCAGCCAATCCGTTGTCAACGGCATGCCTTGGCGGGGATCGAACGCGGGTGACTCGGAAATACAGAAGTCACACCGCAGATCGCAACCCGACAAATATACAAGCAGCGATGGCCTCAGCGGCAACTCCTCCGCATAATCGACCCAATATCGCCAGACCCGGGCGAGCGTATCCGCACCGCAGAAGCCGCGTTGGCCGGCAATTCGATCCGCGCCGCAACGATGCTCGCACAGCTCGCAACGGCGGTACATTTGCCGACCTAGAGCGGCCCGCTGAGCTAAGAATCCCGGATTGGACATAACGCCCCGATGAAAAGGAAGTGGCAACATTCTAACATGGCGCCGCATGAAAACAATGAAATCTCCGCATTCACGCGTCAAAATACTAGCGTCAAATCAATTACCCATTTGAACAATCCCGATTTTTACGCTACAACATTTAACGGGCACGCGACCGGTAGCGGGTGGGATTTTGCCCGCTGCCGGACTAGCACTTCCACCGACATCCGATCGTGAGGCAGCGCTGGACGATGGACACGGAGAAGCGAAAGGCCGACGAGCGGATCGCGCATCTGAACGCCGTGCTGCGCGCGATCCGGAATGTCAATCAAGTCATCGCGCGCGAGCGAAATCGGGATCGGCTGCTGCAGAGCATCTGCGACGGCTTGGTCGAGACGCGCGGCTACCGGTATGCCTGGATCGTGCTGCTGGATGCGGCGCAACAGCCCGTCGCGGGCGCCGAGGCGGGGGTGGGGCACGCGGAATTCACGGACCTGCAGGCGCGTTTGCTGCGCGGCGAGCCGGTCGCCTGTCTGCAGCGGGCTGTTGCCGCCGACACCGTGGTCCCGATGGAAGACCGGCAGACGTTCTGCGCTCCTTGTCCGCTGGCCTCGAAGGAGCACGGGTGCACGCCGCTCGCGGCGCGACTCGCCTGGAGCGGCGACGTGTACGGCGTGATCGTGGCCTCGGTCCCGACCGCCTTCGCGACGGATCGGGAAGAGCTGGAACTGGTGGCTGAAGTCGCGGGCGACATTTCCTTGGCGCTGTACAACATGCAGTCCGAGCAGCAGCGGCAACTGGCCGAGGAGGCGTTGCGGCTGGAGCAATCCCGGCTGCAAGCCTTGCTGCAACTGAACCAAATGACCGATGCGCCGCTGCACGACATCACGAATTTCACACTCGAAGAAGCCGTGCGTCTGACGCAGAGCGGGATCGGCTATCTGGCCTTTACCAACGAGGACGAGAGCGTGCTGACGATGCATGCCTGGTCTCGGTCGGCGATGCGGCAATGCGCGGTGATCGACAAGCCCATTCACTACCCCGTGATCACCACGGGCTTGTGGGGCGAGGCCGTGCGGCAGCGCAGGCCGGTCTTTACCAACGATTACCCGGCCCCCAATCCGCTGAAGAAAGGTTATCCCGAAGGCCACGTGCACGTCCAGCGGCACATGAACCTGCCGATTTTCGACGGCGAACACATTGTCGCGGTGATCGGCGTGGGCAACAAGGAACTGCCGTATGACGATTCGGACGTCCGGCAACTGACGCTGCTGGGTCAAGGCATGTGGCAGCTGCTCCGCCGCCGCGAGGCGCAGGACCAGTTGCGCCGCGCCCGCGACGAGTTGGAGGTTCGCGTTCGCGTCCGCACGGCGGAACTGGCCAACGCCAATGACGAACTCCAGCAGGAGCGATATCTGCTTCACGCCTTGATGGATAATGTCCCGCACAGCATTTATTTCAAGGACGAATCCAGCCGGTTTATCCGCATCAACCGGGCCCTGGCGAGTTTGTTTGGGCTCGGCGATCCGGCCCAGGCCGTCAGCAAAACAGACGCCGATTTTTTCGGATCGGAGCACACCCAACAGGCGCTGGCCGACGAACGGGACATCCTGCGCACCGGCCGGCCGCTGCTCGATAAGGAGGAAAAAGAAACCTGGCCCGACGGTCGCGTCAGCTGGGCTTTGACCACAAAGATGCCGCTGTGCGAGCCCGACGGCCGGATCGTCGGCACGTTCGGCATCTCCCGCGACATCACCCGACAGCGGCTTGCGGAAGAAGCGTTGCGGACCAGCGAATTGCGCTATCGAACCCTCTACGATTCGTCCCGCGATGCGATCGTCGTGTTGGATCCCGAACGCGGCTTCCAGGCCGGCAATCCCGCCGCGATCCAGTTGTTCGGCTGCCGCGACGAGCGGGAACTCACGGCTTTGACGCCCGCCGACGTTTCCTCCGAGCACCAGCCGGACGGCATGCTGTCGTCGCTCAAAGCCGCCCGGATGATCGAGATCGCGATGCGCGAAGGAGCGCACTACTTCGAGTGGCGGCATCGGCGGCGCGACGGCACAGAGTTTCCGGCGACGGTGCTGCTGGCCCGCATGGAACTCGAAGGCCGGCTGCTGCTGCAGGCCACGGTGCGGGATGTCACCGAGGAAAAACGGGCCGCCGAGGCGCTGCAGGCGGCCAAGGAAGCGGCGGAGGCGGCCAGCCGGGCAAAGAGCACCTTCCTGGCCAACATGAGCCACGAGATCCGCACGCCGCTGAACGCCGTGATCGGCATGACCGAACTCGTGCTCAAGACGCCCCTGTCGGCGCAGCAGCGCGAATACCTTTCGACCGTCAAGGACTCCGGCGAAGCGCTGCTCTCGGTCATCAACGACATCCTCGACTTCTCCAAGATCGAGGCGGGCAAGTTGCTCCTGGAGCATGCCCCCTTCGACCTCCGCGAGAGCCTGGGCGACACGATGAAATCGCTGGCCATCCGCGCGCATCAGAGAAACCTGGAGCTGGCCTTCTACAGCCACGTTCACGTCCCCCGCCGCGTCGTGGGCGATTACGCCCGCCTGCGCCAGATCGTGCTTAATCTGGTAGGCAACGCCATCAAGTTCACCGAGCAAGGCGAAGTCGTCCTGGAGGTGGATCGCGAGTCGATCGAGGGCCGGGAGGTCGTCCTTCACCTGGTGGTGTCCGACACCGGAATCGGCATTCCGGCCGACAAACAAGCGGATATTTTCGGCATGTTCGAACAGGGGGACAGCGCGCTGACGCGCCGCTACGGCGGCACCGGCCTGGGCCTGGCGATCGCTTCGCGGCTGGCGAAACTGATGGGCGGAATGCTGTGGGTCGAAAGTCAAGTCGGCACGGGCAGCCGCTTTCACTTGACCGTGCGGCTGGAACTGGCCGACCCTGCCGAATCCGAAGATCTCGTGCTCGTGCCCAGTTGCCTGCATGGCTTGCGCGTGCTGGTCGTCGATGATACGGCGACCAATCGCCGCATCCTGGACGAGGTCCTGCGGCACTGGCACATGGAGCCCGCGCTGGCGGAGAGTGCGCCCCGGGCGCTGGAACTGTTGCATGCGGCAAATCGGTCCGGCATGCCCTATCAACTGGTTCTGGCCGACGCCCACATGCCGGACGTCGACGGGTTTACGTTGACCAAAGCCCTGCGGGAGGATCCCGCGCTCGCGGCGACCAAAGTCATCATGCTGACCTCCGGGGACCGTCCCGAAGACGCCCTGCACTGCGGCAGTCTGGGAATTGCCGCTTATTTGCTCAAGCCGGCCAAACAGTCGGAGTTGCTGGAAGCGATCGAGGTGACTCTGGGCGTGTCGGTTGCCAAACGGGAGCTGTCCGATCTGGCGGCCGACTTGCCGCCCGTTCGGCCTCTGCGGATCCTACTGGCCGAGGACAGCGTGGTCAACCAGAAACTGGCCGTGGCGCTCCTACAGCACCAAGGTCACACCGTAGCCACCGCCGCCAACGGACGAGAAGCCGTGGACGCCGTCGCCCGCGGGGCGTTTGACGTGATTCTGATGGACATTCAGATGCCGGAAATGGATGGCTTGGAAGCGACCGCCGCGATCCGCGCCAACCAACTGGCCAGCGGCGACCACACGCCAATTATCGCCATGACCGCCCATGCGTTGAAAGGCGATCGCGAACGCTGCTTGCAGGCCGGCATGGACGGTTACGTGACCAAACCCATCCGGCCGCGAGAACTATACCAGGCGGTGGCCGCCGTGTTCCCGCCGATGTAGGGATGCGTCTACGACTTCGCTCTAGGGGACTTCGCCCGCCAGGGGGCGCGCCTGGCCAAGCTGGCGGGCTGCCACTACGTGGTGTTCACCTCGAAACACCACGACGGTTTCTCGCTCCACGATTCCGGCGTGCTGCGGTTCCGGGAGCTGGGCGTTTGCCTGGCAGGCGATTCGCCGCGGAGTGCTGCGGCGTCTATGAGACAAAGAGGTTTTTCGTCGAGAAGTTTGCATCGCTGGTCAGATGCACCCCCAGCCGGCGCAGCCCCGCCTCGTCGCCGGGGGTTGGGATGTGCGTCATGTGCACGTCGCACCCGCGCAACTCCTTAAGCTTGTCGAGGCACGATTGGGCGGTCGGATTCGCCGTGACGCTGATCCCCATCGCGATCAGCGTTTCCTCCAGATCCAGGCTCACGGTCTTCTGGCCCAGGATATCTTTCTTCACGCGAGCCACGCACTCAATGATGGCCGGTGCCAACAGATGGATTTCCCCCGGAAGGCCCGCCAACCGCTTGACAGCGTTCAGGACCAGGCTCGAGGCGGCATGCATCAAGGGCGAGTTTTTTCCGCTTACGATCGTTCCGTCCGGCAATTCAATGGCCGCACCGCAATAGACGCCTTCGTTTCCTTCGCCCTTTTGCTGAGCCGACTCCGCCGCCTCGCGGGCGGGCAGCACGACGCGTCGATCCTCCGGCTTGACGTGCAGGATCTCCATCAGTCGCTGAACCCGTTGGACGGTTCGTTCGTCGACCAGCCCCATGGCATACTCGGAAGCATACCGAAAATAGCGCCGGATGACCTCGGCCCGCGAGGCGGCCTGAACAGAGCGGTCGCTCACGATCCCTGCGGTGGCCCGATTCACTCCCATCTCCGTCGGCGACCGATACACGGGCTGGCCGCTGGTGATTCGTTCCAGGATCGTATGGAGAACCGGAAACGCCTCGACATCGCGGTTATAGTTGATGGCGGTCTCGGCGTAGGCCTCCATGTGAAACGGATCGATCATGTTCACGTCGTTCAGATCGGCCGTGGCCGCTTCATAGGCCACGTTCACCGGATGACTGATCGGCAGGTTCCAGATGGGAAACGTTTCAAACTTGGCGTATCCCGACTGGATGCCGTGGTGGTGATCGTGGTACATCTGGCTCAGGCAGGTAGCCAGCTTGCCGCTTCCCGGACCGGGCCCCGTGACGACGACCAGCGGCTTTTCGGTTGGGATGTACGGATTCGCGCCATAGCCCTCGCTGCCGACGATGCGATCCACGTCGGCCGGATAGCCTTTCGTCGAACGGTGAGTATAGACCGGAATGCCGCGCCGCTGGAGCTTGTTTCTGAATTGCACGGCCCCGGGTTGTTCTTCGAATCTCGTCACGACCACCCCGGCCAGGTCAATTCCCCATTCCCGCAGGTCATCGATCAGCTTCATCGCGTCCGCGTCGTAGGTGATGCCAAAGTCGGCCCGAATCTTCTTTCGTTCGATCGCCCCGGCATGGATGCACAGCAGAATCTCGGCCTTGTCCTTCAACTGTGCCAGCAGACGCATCTTGACGTTGGGATCGAAGCCCGGCAACACGCGCGCGGCATGGTAGTCGAACAAGAGCTTGCCGCCGAATTCCAGGTACAATTTATCATCAAATCGGCCCACTCGCTCCAGGATGGCCGCCGTCTGTTCTTCCAAATACTTCGCATTGTCAAAGCCGATTTCGTAGCCCATGACTGGTGATTCGCTCCGTAGTGTTCGGGCCGCTGCTGCAATGACCGTCCTTGTGGCTCTCAGGACATCCGCGCCGCGAACACCCCGATTCACCAGGCCTGCACAAGCAGCGATCGTAGCGGCTGTCCGCCCGGGATGCCAGGGGTGCCGCGCGAAAGGCATCACAACCGGCGGCGACCGGCAATCGGCGATCGACAGGCGACAATTGGCGGGCCGGTCGGCCGACCTGTTGCACGAGGGGCGGCGGAAGCTCACAATCTGAAGCAGGCTGTTGTACTTCGGTATTCGTCCCGCCTTCACTTCAGAAATAGGATTCGCTCCCATGACATCCCGGTTGCCAAAGCAATGAGTCCTGGGGCGTTGCCCCCAGGCGTTAGGCGTAGCCGAACTCCCAGCCGGCGCGCGGGGTGCGTTTCAGCAAGGCGTTGGCCTGGTCGCTGTTGGTGAACGTTCCCGTGCGGAAGTCATAGGCCAGCTTCTGGCGGACCAGCAAGGCCACGTTGCCGACCAGCATGATCTCGGTCAGCCGCGCGGAATAGTCGAAGTCGGCCGACGAGCGGCCGCCGGTGCGGATCGCGTTAAGGAAATCCGCCTCGTGGCCTCCCTGGACGCGCGGCAGGACGGCTTGCGGCCTGCCGACTTGCTGCATGAAGCTCTCGGGAAACAGCCGCGTGTCGTTCATCCACCAGCCCGAGACGGCCGTGCCCTTGGTGCCGAAATAGGCGCTGGGATGCTTGGCGACGGCGGCCACCCGCTCGGGATCGACCGTCGGCGGCATCGGCTTGTCGTTGTAAGTCCCCGAACTCCACCGCATGATGCAGGGGACCATGGCGCCGCGTTGCGGGAACTTCCAGGAGACGCGGACGCCGTGCGGCCAATTCGTCTCGTTCGGCTCCTCGCCCTCGCACTCCACTTCACACGTGTCGGCTTCATACAGCTTCAGCGCCCACACCGCGCCGTCGGCGTTGTGGCAGAACCAGTCGCCCAATAAGCCTGTGCCATAGTCCTGCCATCCGCGCCACTTACCCGGATGGATGCCGCTGTGGAACTCCCGCGCCTGGACGGGACCTTGCCACAGATCCCAATCGAGGCTGGCCGG
>Ga0351864_10110_pt2 | contig 20672 bp, 15 predicted proteins | sample TotcelHFGM3001L9_FD_206758 | JGI IMG/M metagenome (GOLD analysis project Ga0351864, IMG submission 206758) | Enriched cells from coal bed in the Powder River Basin, Montana, United States - Total cells FGM rep2 HSBNCT.FGM.300.1.L9 ... | reverse complement strand
TGAAGATCGCTGCCGTTGCCCTCACGCATCAAGAGACTCTCCTGTCGAGCAACCTCCGCGACTTCGATCAAGTCCCCGGACTGCGCGTCGAACGGAAGAACGCAGCGACCGATTTGGCGGCCGGCTGTCGAACACCATCCGGGCAATCCTTCAACGATCACCAGTGGCCTCCCAGTAATCGGCGAGCATGCCAGAAACGTCGATTTTGCTGAATACGGTCACTCGACGCGGATTGTCCGGGAACTGCTCGACTCGATCTACGGCATGCACGATAGGCGCGCTGGTGATGGTGCGCTGTGCCAGATGGGGACGCAGGAAGGCTTGGACCAAAGCCACATCCCACATCCGCGTCCGCTCGGTTTTGCCGTAACGAGGGTGCTTTTCCCAGTATTCCACCAGGAAATCCCACAGCGCGCCGCGGCCCGCCAGGTGCTGCTGGACGTCGCTGCGGGTCATGACCAGGTCGCCGCTGACCGAAGGCGCCGGCATGTGGTAATACTCGACCGAAGACTCGAACATCACCTGGACTGCGGCGATGTCGTTCTTCCAATTATAGATTCCCGGCCCCCATTTTCCGTCGCGGAAATCCCCGTCGATAAAGGCGAAAACCACCTTGTCTGCGATCGTCGGATCGAGCAGCAGGGCGGAGGCGGGATTGGTAGCGGCGCCAAGAATCAGCACATGCAGTTTGTCGGTTGCACTGCCGGCATGAGCCCGCTGGATAATGTGCCGTGCCGCAGGCGAATCCTGAGGGGTGCGGATGTCCCGGAGAGGCTCTGCGCTGCCCTGAGGGTGGGCGATGGTGTCACGCAACCCGGCGCGGTCGAGGAGTTCTTCGTTCAGCGCCTGGCTCAGTTCCACCGAATTGGGCGTACCACGGTGACGCCACAGCGCCGACGTGAGCCCCTCGATCTGAAACTCGGACGCTACCAGGGCTCGAGCGATGGCGAACAGATCGTCAACCTCGTTCGCCGTATCGGCATCGATGATCACCCGCATCTTCCCGGGTTGCGGCTGGGCGGCCATGGTCGTCACCGAGAAGACCAAGCTGAACGCAGCAAAGGCGGTGTACGGGCACAACCGAATCAAAAGGGACAAGCCGTGTCGGCGAGAGGGTTTCGCGTGGATCATCGTAAAGGTTCCTGTCGAAAGGGAAAGGGAAATCATTGAGGAAAACTGGCCGTGGGAAAGTGTTGTATTCGGGGCTTCAAGGTATCATCCGGTTTGAAGAGGAATCCTTCGGTTCGCCGTTATCCGTCCTGCTTCAAAATCAGCACCCAGTCCTCGTCTGCAGGCGCTGGCTGCGGCGGCAGTCTGCGGGTGGTTGCCGGCAAGGTAAGCGTCCGTTCAAGAAGAATTCCTTGCCGCGGATCAAACCATTGGGCGTTGATCCTCGCGGCAGTGCCATGATCGAGCGAGATTACAGCGTTTCGATTCCCGCGCGGCACATAGACAATCCAAGTGCCGTCGCCGATGGCCGCAGCATGGGGCGGGGAAAGGTCGGTGCCGGTTGGCAGTCGATTCGGCCGTCCGTCTACCTGCAACACGTCCCGGCAGGGTTGGAGATTCCACCAATCGAGCGATTCCAAAATCGTGCGCGCATGGCGGACCTGCGCCGAACCGGGCAGACGGATCGCTTCGCGCCAAGCCGTGGTGGGATGGCTCGTGATCTTGCCCGGTTCGCCGTGCGGATCGTCGGGATCGAAGAATTGCCACAATCCCCAGGCGCCATAGCCGTAGCCGGCCGCCCCATTCAGAAATGCGGTCCAAACCTGCCAACGCGTGAGATAGGTCGATTCGGCTTCGGTTGTCCGTTCGTACCAAGCTTCGGACAGGAAGACCGGCACGGGGGGCTTCAGATCGCGGTTCTCGTCCAGACGGGTGACGATATTGAACAACTGATTTGTGGTTTGGCCGGTTTGCAACCAGTGATGATCCAGCCAGGACTCGCCGTGAAACGGACTGGACGACTGCCGGTTGTGCGGGGCTTTCCAGTTGGTTCGCGAACTGGGATGGATCGACAGCGGATGCTTCCACGGATTGTACCGCTGCACCGTGTTGCCCAACGCGGTGAGATCGGCGGGGGTCCAGCCACAGTCGCCCAAGGTGTATTGGTATTCACCCGACACGTTCCACAGCGAGTTGAACGTGCCGTAACGCGCCGCGCAGTAGGCGCTGATGCGGCGAGCCTGCTCGGGCGTAAACAGACACTGCTTGGTCTTGCCCCACCACATGACCGGCACTGCCGCGACAAATCCATGGTCACGGACCGCCGCCATGCGTCGATCCAGCGCCTGGAAGTACGCGGGGTTCAATTTCGCCGGATCGCGATCGAGGAATGCGTATCCGCCTTCGTTGCGGTGAGCCTGCCCGTTCGGATAGTCGCCGTAGCCGTGAATCAGTTGCATCAAAACGGCGGTGAAGCCCTTGGCCTGGCGATCGGCGAGGTACTGAAAAAACGGTCCGTCGCTGCCGGCTCCCAAGCCGCAGCGCGCGGTGTTTCCCGCCCACAGGGTATCGGCCAACAGAAAAAACGGCGTCCCGTCAGCGTATTCGAAATACCGTCCACCCGCCGCGATTCGCACCTGGCCGCGGCGATTGGGATTGGCCCGCCGTTGGTCTTCCGTCCACGAGATCGCGGTCAAGGTGCCACTCTTGCCGGACAGACCAGGATCGTCGAGTTTCGAACCGCTGCGCCACGTCCAAGTGCCCGGCGCGGTCGCCATCACGCGCACGCGAAATGTACTTCCGCCATCCCAGAATCCGTGACAACGCTTCGAAAACTCCGGTCCCTGAAGATCCACCCACACCTGTTCGCCAGCATAGGCGTCCTCGTACTCGCGGACCGCCTGCAGCGTGATCTCTACCGTCTGCCAAGGATGCACCGGGGCGGCGCGTACCAGCGAGGCAAGTTGGCAGACGATGACCACGGCCCAAGGCAAGACGGCCCGATGCCCGAAACAGAAGCCTCGCCGACAACTGCCCAGCCCACGGCTTGCGACCGCCACCTGCAGAATTCCCGCCGTTGGTTGTGTCACGTTCATCTTGAACGCTCCTGCTTTTGCTTTCGATGGGTGGGCGAAATCAACGCCACTCGCGGCAAGTTACCTGCTCGTCCGGAAAGACCCCCGACGCACCAATAGTGACTTACGAAAGCGGTCAATTCTGCTGCCGCACGATGACGGCCAGCCAATGGCCTTTCTTGGGAGCGGCGATGGTAGCCACGGCGCCGCCGGCCACGTCGCTGGTGCCGGCCCACTCGCCGGTGGCGATGTCGATCCAGCGGAGCATGTGGCGGCCGGGGTGCTTGCGCAAGTCGAGTCCGACCGAGCCACCGTCGGTGAAGTACATCGCGTAGGTCCGGCCCGGCGCTGCGGCCAGGTAGGCCTCGTTGTCCGCGCGGTCGGACAGCAGGCTGTGGGTTGCATCCGGCTCGACCTCCCAGAGTTTGACGAGAGATTCGAGCTTTCGGGCGGCCCGGAGCGAGGCGACCGCCGGTTCGGACAGTCCCAGACCGTAAATACCGGTCGGTCCCGGCCGGTGGAAGCGGGCCGAGGCGACGCCTCCGATCACGTGACGCCACCAACGTTCAATACCGTCCCGTTGGTTGCCGAAGCGGCCGCCGTCGGCACCGTAGGTCTTCGTGGTATTCAGCGGACGCGGAACCTTGGCGACGTACTGCCGCACCCACTGGAAATTGTCCCAATGTTCCTGGCCCTTCTTCTGATTATTCTGCGAGACGTCGACGAACCGGTATCGCTCGGGGTGGTCGAACGTGCGGCGGTGCTCCTCGGCCTTCAAATCCCAGGCGTCCCACATCTGAGTCACGCAAATCTGCTTGCCCGCCTCGGTAGCGCGGCGGTGGAGGTGTTCGGCCCAGTAGATCGCCCAGGCTTCCTCGCCCGACGTCTCGTTGTCGATGCAGTAGAGCACGTGGTCGTATTGCAGCGAATAAGAAAGCATCTTGTCCACGAAACGCTGCTGGTACTTGAGAACCAGGGTGTTGTTGCGCTGCCTGGGCGTGGTGAAGAAGAACGGCTGACGATTTCTGCCGGGATGGTCGGGATATTCCGGCGCTAGGCCCGACGCCTCGTGGGTGTAATTGATGTTGTTCTTCGGGTTGTACGGATGCGGCGGCCAGTTGACGGTCGAATAGTCGAATCGGTCCCAGACCTCGATCTGCACGATGATGTCCCGCGCGGCGGTTCCGCGGAGCATGTTCTCGAACCGCCGCCAGTACTCTTCATTCCACTTGTCCAGATCGTACTTGCCGTCGGCAAGCGGCTTGAGCGGATAGACCTCGAAGCCGTAGTCCTTGCGATCGCTCATCGTATTGCGGATGTAGTTGCCTCCCGCCCGCACGATTTCGTCGAGATGCTCGTCCAAGTCGGGGATCTGGAACAGGTTATCGTCCTTGCTGCCGCCAAGGAGCAGGACCGGCTGGCCGCGGTACTGCCAATAACGCGGGTTCTCCGTCCAAGGTTGGATGCGCTGCGCATCGCGCACCTCGGAAGTGCTCCCGATCCGTTCCAACCCCGTCTGCCCGAACGCGGCGGTGATCGAACCTAACAGGCAGACGAAAAAGACAGGCAGGAATCGTGCGGTGGGTTTCATGGCGGGTGGCTCCGGGGATCAAGAGGGCTTTGTTACAGTTAGAGTGAGTTACCGTCGTTCGAGGCATTCGTCCCGGTTGCGGTCTTCGAAGGTAACGTTGACCATCCGCACGTTCATCAGCAACCCCTCCGCCTCGGCGCCGGGGTAGGTCACGCGGCCGTTGATCAGCCAGCAAACTCCGTTGATCGCCACCGTAGTACGCTCCGAACGCGGCTCACCGGCCCGCAGCAAGACGGATGACGCGAGCAAGGCCGTTCCGAAACAAGCCGCCAGGCAAATCTGGCGGATCATCTTTCGCTCACCCTCCGGCGTTTTCGTGTTGCTGAATTTCAGCGTTCCGCCACGCCGATCAGCCGCGTCGGGTTGCCTTTCATGGTACCAAACAAGTCCTGTTGCATGGCCCGTTGGTCGATTTCGCGGATCACTCGCACGGCTGCGGGATCTTCGCTGCGGGTCCAGGCGTAATCGTGATCCGGGCCGGCGACGTCGACTTGTTCCACTTGCTTGATCCAACCCAGATCGAGCCTCATGCTGATAATGGCCGACAATGCGGAGGCATCGTACAGGGCTTTGTTCCGGTCCGGCATGATCTGTTTCAGGTACTGACCCAGCGGGTTGTCGGCGTACAGGTGGCCTTCCTTCCGTTTGTCCATCGCCACGCGAGCGCCGACGGGTGCGGGAACGATCCACGTCTCCAGGCCACTGTGCGCAATGACGACCATCGACCACGGATCGTTGTTGCCGTTGAATTCGCGAATGATCGCGTTGTTCGAGCCGCCCAACCATATCACGCGCAGACGGTCCTTCAATTCCAGTCCTTCCGCACGGGCTTGAAGAATCGCCGAAGCGACGTTGGTGCCCGGGCCGACGGGCACAACCCAGACGGGATTCGTGGGCGAGGCGCCGCGGGCCGCTGCCAGGATCGCGTCGCTGGCGTCGGAGACTTCCGGTTCGGTGTCGTACCAGTTGCCGCTGGCTGGCGGCGACAGTCGGACATCGGCGCCGCGGAAGATCAGCGGCACGCGGTGCTCCGGCAAGCCGCTGCGCTGAGCCAGATCCAGCACGTGGAGGATCTCGCGGTAGTTCACCAGTTCCTGGCCGCCACCGTGATGCACGCTGTTGACGCCCAGCACGTCCAACTCGCTGAACAGGGCGTAACCGAAATAGTGCTGATCGTCCTGCTCGTTCTTCTGGTCCGTGTCCAAGTGGACTTGAGGCACATGCAGCGTCTCCGGGGTATGAACTCGCACGATCGCCAGAACGGTGTGCCGGTGCTTGCCGTCGGAGACCGTCAAGGCGACTTGGCGGATGCCCGGTTGCTGGAAACGGTGTTCGACCCGTTTCCCTTCGGCCGTGGATCCATCGCCGAAATCCCAAGTGAATTCCCCGGCGGCGATGGTCGAGCCGCTGCCGTCGAATGCAACCGGTTGACCGGCCATCACCGGCGCGGTCAGCGGCGTGATCCGGGCCTGGAAGGGCGCCGGCATCACCACATTGTCGTGCGTCAATCGAGCCACGATCCAAGACCGCCCCGGTTCGCCGCGGAAATGGATGCTCTTCAGCGGCGTCGATTCGTCTTTGCTGAAGACGCTGACGCGGAGGGCGTCCAGCGTGACAGGTTCCGTGTCCGGGCCGCCCCAGGCGTATTGGCCGCTGTCGTACCAGCCGGCGACGCCCGAAGCATGAGTGGTCCATTGGCCGTTGCGGCGGATCTCGATTTTCCACGCCGTATCCGGCTGCCGTTGATTGGGATAGGCGCCGGTCAGCGAAATCCAATTCGCTTGGACCGGTTCGGACCACTCGGCCATCCACCAAGCCGGCCGCTCTTGCGGCACGACGCCCAGATTTTGTCCGTACCCGACGCCGTATTCGTGCCATTCGCTAGGTTGCACAAATTCAGCCTGCTGCGGGTTGTAGACCATGTGATCCGCCGCTCCGCGCAGGCCTTTGTTGAAGGACTCCAAGTTGCCCGAGATCTTGGCTCCTACCAGCAGATTCTGGACGCTCCCGGACAGCCTTACGGGACGCTCCGCTGCCAGGCCACCGGCGGCGGCCACCGTCACGGAAACCAAACCCACGATCAACAATTGGCAAATGCTTCTCATCGCTCTCTCGTTTTCTCTTGTTGAAGGGTGCTGATCTGTTCGTGCGTCAATGCCCCGCGGCGGCCGATGCGGCTGCCGAAGATTTGCAGGTCGCGTACCTCGCCGCGGAATTGGCGGTCCAGGCCGTAGCTGCGCATGGTTTCGTTAAAGTTGCCGATGGCCAGCGGGCCGGGATCGCCGGCGACGGCACCGGCCGTGTACGTGGTCTTGCGATCCAGCTTTACCACCGTCGGTCCGGCAGCGTCGCGCGGCTCGCTGAAGTACCAGCTTACATTGTCGCGCGGCTGCGTGGCATCGTAGGTAACTGCGAAAAAGGTCCACTGGCCGACCTTCAGCTTGCCGGACGAACTGTCGTTCTGAACCGAGTCGGGCCACTGGTTGACCGCCAGACGCAATCTGCCGTCGGCGTGGCACACCAGGTCGACGCCCGAGCGGTCTTTGTTCAGGCAGAATACGATCCGATTGCCGCCGCTGCCGACCTGCAGACTCTCTGGCTTCACCCATCCGAGAATCGTAAACGACCGCAAGCCGCGCAGATCATCGATCGCCCGGTCCTCGCCTCGCGCCCCGCCCCACGGCGCGCCGTCGGGGAAATGCAGCGAACCGGCTGCGCCTCGCCGTGCCGTGCCATGCAGCTTGAGCGCCGGCACTTCGTCCCGCTCGAATCCGGCCCGCACGATCGGGGTCGTGGCATCGCGGTCCACGGCGATCTGCACGACGCTTTGGGCCATGCCGCCGTCAGCGTCGGTCACGGTGAGCGTGACCGCGTACAGTCCGGGCTGCTTGAAAACATGCGTCGGTTCCGGCGCGTCGCTGGTCGCACCGTCGCCAAAGTCCCAGCGAGTCCGCTCGCCGCCCGAGCCGGCAAACTTGACCGTCAGCGGCGGTTGCCCTTCGGTCGCCGAGGCGGTGATTTTCGCCTCGGGCCGCAACCGCTCGCCGGCTTGGTACGGCGTCACCCGGAACACCACATCCGAACGGGGCGCCTCCAGTTCGAACGGTCCCGCCGGCGCGGTGCCCAGCGGCGCGATCGTCATCGCCCAGGGGTCGATCCGATCCAGCTTGTAGGGCTGCTGGCCTGCCAACTCGATCGTCGCATTCCCCGGCTTCTGGCAGTAGACCAAATAGTAGGCGCCGGGCTTGGACAGCACCAAACGTTCCTGCTCTTCGCTCCGAGGCTGCAACTCGTCGAACGGCGGCGAATCGGCCAGGAACTCCTTCAGCCACGCGATCCGCTGCGGGCTCGCCCCGTGCAACACGCCGCCCTTGGACCACCACAGCAGATCCTCTGGATGCTGGTACGTCTCGCCGTGCCCGACGTAGCCGCCGCCCAGCGTGCCGATCCAGAATCGGCGGACCATCTCCTCGGGCTTCAAATTGCCCCAACCCTGCGGGATATCGCCCTCGTAGCCGCATTCGTCGATCACCACCGGCCGCCTGTACTGCTCGCGCCATTCCAGCACGCGATGCACGTCGTGACGCTGGATGCTGGAGTGCGTCACCCAGGGCTGCGAATGATCGTAGAAACCGCGACAGTTGTGAATGCCGCGCAGTCGTTGGTGCCCATCCTCGTTCTGCAGAATCCGGAAGAACCGGTCCCAATCAGCCGTCTGCTTGTCGCCCCGATGATTGGCCATCGCGCCCGGAGCCATCAGATCGAATTCGTTGGCCAGCGACCACCAGACGTTGCGAAAGGCGCCCAGCCGCGCGATGGCGTACCGCAGATAGCGGTCGTCGTTCGTGGCACCCATCTCCGCAAAACCCCAGCGGTCGTAGGGATGCCAAAGGATCAGATCCGCCTCGATCCCCAACTGTTTCAAATCGTCGATCCGTCGTTCCAACTGCCGCCAGAATGCCGGATCGGGCCGAGTGAAGTCGAACTTCCCGTCAGGTTTCTTGACAAAGGCGAACCGTTCCGGCTCGTTCCGGTTGTAGGTGTAGCTCTTCGGAAAGACACAGAAGCGGATCTTGTTGAACGGCGAAGCGGCCAGCGTGTCGAGCGTCTGACGCTGCATCGCTTCCGGCTGATGTGTCCAGGCATAGCAGGTCGTGCCGAACTGGTGATAGGGCGTACCGTCGGCGTAGCGGAAGTAGTACGTTTTGAAGACCTCGACCGGTCCGTGGTTGTTCGCCGAAGGCGCCGTCGCGGTCAACGAGCCGGACTTGCCGTCCAGTTCCGGCCGGTTGCTCGACGTCTCGTACCGCCACGTCCCCGGCGCGGGCGGCGAGAAGCGGACCTTGTACACGTCGTCGCCGTCCCAAAAGCCCAGCACTTCGATCGTCCGATCGGCCTGTGTGAACCGCGCCCGCAAACTCACGTCGGCATACGGATTTCCGCCGGAAGGTCCGCGGAACACCACTTCGCCATGGTCCCATTGCTCGACCGCTTGAGCCGCGACGGCGGCGAGGGCACACAGAAGAAGGGCCGGGATGTTGGTCGGCACATGGAATCGTGAATTCGTTCCTCGCGGAATCGGATCGGGGGACATGGAAAGAGAACCTTTCAAATGATGCTGTGATGCTGACAACTCATCTTACACAAATCGGGCGGGGCCTGTGGATGAACGAAGGCCAAGCGACTGATCGTCGGCGACTCCCAGCCACTCCAGGACGACGCTGTCGCCACGGCGGCGGGGCGGTCGCGTTGTTCGAGACTCTGCTGCATTGGATGCCGGCGACGGGAGGAAAGGTTGGCTGGTCACGGGGGCCATCGGCATGTTGAATCGTCTGAAGTTTCATGATTTTACACCTCTCCCATCTGTTTCGAAACGGCCGTGGAAGTTCCCGATTTCCGCGTGTCTTGGATTCGGTATGCCACAAGGCTGCGAATATGTCGCCGAATCGGGAAAAAAACGTCCATGCCGCGCCAATCGGCTCGGGCTGGCAATATCCGTCCGGAAGATTTTTGGTTATATTCGACGGGGCATGAATTCGTTCTGTGTGTACGAAGGCCGCGATGCCGGCGCTCCCACCGCACCGGTTGTTCGCCAGAACGCAACGGATCTACCGCGATCTTTGTGATCGGACGTACTCGAAGTACCAGCGGATGCCGGGGGCGCCTGCGGTGCCCTCGCCGCCGAATCGCTTGCCGTCGACCGAAAGCACCGATTGTTGTTCGGCTAGCGCGGCGACGCTGGCTGACATCGCGAGCAGAACGAACAGAGAACGGACGAATTTGGCTGAGGTCATGAACATATTCCTTGGATCAAAATCGGCGTTTCCAGCACCAGCACCCGATCGTTGCCGGATTGCGGTTTGCTCAGGGTCCGCCGTAGTAGACCAGATGGTCGTAGGTGCGTTTGTCCGCCCGTTTCTGCTGGTGCGGCGCCAGGGGGCCGTGGTATTCGCAATGGAAGAAACGGCTGTCGAGGGTCGGGGGCGGCAAGACGGATGACTGGCCGGCCAGGACGGCCGCCAAGTGCAATAGTGCCAAGGGAACCTCGTCCCCCGTCCGAGCGTGCGTGCGGCCCGGCCGCGGAAACAGGCCGCTGGGCGTTTGCAACTTCGCCACATTCTCCCCGACGCGGCGGGCCAACTGCAGAAACTGGCGGTCGCCCGTGGCACGGTGCAGTTCCAGCAGGGCGTAGATCACGTGCCAACCGGCTTCGTTCGTCTCGTGACGCAACGCCCGCGCCCCGTTTCGTTCGCCGATTTCGCCCAAGTCCAGCGCCTTGGCAATCGCCCGCGCCATCTGCCAGTGGACTTCCTCGCTGCCCAGCCGGCAGGCCGTGGCGTAGGACCACAGCAAAACACCGTCCGGCGCCAGCGGTGCGAACGACTCGGGGACGTAGTACCCGGTCTTCGCTTCCTGCCAGCGCAGGGGCGTGCCGTCGGTCATCAGCGCGATGAACGTACCCGACGCCGGATCGTAGCTGCGCTGGGCGTAGACGGTCAGGTCGGCCAACGCCCAGTCGATGAACTCGCGGCCCTGCTCTGCTCGCTCGCCGCCCGCCGCGATCAACGCTTCGCCGGCTTGCATCTGGGCCAGCGGCAGATGGTGGTAACGCGAGGTCTGGTGATAGCTGGCCACGATCTTGGCTTCGTTGATGGCAGGGTGTACGTGCCCCAACGCATCCCGGGCACGGTCTTCGGCACGATAACTCAACTGGCCGCCGCACAGGCCGGTGCGCGGATCCTTGCCCTGCTGCCAGCGGTGCAACAACCGCCGCGTCCAAGTCAGGGCCTCGCCGTCATCACCCAGCACGGCGAGCATGGTTCCGGCGCGCAGCAGCGGCGGGGTGACGTTCGCAAAGGACAAGTGTCCGCCCTCGGCCGGGAACGGAACCTCGATGTTTTCCAGGAAGGCGGCATCCCATTGCGGACGGACCAGCTTTTTGGCGTTGGCGTGCCGGTTGTAATCCAAGCGTGCCCAATCCAGTACGTGGCCGGCCCAGATGGTTTCCATCAGTCTACGAGTGGCCTCGGGATCCACCCGCCACATCAGCTCGAAGTAGGGCTGATGCGTCTTCAGTTCGTGCGTGTCCGCACCTTGCCCGACCGGCTTCTCCGTCTCCAGATCCCAGGCCAGATGGCCGCCCCAGTACAGCAGTCCGTTGGGAGTCCGGAGGTGCTTCAAAGCGTACCGCGCCGCCTCCTCGGCAGCTTGGCGATATCGCGCTTCCCCGGTCAGCCCGGTCAATCCGTCCAACAGGCGAAACAGCGGTTGCTGGCTGGCGAAGTTGGACAGGACCCAAGTCTGCCCGCTGTTCTGCCAGCGGGCCGGTTCCAGCGATTCGACTTCCAGCCCGTCCACAAACAGCGGCGTCTTCTGCGGGCCGTAGCCATCTCGCCCGTGCGTCAGCACCGTGTCGGCAAAGGCCCGCACGGCGGACACAAACGGCTCGCCGGAATCGTCGTCCGCCGCGCCGGCCGCGCCGGCAAAGTGGATCGAAAGCCAAGCCGCAAACGCCACGAATACGGCCACTCGCAAGATCCCAGACATCCCAAGCTCCTTTCTTCACGGTCTCATCGTAACTACGGCGAGCCGATCGACGCACCGCGGCGGCTAGCCATCATCCTGGCGGCGGAGGATGACATGGATGGTTTCCGCCCGTTTCACTTTCAGCGCCGTGAAGCGAGTTGTCAAGTCGTTGGAAGCGTTCCGTGAGATTTCATGTATCTTCTGCCCGGTATTGTGTTGTTCCGGTCATTGGGGTAATTGGAAGTTCCGGCTGGCGTCGTTCAACACGAGAATCCAGTCCTGGCCTTCGCCCTGAGTGGGCGGCGTGAACTCCCGCGTGCCGCGTCGTGCGACTTCATTCAACAGGTGGTGGATACCTTCGCGCGGATCAAACCACGCGGCGCGCAGCTTGTCGCCAGCGAGGCGTTCGAGCTTCACGGTAAACGGCTTGCCCGCTGCCGAGTAATAAGGGCATCCTTGAACCTTGCGGCGCCCAACCCAAGCCCTGGTCACTCGCCCTTCAACACATCGCCCGATGCGACGAGTTCAGTGATCGTGCCGTAGAACTGCGGGCACCAAACCGTCGCCCTCGCAGCACGCCCGTCCATCGTGGGCAAGAAAACTTCTTGCGGAATTCGACCGGGAATTTCCCTAAGTTCGACTCCGGCATCTCCGGCAGCCGTCCCCGCCCGACCCCGCCGCCACGGCTCGTCAGATCGACTGCGGCGAGGCGCTCGACACCGTGCTACGGGCTTCGGATCTCCGGATCGCCGTCCCGATGAAAGGCTCGGAAGTTTGAGACGTTGAGCGTATACAACCGTTCGGCCTTGCCTTTCCGAGCCGCGACGAGGTGCAGATAGTCGAAGATCGCTCCGCCCTGCACGCCGCGGGAGTGGCATTCGCGCATGCCGCGGAGCGTTTCGGCGGCGGTGAGCGTCGTAATCTGCAGGAGCGGAACGTAGTCGGCTTCCAGAAGTTCCACGGCTTGTTGAGGACTCAGCCGGAACGCCTTTCGCCCGCCGGTCAACGTGCTGAAGAATTCGGCCAGACCGTGGATGTAGAAGCCCACATCGCCCACGTCGAGCAAACGACCGCAGACTGCATGGTGCGGTTCGGACGCCACCACGGCGGCGACCAGCACGGAGGTGTCGATGAAATCCACGCTCAGGTCTCCCGACGCTTGCCGGCTAGTCGGTCCAAGTGTTCTTCACGAGCCTCCTGGACCGCCTGGGCAGCGTCAAACCCCTCCCAGCCCACGATCACGCGACGCTTGCCGCGGCGCTCCAGATGCACTTCGTCCGGTTCATGACTGAGTTCCAGCCGATCGCCCACCAGTTCCAATCGCAGACGCGAGCCTTCCTGCAAGTGCATCTTCTCGCGAATGCTCTTGGGAATCACCACTCGGCCAGCCTTGTCCACCGTCAGCGTCGCATTCATGACCACCTCACCATATTCCCGGCGCGGTTGTTGTTTTCAGGGCTTTTGTCGCTCCGGCACATCGGTTGCCTCATTTCCTCGCGGGCTCCCCGCCTGGTTCTAAGAATACCATATGCAATGCCATTGTCAATGCCATGCCTAGTGGTAACGGTCCGCGCCGGTGAGCCTGCGGAAACGCGTCCTTGATCGGGCGTTGGCCGACTATGAAAACAAATTCATGCGCTGTTCACACTGAGTGTGCCGCTCGTACGCGAGTTCGCGGAGAGCGTTGGCGACCGTCTTCGTCTGCAGCCCCGCCGCTTGCGGATCACGAGCTACCGCGTGATCTTCCGATACAAGATGGAAGAGAGGCTGGAAAGCAGGACGCCTGTCGTTTTCATGGCTGGACGGTTCCTTCCAAAGACTCGGCGACCTTCGCCAGGAATCCGTTCCACACCTCGTCCTTCGCCTTGCCATCGAGGCAGGCGGACGATGACCATGTCCCATTCGGGGATGACGAAACACTTGTTATTGTTGTGGCCGGAAGCCCAGAACGTGCCCTCCGGCGCGGCGGGCAGTTTGGGGAAGTCAACCTGAAAAAACTCGGACGGAACGAAGGATCCGCGTGTCGGCCCGCCGACTACTTCCGGCCTCGGAGGTAGAGGACTGCATCGCCGGTGAACGGAGCCTTGAAGCTGCGCACCGCGCCGCCTGGCACTTCGCCGGCGGGCGTGCTGCGGCCTTGATCGGCGTCGATCCATTCCACGGCCAGCGTTCCGGGCGACTTGGAAAGGTCCACGTTGACGCTTCCTCCGTCCGGCAGATAGACGACATACTCCGCTTCTCGCGGTCCGGCATGGGCCAGGCAGTAGCCGCTGGACGCCAGCGTTTCCTGTGGCGTCATCGCGGCCAGGTTGACTCGCCAGGCAAGGCTCAGGGTGTGGCCCATCCGCCGGCGCGAGGTCTCCTGATGGTCGAGCCAGTCGCCGGCGAACTTCAATCCCTTGATCTCCTTGTCGCCGATCCTGGTCGCGCCGTACAGGTCCATGAACGCGGTGTTCAGCCCTCGCGTGAAGCTCTTCCAGGGCCATTGCGGTAAGTTTCGCGGCCAGACGTGATCCACGTCCGAAATGATCACCTTGCGGCCGTCGGCAGCGGGTGGGTCGGTGTTGTAGCCGTCCTTCGAGGTGGGCGAGATCCAGTCGGCCGGACTGGCAAACAGCGCCGCGTTGTCGATCGGCGCGCCGGTCATGCCGACCGGATGCTGCCGAGGCTTCTGCTTCTGGTAAGCGTGGATGAAGTCGATCATTCGGTACTGCCATTGGACCGAGCCGGTATGCATTTCATTGCCGATCTCGTAGAGCACGTTGTCCAGGTCGTTCAACGTGTCGATCACGCGGCGCACGTAGGCCTGCTGGAGATCGAGGATTGCCCGAGGCGCGTTCAGGGTGTGGATTTCCGGCCCCTGGCCATCGCCGTTCAGGTCGCCGTCGATGCCGTTGATGTTGTTCGCTTGGTTGAAGGGATGGCCTTGCCAGGGGTTGCCCACCTGGCCCTTCTTCTCCACGCTCCAGCCCTCGAACAGCATCACCGACACGTAGATGCCGCAGTCGCAGGCAGCGCGGACGCGGTGCCGTAATCGCGTGAAGTACTCGTCGTTGAACTGGGCGAGATCGTACTTCGGTTTGCCGTCCAGGGCATTGCCGGGACCGGTGCGCGCGTAGGGCAGCGGTCCGACCGGCACGTGGTCCTTGGCCCACGGATCCCAACCACCCTGCTCCCAAACCCAGAGGCGGATGAAGTTGTGGTTGTGCCGCTGGAGAAAGTCCAGATACTCGTCGTAATCGACGGCCGGGTAAACGCTGTTGTGCTGGAAGTTGTTCCAGGTGTGCGATCCGGTCAGGTAGACGGCCTGGCCGTTACCATCGGCGAAATAACGCGGGTTGTCCGGGTGAACCCGCAGCGGACCGGCCGTCGCAGCCCGCGCGGGAGTTTCGGCCCCGAAGGCCATCGGAAACGATCGCAATCCGGACGTCCAGGCGGCACCTGCTGCCCAGACCCCGGTTTGCCGAAGAAAGCGGCGTCGGTTCATGTGTGCTCTCCTAATCTTTCACCTAATCTTTCACCGGTTTCGGAGCGGCCGAAAAACCGGAGGCTAGCGCCTTGCCGCTCACCTGAAAACACGACAGTTATTCCTTTGCCGATCCTAATCTTCTGGAGGAAGTCTCAAGACCAACACAGCGTCGCCGGGGAAAGGCGACTTGAAATCGCGAGTGTCACCGCCGCTGATCTCCTGTCGATCCGGGGCCGCGTGCCAGCGCCTGGTGCGCGGATCGTACCAGCGGATTCGCCAATTGCCCGGCGGCAGGCGCAAGCGACACATCGCCGGGGTTTCGGCGACGTTGGCGGTTTCCGGCATGCGCGAGTCGGGATTTTGCAGGTAGGCAATGATCGTTTTGGGGCCAGCGACCACCTTGACACTGTGTCCGTCGTTGCCAGCCATGGCGTCGCTGGGGGTGCAGGCCGACCAGCGTGAAACCGGTTTCCGCAAAGAAGCGGCCGATGTGCGGGAAATCCGCCGCGCCGTCGTCCAACCGTCCGTCGCGCACAGCGGTCAGGTAGCCGTGCATGCCTTGCAGCTTGTTGGTGGCGGAATACGGCGCGTAGGTGTTCAAGCCGCCGTAGGTCGCGTGCCCGCCGCTCAGCAGGCTGGCCCACATCAAGCGGCGGAAGAAGTAACGGTCGTGCTTCGGCGAGATATAGTTGCCGTAACGGTCCTCGTCGAGCACCACCGGATCGTCCCTCGAGAGCGCGCGGTATTTGAGGACTAGCCCGCCGGCCACCTGGTCTCGGTCTTCCAACGTGATGATGTCCGACCAGTCGGCATCGACGAACGAGTACCCCTGGAATCGCTTCTGGTGATTGGTCAAGAGCGTGCCCCAGGGCTCGCGCGCCCGCATGTCGCGCCCGATGCGATGGATGGTGGCCGGCGCGACGTTGCGCCCTCCCTCGGCGGGCGAGACGTTGCCGTCGTTGGAAAAACACCATTGCACATTCGGAAAGGCAGAGAACCGGGCCTGGGCGTAACGGGCCACGAGCAGCGCGGCTTTGTCGCCCTGGCCGTAACGCACCAGTTCCGGCCAGTCTTCGCCGTACGGAATCAACTGGAACTGGATGTGCGGATACTTTTCCAACGCATAAACCAGTCGCCGTTCGATCTCGTCCCAGTACGCCAGGTCCAACCCTTGGCGGTCCTTGACGAACAACGCGGCGACGTCGTGCCGGCCGCTGCAGAACCACGTGCGGATCTTGTTGAAGCCGACCTGCGCGGCCTCGTCGATGTATTGCTGCCACAGCGGTTCCGTGGCCGTGACATAGCGATAGCCCGGTGTCGCCCAAATGCAGGAACCACTGGCCGTTGTCATAGGCAAACTGCCGCAGATCCTGCGGATGCTTGCGCAACTTGCCAGGCAACTCGGACGGTTGCACCTCGAACTCGCCGCTCTTGCCATTCAGAGCCGGCCGGTTTGCCACGCTCCGCCAGTTCCAACGAACCGCCTGGGCGCAGTAAGCGCGGCCAGCCCACCGGTCGCCCCCCTGGAAAAAGCCCTCCGCCGTGACCTCCGAGCCGTCGGGCAGGGTGAAGACGAAATGCAATTCGACATCGAAAAAGGGGTTGCCCTCCGGATCGTCCAGCGGCAGCGAGATTTCCCACACCCCGCGGTGCGGAGCCGTGGGAGTGCCGCGGACAATGTTCGACGCGGGCGAATTCGGCGTGATCAGAATGGCCGTGAGTGGAAAAACGAAGCTCGCTTTCCTCATCATTACTGTCCTTCAAATTCAAGGCACATGCCCGGTGGTTTCCTGCAGAACGATTCGGACTGTGGATTTCAAGTTATGGCGAGTTTGCTGCTAACCAAGCTCTCCTCCAAATCGGTCAGTTCCTGCTCGAATTTGCGGCGCAGAATCGGCAAAGAAATAACTGAGCGGAATGGCGCTAGCCCCCGGTTTCTGAGCGGCCGAAAAACCGGAGGCTAGCGCCTTGCCGCTCACGTGAAACCCCGACAGTTATTCCTTTGCCCATCCTAAGACCCTCCAGCAGGCTCATCATCCTGTCGACTGCTCGAACGTCCAGGCCAAACGGATAGTATACCGGAAGACACGGACTTGGAAATCCGCCTGGATTGACATGTCGAGCATCAGCACTTTGCCGAAATCGCCTTAAGAGGCGGTAACAAAACCGCGTCGGTCTCGGAGATCCCGACCCAGGCGGGCGGTTTTGTTACCGCCTCTAAAGAAATCCGTTGTCTGTTTTCATCCGCTGTCGCATTCGGCTCGACAGCCAATACAAGGAGACAGCGAATAGGCTTTCGGCTGGACGTACACTTGCGATGGCACCGAAGGGCTGCCAGAATCTTGGCGAAGCGAGCCTTGCGCGGCCCGCCTGAAGACGCTGGGAATTTCGTTGCGCGCCAAGGGAAAACGCCGGTGTCGGCTGCGAAGGGGATTGGAATGGAAACGCCGTTGCGTTTGGGAGTACTGATCGGGCACAGCCTGGCGGCACCGCTGCCGGAGGCGGTCGAGACGGCCCGTGAGGCCGTGAATGTGCTCGCCCGCGGCGGTCTGCGGCTCGATGTCTGGGTCGATGCCGCCTCGGCCGACACCTTGCGCCGCCTGGCCGACCGGGGTTGCGATCTGCTGCTGTACTATGGTCATGGCACCGAAGACGGCCGTTTGTTGTTCGCCGACGGAGCGCGGACCTACAAGCAACTGTCCAGCGGCTTGGGGCTGGAGCGGTTCTGGGAGGGCCTCGAGGGCGTGTCGTTGTTCGCCTGTCACAGCGGGAAATTCGCCGCCGATCTGCCCTGTCCGTGGCTGGCGTTTACGGAGGAGATCCTGCGTCTGGCGCCCCACGGCTTCATGCATGCCTGGACCCGGGCCCTGAAGATGCTGCCGTTGGACCAATCGCTGCGGCGGGCTCACGACGAATGTGGCAAAGCGATGAGTTCCAGTTTTCCCGACTGCTTGGAGTTCTCCGCTCGACCCTGGTCCGCGCGCCCCGTGCCGGAGGGCGAGTTGCGGTTGCTGCGCGCGTCGCCCGGTTTGACCGGCCGCGTGGAGGTCGATTTCGCCAGCGTGGTCCACGACGGCCGCTCGTATCCGGAACACGATCCCTTCATCGGCCGCGATGTGGAACTCCGCAAACTGCTGAAGTTGCCGCATCCCGATGCCGACGAGGCTTGGCAGCAGTTCTCTTGGGTCTGGGGCGATGCGGGGATCGGCAAATCGGCGCTGCTCCGCCAACACGCCTGCCACGTCCGCGACCTGGCGTTTGCCGACGACGACGAGCCGGTCTGGCTGCTGCACGCCTATTGCTTGAACTGCGTTCAGCCGCGCGACGTGGAACAGCTTGTCTGCCGCAAAGCGGCGGCGTTGTACGGCTGGGATCCCATCCCCGAGTCATTCCATGCCTTGTTCAAACTCCTGCGTCACGTCCCCGGAATCCACGTGTGGGTCCTGGACGACTTGACCTACGTGCGGCCGGAAATCGGCAAAGAGCAGGACTCGCTGCAAGTTCTGCGCACGATCGCGGACACGGCTCGGGCGGCCGGCATCGTGTTTCAGTTGACCGCCAGCGCCCGTTTCGCCGGACCACTGGGTTGGGTGTCGTGGAAGCTCGAGCCGCTGAGCGACCCGCAGGCCATCGAACTGGCGGAATCGATCTGTCGTCAAGCGGAACGCGGCATGACGCCTCAGGACTCGGTGGACGTGCATCGGTTGTTCGCCCGGTGCGGCCGATCGACCGTCCATTTCAAACGGGCGCTGTTGTTGGCGGTCGCTCATCAAATGTCGTTCAGCGCGATGGCTGATGAACTGGCCGCCGCGGGCACGCTGGAACGACAGGACGAAGAGGAATTCTCCCAGCGATTGATCCGGGTGGAACTGGAGCAGCTCGGCCGGCTCAGCCAGCGGCACGGCTTCGATTACCGGGCCTTCTTCGACGTCTACTGGCCCCTGATCCTGCGCGCCGGGCACTTTACGGGCCCCGAGTTGCTCGCCTGGTTTCCGGATGAATTTCACACGGCGGGCAGTTCCATTTCCTGCCAGCGGGCTTACGCCAACGGATTGACTCAACTGGTGCGTCTGGGTTTCCTGGCCACGCGGCGGCACGAGGGCGGGGACGTCTACTACCTGCCGCCCAACCAGCGTTTGGTGATGCGGTCCATCGCTGCGCCGGCGGTGTCGCTGCCCGCATCGATACCGTTTCGGGCCCCGAAGACACGGCTCTCCGCGGCGCTGGAACGGGTCAACAAGGGCCAGTTTTCCGCCGTCGGCGAGATCCTGGAACTGGAACACGAATATGCCGATCACGTGTCCGACCCCGCCGCAGCGGAAGCCGTCGCCAACGCGATGATGGTTCGAGCCGAGTTGACCCGTGATCTTTTTGAGAATCGTGAGGCCGAACTGGAGATCTACGAGCAGGTCGTGCGGCAGTTCGGCGAGCGGGACGAGTTGCCCTTGGCCGAAGCGACCGCCAAAGCGCTGTTCAACCAAGGGGTCACGCTGGACCAACTGGGACGCGGAGACGAGGCCCTGGCCGTGCACGAGCAGGTGGTGCGGCGGTTCGGCGAGCGGGACGAGTTGCCTTTGGCCGAACTGACGGCCAAAGCGCTGGTCAACCAAGGGTTCACGCTGGACCGACTGGGACGCGGAGACGAGGCCCTGGCCGTGCACGAGCAGGTGGTGCGGCGGTTCGGCGAGCGGGACGAGTTGCCCTTGGTTGAAACGATGGCCCTAGCGCTGGTCAACCAAGGTGTCAGGCTGGGCCAACTGGGACGCAGGGAAGAGGCCCTGGCCGTCTACGAGCAGATGGTGCGGCGATTCGGCGAGCGGGAAGAGTTGCCCTTGGCCGAACTGACGGCCCGAGCGCTGGTCAACCAAGGGGCCACGCTGGGCGAACTGGGACATGGGGACGAGGCATTGGCCGTGTTCGAGCAGGTCGTGCGGCGGTTCAGCGGGCGGGACGAGTTGCCCTGGGCCGAACAGACGGCCATAGCGCTGGTCAACCAAGGGGGTTCGCTCGTCCAACTGGGACGCGGGGAAGAGGCCCTGGACGTGTACGAGGAGGTCGTGCGGCAGTTTGGCGAGCGGGACGAGTTGCCCTTGGTCCAACAGACGGCCCGAGCGCTGGTCAACCAAGGGGGCAGGCTGGGTGAACTGGGACGTGGGGAAGAGGCCCTGGCCGTGTACGAGCAGGTGGTGCGGCGGTTCGGCAAGCGGGACGAGTTGCCGTTGGCCGAACTGACGGCCCTAGCGCTGGTCAACCAAGGCATCACGTTGGTCCAACTGGGACGCGAGGAAGAGGCACTGGGCGTGTACGAGCAGGTGGTGCGGCAGTTCGGCGAGCGGGACGAGTTGCCTTTGGCCGAACAGACGGCCCTAGCGCTGTTCAACCAAGGAAACGCGCTGGGGCGACTGGGACGCGGGGACGAGGCACTGGCCGTGTACGAGCAGATGGTGCGGCGATTCGGCGAGCGGGACGAGTTGCCCTTGGCCGAACTGACGGCCCGAGCGCTGGTCAACCAAGGGGCCACGCTGGGCGAACTGGGACATGGGGACGAGGCATTGGCCGTGTT